>Ga0172382_10000495_pt1 | contig 74693 bp, 111 predicted proteins | sample Leawel138RmetaG_FD_122245 | JGI IMG/M metagenome (GOLD analysis project Ga0172382, IMG submission 122245) | Leachate microbial communities from a municipal landfill in Southern Ontario, Canada - Leachate well 138R metaG | ecosystem: Engineered > Solid waste > Landfill > Unclassified | place...
AAAATTTGAATTTTGAAGTATTTTATTAATGTAATGACACTAGGTATTATTTTACTAAAAAAAATAAATTTAAGAGTGTGTTTGTATATTGATTCTTTTTGTCATTACATTAGTGGAGTTTTTATTAAAAATTTGAATTTAAGTTATGATTGGTACTACTTTCTTTTTGTCATTACATTAGTGATTCTTTTATTAAAAATTTGAATTTTGGAGTACGTTACCATTTCGGAAAAAATAAAAAGTTTGGTAGGATTTAATAGATTTGGCATGTTTTTTGATTTAAATGATTTAATATGAATTAATTAATAAAACAATTATTAAATCAGGTATTGAATAGAATATAAAACAATACCTGATTTAATATCATATGGTGTAATGAGTTAATCATTAATCCAGTATCGAACATAATAACTTGCCATATAATACTTTCCTTTCTTACTGATCCTATACCGATCATATGTTACCCTGTAATCTCTCTTGATTGGTCGTGACATAACTACTGCAATCAAATCAGTTTCATCTTTAATACCGCAAAAGCACTTAATCATTTCCATTTTTATTTTCCTATTGTAATTACAATGTTTGAAATGAAATCATTAATTGATTATGTTTATCCTACACAATTGAATAGGTTTTATAACAAACGCCAAACATAACTTACACACAATCACCCATATAACGACTATAACCTATTCAGTTAACATTTGAGCAATAACCTTTTTCAACCTTACACTCCTATCATAACCACAATAACATTTGATAATTCTAACTTTATCCATTTCATGATTATCATTAAGGTACAATGAATGAACTGTGTAATACGAATACACATTGTCTTCTTTGTGTTCGATAGTTTCAATCACATACTTTCCTTTCTTTGGTTTATTGAGAACTGCATAAACTTCACCATTCTTCCTAACTTTCCAATAAAACTCTTTCATAGTTTCTTTCTCCTTTCATCATCATTTGAATTCGACCTTAAACTTACTTTGCACTCTATTCATTTTTACCCGATTGTTATGAATCTTTTCCTGAACTTCTCTAAACAAATCAATCTGAACTGCTAGTGCATACGGTAAAAATGAATCCATATCTCTTTTTACCGGTAATTGCTGAATACTCCTTACTGCCGAAGAAATTAAATCATTGTGAAGTGTTTGAGGTATACCTGCATTAATTAATACTTCGATCATTTCTGATTTATCCATACTCTTTCCTCCCCAATAAAAAAGGGTACAGGTAATAAAACCCTGTACCCTTTTGATTAGTAATTAACGATTGTAAACCGAAATGCTTTTGAGCGTGTTGAGGATATTGCTTGTCAACTGGTCCATATTCAACAAAATTTCCTTAATCCAATCTTTGGCTGATATACTGTTGATTTTGTTTTCTTGGACCGTTGAATTCATCAATGCCAATATTTCAGCACTAATTTTTCCTTCATTTTCGGCAATCATTTCATTGATTTGATCCAATTTCGATAATGCCGAAACATTGCCGGTTAAATCGTCATAGGCAATTTCGATGAATTCATCAAAACCCTTTTCCAGGATAACCCGTTCTGTATCAGTGAAAAGGTGAGATTCGTTTCCAAGGGACAAAACGATAATCTTTTGACAATCATTTATTACAGTGCTTTTGGACCGCTTCCAGAAAAGGTAAAGCGTTCCTTCCTCCGTCAATATCGGTGGATTATCGGAATAGATGTTAACTGGTTTTCTCAGAACAAAACCTTTATCCTTTTTGGTGTTTTCCTGTTTTACTGCCGTATTTTCTTTCATAGTTTCTTTCTCCTTATTTTGATTTTCAGTGGAAGCTTTGCGAAGTACAGTGTTTTTCTTTACGATAGCCATAGTTCTAACTCCTTCCATGTTTTGTTGGGTTATTGAATACCTGCTTTATTCTTTGCTTCATTTTGGATAAAGCTTTTGAATCTTGCAAATTCATTCACTGGATTCAAAGCCTTTCCGAAGCATTGCTGGTAAAGCCAATTTTCATCCGATTCAGTAAATTTACCTTTGTTACCGATGAAATCCTTATCATCGGCAACAGTTTCGATCACTTCCTTTATATCGTCGCGTTCAATGTCAAAAATCTTTGAAAAGTAATTGATGCCTTCAACTTTGGCGTTAACTGATTCAACCGTTTTGTTTTTGCTGATAGTTTCCCATACCGATTCTGCAAACCGCTTGATATTGCGGTTTGCAATTAAACTGTTGTCCCTTTTCCAAACCCGACGAAGCATTTCATAAAAATCATCATAGTTGGTGAACGAATTTCCTGTCAGTTTTTCAAGCACTTCCTTGCCATTGTGCTTGATTTCATCTTGTTTTAAATTCCGTAAACATTCTAAAACTTTACTTTCTGGAAATTGCACTTTCCCACTTGTTTTGATTGTGGGCTTTTCAGTTTCCATCGTTTTGCTTGGTTCCTGTTTTACTTGCAGCGTGGAAACCGCTTTAGACAGCAGATCAATTTTGCTGTCCATTACAATCAAGCGTTTGTTAATTTCTTCAACCTGTGACCAAGTTACGAGTTTTCCAGGGGCAAAAGCTTCCAGTATTTCTGCTTTCGCTTGATTAATCGTTTCAACCAGATTGTCACTGTCACTTGCTTGTTTCTTTACGATAGCCATAGTTCTAACTCCTTCCATGTTTTGTTGGTTAGTTCTAGCAACTAAAAGATTCCAAACTTCTAAAAGTTAATTCATACCTCCTTTCAGTGAGATGTTTAAACATTGCCGATTTAAGGCACCAAATCGGCGTTTCTAGGCACCAAAAACTCTAATCAGTACCCATGCATACTCAAGGCAAATAATCCCAAAAAAAGCCAATTTAAGCATAATTAATCCCCTTTCGTTGTTAGAGATTAAACAATTTAATTGCTTTAGCAATTGTGAGTGTACCATGGTAATCTTTATCTCTGCCCATGGTGACCAGTACAAATGGTTTCCCTTTGTCTGGACAGTCAATCCATTCATAATTGAGATTATCACCAAATGGGTTGTAAATGGTTTTAACACCAAAAAAATTATCTAGTTTCTTTATGTTCATATGCAATTTTTCAACTTTATTCATGACCATTTTCCTCCATTGCGTGTTTAGGTTTACTCTCAATCCCCTGTAGCTCTTGGTTGCCGTTCAAAAACTCACATATAATGTAGATATAGATATAATAAGGTTTTCGGATATTGTCAATAATTTTTTTATCGTTTTTTTATATCAGGAGTGATTTTTTTATTGGGGATATGGTCTAAACCAAAAAATAATCCAGCGTGGAAAGGACCATTAAAAAAGAGCTGAAAAAATGAAAAAGTTCTAAAAAATGTCATTACTGGAAAAAGTGCCCGTAAACCCGCATGGAAAGCCAAAATTGCTTAGAATCGAAAAACTATTTTTTTCCGATACAGAATACGTCTGAAATTTAAAGTAGCTTAAAACGCCTAAAAATGGCCTTAAAATCAAAGTTAACCGAAAAACTTTTTTCAAAAGTGCCTACTTTTTGGCATACCTTTTGATTTTTTATTTTTGCCTTATTTTCTGGCATGGAAATTAAATTGTAATTGGCATTAATTTTGTATAGAGAAAAAGTTTACCTACTTGGCATGATTTTTAAACGGTAAGCGGATAAACTTCACTTTAACCGTTAATACATTTGTGCTATGATGTATCAAGTAATAAGGGTAATACATAAGTTTTTTAATGTTCTAAAAGTTAATTCATACCTCAAAAAAGTTTCTTCCACTAAGCATTTTTCCAGAGAAAAAATCGTATTATGGCATAAAGATTAAATCGTAAAATCGAAGTAAATGGCATGGAAATAAATTTTACTTTGGCATAATTATATATTTTTAAAAAATCGTATATTGGCATACTTTTTATCATCTAAATGGTATGAAAATTAAAAAGAAAATTACGAGTAAATGGCATGAACTTTATCATCTAAATGGTACTAACTTTGATATTACTAAAAGTATGCCAAGTTAACCCGATTTTTACATGCTATTTTCATGCCAACGCTATATTTTTTTATCCCTCTATCGCCTCGATTTTTGCCTTAGTGCCTGGGTAGCCCGCCCTGAATAAAATCGCACCAATTATATATAAACTGCCTACAAGTTCCTCACAGACTTTATTTTCTAAACTGCCTACAAGCCATTCACAGATTTTGTTTTTATAAATGGAAGTATTAAATCAATAGATAAAATAATAAATCATTATAATACTGGACGTAAATTTCTATTGACATCATTTTTACGTCCATGTATAATGTACTGATAATAACAAACAACCATTTAACTTATGAAAGGAGAAATGATTATGATGAACATTTACAAGGAAGCATTGGAAGTTCAAGATGCAGTAAATCTTTCCGGTGTAGTTCACACATTTAATAAGGTATTGGATTATATTTGGGATGAAGCAAGAGAAAAAGAATTGGGAACTGATTACGTTAATAATCATCCTGTTTCAATTCTTTTTGCAGATAAAATTAATCACTTGACTAAAATGCAAGATTGGAATCCATCTCGTATTACTGGTGCATATAGACAATGTATAAAACTTTCAAAGAAAGGAGAATAAGATTATGAATACTTATGCATTTGTTGTGGGAAACTTTCTGGAAAAGAATAATGAAATCAAAGGAACAATGTATTTTGTAACCAAAGCAAAGAATTTCAAGTCTGCTTCGAAAAACATACCGTCTTACCAAGGATTATATTTTTATCTTATTTACCAACTTAATTATTTGGATGTTATTGATGATTTCTGGACAAGATATTATCTAGTCAATTTGGGTGGTAACGAGAAAACAGGGATAGTCAATGCTGACAGTGAAAAAGAGGCATTGGATTTTGCCATTGATTTTTATGAAGAAGAAAACATGAACCATGTATTCATTGATCCTCCTGAAAATCTTGTAACTGAAAAACAATGGGAGGAATGGAATAGCACACATTTGAGTGGGGGAAATTATGGATTATTTCTTGCTGCTGATTTAAATGAAATAATTATTAAAGAGATTAAATTCTGATTGACGTAAAAATAAGAGGGGGGTATACTCTTCATAGTTTTTAAGAGGGGGGGTATATCTCTCATGAATTTTCATTTCTAACTTATGAAAGGAGAATGATTATGTTCTGGTTACGATTTGAAGAATTGTTTAATCTATCGGAAATGAGCCATCCTTATTGGTATCCCACAGAAGTTACTACTCAACTTTACAATCAAGTATTTAAAAGTGATAATTATAGTAACTTTATAAGGTATTGTTATTATGTTGATGATTTCCCTGGTTCACCTACATATGACATTATTGATGAGAAAATAATTCAACAATGGAGAGATAGAGATGGAATATTAATCTCTGAGATTTTGTGTCATGTTGGTTGTAACAAAGTCACTCATGCCATTTCTATAATTAAAGTTTGGTATCATGAAGAAGATGAAATTTGTCATGTTGAACTTCTAAATGAAATGATAACAGGGAATTGTGATTGTATTAAACAAAAAGGCTTCTTTACTATGAAATGAAAGGAGAAAAGAATATGACTGACCTTTTAAAACCAACAGTTGATGAATTGATTCACCATACAATGGATATAACTCAACCGGGAGATGTAGAAGTTGCATATTCTGATAAAACCGTATGGATCAATATTGATGATATTTGTATTCTAAGAATATGTAGAATGAGTTCTCTGACCATAACCGATTTGAGAACAAAAGAGAAGAATTAAAATGAAGTAGGTAATAGAGTAATTACGAGGATGGAGTGAAATTGATTCATTCCATTCCTTGATTACTTAATTATTAAACACATAACAAAAAAGGAGAAATAACTATGTGTAAATTCTTTTCATTGATATCTGATGGAAACAGAAATGTTCGTTACTTTAACTCTGAAATAAGAAAAAAGATTATTGACGGAGTATTAGATCATCTTGAAACAGATAGTCATGCCTCCATTTGTGAGTATTTCAAATGGAAAGAGGATAGATGCAATAAATACGAATATAATCCCTTACTCAAAAAATTTACAATAGATCAAATCAATTCTCACAGTGATGATTCAGAATGGGTTGAAAGATTTTGTAAGAACTTGGATTTCAGTAAAATTGTTCCTGAACTATTGATTAAACCCATTGTAAATCCATTTGAAATTGAGTCTACCCCAATAACGGAAAAAGAAATTGAGATTTTAAAACAATGGAATTCAGTGAGGAATTCAGTGAGGAATTCAGTGAGGAATTCAGTGTGGAATTCAGTGTGGGATTCAGTGAGGGATTCGGTGGGGGATTCAGTGAGGAATTCAGTGAGGAATTCAGTGTGGAATTCAGTGTGGAATTCAGTGTGGAATTCAGTGAGGAATTCAGTGTGGGATTCATTAGGAGCTTATATTTCTTCATTCCTTCCTGGAATTAAGAAATGGAAATATATAGAGCATGAGGAAGGCACCAATCCATTCCAATGTGCAATTGATCTTTGGGAAAAAGGTCTAGTACCTTCTTTCGATGGTAAAGTTTGGAGACTTCACAGTAAAAATGGAATTGAATATGAAATGATAAAAGGAGAATAAGATATGAAAAATACCATTTGGAATCTTAAAGCTGTCGATGCTAAGGCATTAGTTGAAACCATTAATTTCAGAGGATTAGGAAAGGTTGAAAAAAAATGATTTTGGTATTACTGGTTTTCCTAGTAAACTTTCTAAATATTTTGTACTTCCTGATTCAGACTATCCAATTAACAGTGATTATCCTGAAGTTGATTCTTGTAAATGTGAAGAAGACAACTGTACTTGTTACTTTCCTCCTGATAAGTGACTTCACTTATCAGGAAATCGACCGTGTAATCAATGATGCAATAGATCATTTGATGGAAGCTAAGTTTGATAAGGAAACAAGAACATGGTGGTTGGGTGATAACTCTTATACATTGGGAGAATAAAATGACAGACAATATTGGATTTATCATTGCTCAGAGGATTACAACAATCCTTGAATCTAGGGGATTGTCATATGAAGAACTTTCGGAAATTATCTATGGAGAATTTAATTCAATTGCCGAAGATCTTAAAATTGGTGATTGGATAGAATTCCCTAATGGAACAAAATGCATTTGTGTATTCAAACCATAAGGAGAATAATGCAGACTTTTTTACCATATAAGAAATTTGGTAAATCACTTTTAATCTTAGATAGAAACCGTTTAAATTCCCAAAGGAGGGAATCATTACTGGCTTGGAAAATATTGAATGGAATAACTGACGGAGGAAAATATAAATATCATCCAATAATCAAAATGTGGAAAGGTTATGAAAATGCACTGGCAGTTTATTATAACCTTTCTCTTTTAGTATGGGAAATAAGGGGGTATAAGAATATCAAACTTAAATTTGTAACTACTAACAGGCCAATACAAAAACCTGATTGGTTAAATGAATCATTTTGTTCAAATCATCGAAGTATTTTACTAGGAAAGAATTTTGAATATTATAAAAGGTTTCAGTGGAAAGAGAAACCAGCACAAATGATAAATAACAAATGGCCTTATATTTGGCCTATATGAAAGAAGGAGGATAAAAAATGAAGTCAATAAACCAATTTAGAGGTTACTATAGATTTCTATCTAATTTTTGGCCTTGTGATATTGACTTTGCTATTAATAAGAATAAACTTATCACATTCCCATCAGTAGAACATTTTTATCAAGCAATGAAGTCAAAAAGAACTGAAGATTGGATAAGAATTTGTAATCTCCCAAAAGCAGGAGATGCTAAAAGAGAGGGGCAGAAAATAAAACTAAGAGATGATTGGGAAGAAGTTAAATTAGAAATTATGGAAATAGGTCTAAAAATAAAGTTCTCTCATAGCAATCTTAAACTCTTACGAATGCTACTTGAAACAGGAGATTTGAAAATCATTGAAGGGAATTATTGGCATGATAATTTTTGGGGTGACTGCTTTTGTTCAAAATGTGAAAATATAAAAGGAAAAAATAATCTTGGAAAACTTTTAATGAGGATTAGAGATTTTTGGAGGGAATAATGACACCAAAAGAATTTCTTGATTATTTAGAAAAAAATAAAGTCCCACCAAATGAGATTGATGAAAAAGAAAGAGGCATACTACATAAGAAATATTATAATGATTATAGTAAGCTAAAAGCTTTTTATGAAATAAAGTATAAAATACAAAGAGTCAATTGTATGTATGCTTTAATTGATTTGAAATGGACAAAAGGTCTAGCAGATTGGATCAAAAATAGAAAGTGTCTTGAAATTCAAGCAGGAGTAGGATGGTTAGCAAAAGCATTAAAGCATCATGGTATTGATATTATTGCTACAGATAATTATTCATGGGAATCAATAAAACAAAGATCATCGTCTAAAATATTTCCAGTATTTAACATGGAAAGAACGGATGCAATAGATCACTATGAGAATTGGGCAGATATACTTATTATTTCCTGGCCTCACTTTCATGACTCAGAAATTGTGAGCATTTGTAAAAAATGGAGTAAGTTAGTTATCTATATTGGTGAAGGTAATGGAGGTTGCTGTGCTTCAGAAGAGTTCTTTGATTACTTTGAAGAATTGGAAGACAGCCCTATAATTAAAAATCCTTCATGGGAAGGTGTGTATGACAATGTTCGCATTGGTACGTTTATAAATAAAAAGGAGAATAGAAAATGAAAAAAAGAATTATAACTACATATGGATTTCATGAACTTTCTGATTCTGTAAAAGCTAAGGTTTTGGAAATGAAAGTTGAAGAAACTATGCAAATAGCTAAATTTGCAAAGAATATTGGAATTAATTTATTTGATTATGGACCCCAAAAAAGAAAGCCTTCTATTAAAAAAGGCAGAACTAAAGCACAGTAGATCAAAAGAAAAAAGAGAAAGCAAACCCATATATCTAAAAAGAAAAATAGGGGTAGAAAATGAAAAGACTTCAAATTGAATTGACTGTAGATGAACAAAATATTCATTTCTCTGATGAAAAACTATTCAATGCTTTCAACAAGGCATTGGGGAGAATGATTACATATGGATTTAGATATAGTCAAAAAGAAGAAATTAAAATCAGGGCAGGTGTTTATTTAAATCCTGATGGAAGTGTTAAAGAAATACTTTTCGTATATGACACTGAAGGACACAAATTCACTGTTGGTGGCGTACCAAACAAAGAGGGAACAGATTACACTTTCAATTCATAGAAAGGAGAAAACAAATGCCTAAGCATTTTCATAAACCTTGGACAAAAGAAGAGTATATCAATGATATTCTAGATCATAATCTCAAAGTTAGAGATGAAAATGATTATACAAAGTTGGAAAAAGGATTAAGGAAGCTAACAGTAAATGAGTTGGGAATATTGAACCACTATATTCTGGAAACTCACAAAAAGAATTAGTAATTTACAACTACTAACAGGAAACCTGGCGGCCTTGATTTTTGAAAGGAGAATATATAAAATGAAAGAATACAAATTCTTTACAGATTGTACTCAATGTTATGGAGAACCATTTGAATCTCTCTTGTGAGTTATGATTGAAGATGCTCAAGAAATAACTTATAGAACATTTACTAAATATGTTTCTGTGGATCATGTTCGTTCAATTTTACCGGGTGTATTTGATAAACACCCTAAACAGGGTCTAACTCTGAAATCGGCCAGAGGAATTTCTTTTTATAAAAGTCATTGGGAGTATGAAACCGTATACTATCTTGTTTATTCTGGAATTGAATTTATATTTAGAAAAAACTGGAAAACAAATAAATTAAGCTATATGCAACAAAGGAGTAAAATAAATGAAAATAAAAATAATCAAAAAACCATTTTACAGTTCAAATAAGATTTGGTTTACAATTACATTATTTCAAACGGAAGAGGATTGGATAAAAGGAAAAGGAATAAGGATTGCGAAAGCCAAGAGTGAAGGAGTAGCATCCATTATTGCTAACAGTCTACAGGAATATTACAATCATTATTATTGTCTTTATATTTCATAACTACTAACAAGTAACCCACAGACTTTAAAAAAAAATTCATGAAACCTAGATTAAAAATAAAAGGTCAGAGCAAAATTAAATATTGGGAACATAAAGAAGGCAAAGAAGATGAAGTGTTTCTTGGCTTGTGTAATGACATTCTTTATGATACAATAGCTTGGAAAACAAAACGGAAAGGAAAAATAAATAGTAAAGGTAATTACCCATTGTTCATTAAAAGAAAAGAACTTGAAGAATATGACAAAGAAAAGTTTCAATTAAAAGAGGAATTAATTAAAAAGAAAAGGAGAAAGCAATGATTGAAAAGTTTTCCAAAATAGTCCATATGAATGATAAAAGTTTTGTGTCTATATCTGAATTACCCGATAGTATTCTCTGTATTCAAGCAGGTACACTTGATTCAGATAAACTACATAGAGCAGAAATGAGAATTTCAATACAAGCAGCAAAAGCTATAATTGGCATTTTAAATGAATATTTTATTTTAGAAGAAAAGGAATCAAAAATGAAAAATACCAATGAAGAAATTCTTAGAATAGAAACTAAGAATAAAATAAAAAGGATTGAAGAACTTCAAAATGATATTATATACCTTCTAAAAAATGCTGGTGATTTAGAAGATTTACACATAAGTCTTGAAGAAAACCATGATTTATTTGATATGACTAAGTATTTTGATGATCCTGATTTTGATGATACCAATGATATTGATTTCTTAAAAAAGGAATATACAAATTCAAAAATATTAGGAGCACAAATGCTCAATGATTTGGAAAAAGAGCTACAAAAATTAAGTGAAGAGGAATATTGAAATGGGATACAAGACTAAAGAAGACAATATAAGGAAAATCATTGCCGATATTCCTGAACCTCTTCATAGAAAGTTCAAGAATAAGGTAAAGAATCGTAACTTAACAATAAGGAGAGTTATTGAAAATTTAATTTATCAATATAACCAAGGAAAAATTACGCTTGACAAAACATATGAAGACATGGTTGAATAGGAACCTTGAATGGGGGTTAAACCAACAATCAAACTTCCACGATGGAAGGCTTATCTTTATGACCTGATGAATCGAATCAGGATTTACAGACAAATCAATAATCATAAAATATCTTTCGGATTAGATTCGGGAGATGGTAAGATCATTTGGGATCTTCTTATCCGATTTGGGAAAGGAGGGATATTAAGAAAAACAAGGACATTCATTTTAAATGAATATGTAAAAACCTGTGAAGAAAACATTGCACGATTAACAAAAAAGGAGTATAAAGTTGCAGTCAAGTTGTCAGTCATAAAAAAGTTAAGAGTAGAGGAGCTTATTATGGAAATAAAAGAACTAATCCCTTTTGCAGAAGAAGTGGGGATGAAAAAGGGAGACATTAAAGCATGTGATACAGCAGAGGATTTGGTTAGAGAGATCGTAAGCAGGATTGATTACAATCGTGAATACAGTCCTGCTTTCGGTACTTTCTATAACAATTTGGATGCTCAGAAATATTTTGTATCCAATAAAAGCAAGGAAGAAAAAACTAACACAAAAGAAGAGGAGAAAGAAATGAGCAAGGTGGATCTGGATGCATTGCGTGATGAAATTGAAGATGCCGATGACAGGGACGAACTTATTGAAATTCTGGACAATGAAGATTATGAAGATCTTTTTGAAGTAAAGAAATTGAAGAAGGAAAAGAAGTATAAGAAGCTAAAGGCTTTGATGCTTGAAGCTCTTGAAAGTGATGAAAGTGATGACAATGGTGACGAAGAGGAAGATGATGGTAATGGAGATGAGAATGGTGAAGTAGAAGCAGCAATTGAAGAAATCAATGCTGCCGAGGATTTGGACGATTTGAAGGGAATACTCAAAGATGAAGATTATGAAGATATTTTTGAGGATATTTCCGCAAGAGGCAAAATTAAGTTTGAAACTCTAAAGGCAAAAATGCTTGCTGCATGTGGTGTTGAATCTGAAGAGGATGAAGAGGAATTGGAAGTAACTCCAAAGCTTATTAAGGAATTGGTGAAGGCAAAAGATACTGATAAGCTTATGGAGATTGCTAAGGGTCTTGATGTAAAGATTGGTAAGTTTCAGCAGAGATCACCAAAGAAGATCGGTGAAATTTTGATTGAAAAGCTCTCTGGTGCTGAAGAGAATGAAGAAGAGGTAAAGAAGCCTAAAAAGGAAAAGAAAGAGAAACCTGCTAAGAAAGAAAAGAAAAAGGATTCCTCTGATTCATTGTATTCCGCTCTTGAAGAAATGGTAGACGAAGACATGGATGATAGTGATATCATTAAGAAGGTTAAAAAACTTCTCAAGGTCATTCATGCAGAAAAAGACGATGAATAGAATATGATTAACTACTAACTGTATACACCCCTTTGGAGAAATCTGAAGGGGTGTATCTTTATGAAAGGAGAATTATGTGTTTTATTTTCCAGAAGAAAACAAGAGTGAGGAAAAACCAAAAAAGAATATAAAAGAATATAATTGTCAGACCTGTGGATTATATAAAAAAGCCCATACACCTAAAATGCAAGTTACCATTGGAAAAGATTACAATGGGTTGGTTATTGTTTCTGATTATCCAGGAAAAAATGAAGATGAAAAAGGAATACCATTCGTAGGTAAATCAGGAAACCTCCTACGAACAATTGCATTAAAAAACAAAATCAATCTTGCTAAGAAATCAGCCGTTACTTATGCACTATCCTGTAAACCAGACAGTAAGAAGCCTTCTGAGACATTATTCAAATGTTGTAAATCTTTACTTCATAAAAGAATAAAACAACTAAAACCCAAACTGATTATTTGTTTAGGTGAACACGCCGCCAATGCAATTATTCGATCAAGAAAAAAACAGGCAATATCAAAACTCAGAGGGAGATTGATTCCTAACTATGAGTTTGATTGCCTTGTATATATTTCCTTCAGTCCTTCTGAATTATTTTATAAAGATTCAGAGGATAGATTTGATAAAACCTTGGAAACAAGTTTCCGATGGGATATGGAAAAAATCTTCAAACTTTGGAATACAAAACTTTACAAAAGAAAGGTAGTAAAGAAAACCCTTGAGAAAAGAAAAATACTAGAAGGAATTCAATTAAAGGAAATAAAAACAAAATCAGAACTGGATAAGGTTATTGAAGAACTATATAAGAATGGATCATTTGCTTTTGACTATGAAACAACTAATTTAAAACCATATGATGATGACTTTCAAATCTACTCTTGTCAATTTGGAATAAAAGATAAAGCATGGGGGGTATACTTTCCACATTTTAAAGATATCCAATATTTAAAATCAACTATCTACAGGATATTAAGTGACCCTGAAATCAAAAAGTATATCCAGCATGACAAATTTGAAGAAGTTTGTTCCAGAAGATTATTAGAAAAACCAGGAGAAAGAATACTCCAAAATTCATTCTGTACTATGGTTGCTAATCATATTGTTGAAGCAAAACAAAAATGCTCCAACTTGAATTTCATGAACTTGGTAAGATTTGGAATTCCTGAGTATGATGAAAAAACACATAACTTTTTAAAACCAAAATCTAAAACGGATAAAGTAAATAGAATTCATTTGGTAAAACCTGATGATTTGCTTCTTTATGGGAACCTTGATGTAATAACAACTTATAACCAAGGAATTGTTTTAGATAATAATCTTCTTAATGAAGGAAAATACAGATGGTGTTATGAATTAGTTCATGATGCCCATTTGAATTTTGCAGATGTTGAAGAAGAGGGATTTCCAGTTAATAAAAAGAAACTAGATGAATTAGATAAATACATAACTGATTTGATGGACGATCTTATTGAACAAATAGGCAAAATTCCAGAAGTAAGAAGATTTTTAAAGAAAATAGTTAAGGAGGGCTTCAAAGAAAAGAAAGATGGTCAGGGAGGGTTACTTGGATCATTTTTAAGAAGTCCTAAAGAACTCCAAAAATTTCTTTATGAAGAATTAAAACTTACTCCTATAAAACAGACTAAAACAGGAAACTCAACCGATCAGGATGTAATTACAGAACATGCAGAAAAAGATAGTGTTTTATTCTGTAAATTACTTGCTAATCACAGAAAACTTTTTAAGGCAAAAAGCTCATACATTGATAATATAAGAAAAAATTTGAATGATGATGGAAAAGTTCACGGGTCAATAATGGTATTAAATGAGACGTTTAGAAGCTCAATTGCAGATCCTCCATTACAAACAGTGCCCAAGCATGGAAGTATTATTGAAAATGTTCCCTGGAAAATCATTAGGGAAATATTTGAATTAGAGGATACTGAATATCTTCTTGGTCAAGTTGATATGTCAGGATGGGAATTGACTGTAGGAGCAGCAGTATCGGGAGATAAGGCTTTCATCGAAGATGTAAACAATATTGATATCCATGCTTATTGGGCAAAAAGATTATTTGGATTTGATAAAACACTTGAAGAAATAAAGAAACTTTATAAACCATATAGGCAAATATCTAAAAATGTTTTTGTATTTGCTGGAATGTATGGAGCAATATTTACAAGTATTGCAAGAGACATGAGAACATATGAAGAATATCTTGAATATTGTAAAAAGATTTACAGAAAATCAAAAACAAATATGGAATTTATGGATTGGGTTATTCCTTTTTCAGAAAATCATGTTGAAAATTGTCAGAAAGATTTCTATGGAAAGTATAAAAGACTTCGTGAATGGCAGGATGAAGAAGTTACTCTTTATTATCAAAATAAATATGTAGAACTTCCGATGGGATTTAGAAGACATTATCCATTAACAAGAAACGAAATAATTAATACTCCTATTCAGGGAACTAGCTTTTTGATTATTCTTGATTCATTCAATAAAGTCATGACTGAACTTAAAAAACGTAAAATGAAATCAAAAGTTATTTTGGAAACACATGATGATATGACATTCAAAGTCTATAAACCTGAAACTTTGGATTTAATTGAAATGGTAGATAATATAATCTTGCACCCACCGTTTGATTTTATGAAGGATTTGAATGTAAAATCAGAGTGGACATTTGGAAGATCATTAAACAAAATGAAAGAAGTTCAATTTTAAAGGAGGAATTATTATGGTATTGGTAAATGATAGAGCAAAAAGAGAATATATGGAAGCTATTCAGTCTACATTAAATAAAATTTATGAAAGAGGGGGAATGAAAACCAGAATCAAAATAAATGAAGAGAATGGTTTAACTATTGATACAAATCCAGAGGAAAAAGATGAAGCTATTCCAATCATGTTTAAAGTCATGGAAGAATTTGGATTGAAAGCAAATGGATGAAAAAATATTTGTATTTAAAATTCAAGGGAAAGAATATGCCATTTTAGAAATGACCAACGAGGTTTCCATACAAATACTATCTCTTATAGAGGAAATAAAAAAATCTACAAGTTCTTTAGATGTTTATCTGAAATCGTTGGAAATAATTAAAATGGTTGTATTAAAAATTGAAAAGGATAATCTTCCACCAAGTTTTTCAATGTTTTCAAATAAAAATATACTTTTAAATATTAATGAACAAGAGCTATTAAAGTGGAGTTCTAAATTAACTATCAAAACTGTTCAAATGATTGTTCAACTTGCTTTAGGAAATGAGTTAGAGGAAAACAAAGAATTGGATCTGCTAATATTAGATAAAGAAAGTGATTTCAAAAGAGATAAAGAAAGTGATTTCAAAAGAAGGTTACTAATATGATAGAAGTGATGTTAAGTGAAAATGGGATACATTTTGATTTAATTGGAATTACTAATGGATATGAAATGAAGTATGAATACCCACAATCTTATTGCACAATTTTTAGTTATGCACCAAAACAATTAATCTTTTGCCTTTATATTTCAAATAATCTTTATATAGCAATAAAAGATAAATTGCTTAATTGTTATAATAAGATTATACAACTTAAATTTAGAAGTAATTACTATGAAGGTTTTATTAAAATAATTACAATGGAAGTACATAATGAAGTCTTTTATTGTGACTGTATTTTAGACAATGCTAAAGAAATTGATAATAAAGATTCTGAGTTATATTTTGGAAATGTAACAGATTTCAAAATGGACACAAAGAAAGAGAAACCAAAAAAGGAGGAAAAAGTATACAAAAAAAGATTGCTAATATAATTTTTGCTTGACTGACGTAAAGATTTGTACTAACATCATACCTAACACAACAAAACCCAACGAATGAAAGGAGAAAAGCAATGGATGTTACAAAGTATCTACGAGCAGGATATCCAATTATCCTCATTGAAACAATGGAAGTCAAAAGAGCAGTACAGTCTATCATTACATCACCATTCACTATCAATAATAATGGAGAACAAGTAGAAATCAATCCTAAGCTCTACAAATGGAATATCTATGATGGTATCTATGGAGAGGAAAACTTTCCTGATATACAAGAACCATTGGGAGCAATTCAAAAAGCTGTTGAGGATTTCAATATCTCTGTTCTTGTTCTTGAAAACTTTGATTACTTCATTCAACCTGAAAATGAGCTTGCTTTCCCAATATCACAAAGAATCCTTAATGATTTTCAAAAACTGAAATCCAATAATGTTTTGCTTTGTATTGTAGGTACAGATCATAAATGTTTGTCCTGCTTGGATAAAGTAATTACAGTATTGGATTTTGATCTTCCTAAAAAGGAAGAGTTCAGGCAAAAAGCAAAGGAGATGGCAGAGGAAAGAAGTATTGATTACAAAGAGGATACTGCTGATGCTTGTTCTGGATTGGGATTAGAAGAAGGTGAAAATGCTCTAGCTCTTTCCATTATTGAAAATGATGGTGTAATGGATAAAAGCACTGTAATGAGAATGAAAAGAGAAATGATTAGAAAAACAGGCTTTATGGATTTTATGCAACCTGAACCACTGGAAAATATAGGAGGACTTGAAAACGCCATTGAATATATTAATCTAAGAAAAATGGCATGGTCTACACCAGGATTTCCAAAATTGAATTCTGTATTCCTTATCGGAGTAACAGGATGCGGTAAAACTTTATTTTCCAAAGTCCTCTCTTCCATATTTGATTTTCAATTAATTCTTTGGGATGTAAACGGATGCAAGGGATCACTTGTAGGTGAAACAGAGAAAAATATGAGGGTATCTACAAAGACAATTGATGCATTTGGTCCATGTATAATTCTCGTGGATTAAGATAAAACTTTGTTCACGTTAAACTCTTCTAATTGCTGGAAACTCCTTAGAGCCTGATAAACTACAACATAATCTGAAAAGATAATTGTGAATGTATAAAAATTATCAGGATTGGACAATCAGCAGCCAAGCACCTAAGATCATTTGATTATGGTGAAGGTTCAGAGATCATCCCAAAAGGGAGTAGACTTCAAGTGAAGTCGAAATGGAGAGCAATTGAATACATTGTATTCAATTGAAGATATGATCCGATCTTACTAGAAATAGTAAGAGGAATAACGGAAACGGTTATTCCGTAACATAGATGGAAATTGAAAAAATATTTTCTGGTGCTTCTGGAAATGTTCAAGATACAAGTGGGGTAAGTCAGGGAATTCTTGCTCATTGGTTAACTTGGATGAACGAAACTGAAGGAAAAACGGATAGAATCATTGTAGTAACTGCTAACAGTCTCACTGGAATACCTCCTGAGTTTATTGGAAGATTCGATACTGTTTTCTTTGTTGGATTTCCCAATAACCAAGAAAAAAAGCAGATCATTGAAATTATGAATAAACGATATGGGAGTACACTACCCACAAACAATGAATTTGTAAATAGCTTGGATAGATGGACCGGAAGAGAGATTGAAAGATTGGCTAGGGAATCTCTTTTTTATAAAATAGAGGATGCAATCAAATATATTCCTCTTGTAAAAAATACAAAAGAAAAAGAAATTAGAGAAATGGAGAAATTTGCTACTCAAGTAAGACATGCAAGTAAACCAGATGAAAAAAAGGAGGGAAAAAGGTCAATATTAACTGATTCAGATAAAGAGAAATTCAAGCAAAAACTCAAGATTAAAAAGAAGGAGGATTAAAATGGGATTCACAGAATTTGTACCGCCGGAAAGATTTACCACAGATCCAAAAGTTTTGATTTCAAAGCAGGGAAAAATAACTTTCAATTCTGCATCCGTAAAGAAATGGGATTTGGATAAATACAACTTTGTAAAACTTTATTTTGATAAGGAAACAGGAAATCTTGGTTTCAAGTTTTATAAAGCAAACAAAGATGAAGGAGATAAAGGAATAGTTAATTTGAATAAAAGTAATGGTGTTTATGTATATTCTAAAACATTTCTAGATGCAGCAGGAATTAGTTACAATACAAGATCAGAAATGGATTTTGAATACGACAAGAAACATGATATGTTCATTGCTAAAAGAGAACAGAAAAAGCAAAAGAAAATAAAAATCAAGCTAAAGAAGGGAGAATAAATTAATGTCCCATATAGTTGAAATGGATATTGAGATTAAAGATTTAGAGTGTTTGAAGACTGCTTGTGATGAGCTTGGATTTACCTTCATTGAAGGACAAACAGAATATAAGTGGTTCGGTCAGTGGGTGGGTGATTCTCCAATGCCTGATGGATTAACTGTTGAAGATTTAGGAAAATGTGACCATGCTATTCAAATACCGGGGTGTGATTATGAAGTTGGAGTGGTTAAAAAGAAAAAAGGAGTTTATACACTTCAATACGATTATTGGAACTCAGGAGGATTGGAAAAGAAAATAGGAACCAATGCAGGACCAATTAAACAAGAATATGCAGCACAGGTAGCAATTAAAGAGGCAAAAAGAAAAGGATATTTAGTGAATAAAACAAAAGATAAAAACAAAATAAAAATAAGGATTACTGTGCCATAATGACAACCAAAGAAATCATAGAGGAACGAATTAATGAAACAAAGGACACGATCTCCAACTTTGAGAAACTAATGGAAAAATACCCAAATGATTTTGTATTTCAAGAATTACTAAATAGATTAAAACAAACATTGATTCTTTTAGAAATGGAAAAGGAAAAGTATGACAAAAATAATTGATGTGATAATTGATGAAAATGGGGAAGTAAAAATTGAAACCGATGGATTTACTGGAAAATCATGTATTGAAGAAAGTCAATTCATAAAAGACGTAATGGGAGTAGAAAAAGCAAGGCATTTGAAACCTGTATATTTTTCTACTGAAAAAAATAAAACAAAAAAGAAACACCTTAATATTTGTGGGTAAGGAGTTTCAAAAATGGTAGAATGGAAAGAGAGAAGAGTAGGGGATTTAGAGGGGATTACAAAACATGAAGTACCAATAGAAGAAAAAATTAAGGAGGAAACAGCTAAACAAGCAAGAATTGAAGAATTTGGTGTTCGTCACTATATCCCTAAAAATGGGAAGGTTAAATATGAACCTACCAAAATAAGAAGTGGAAAACCAAGGAGGTTAAAATTGGATGAACAATTTGATTACATTGTAAGTAAAATAAATGATAAAGAAATTCAAAATGAATATGGAACATTTTTAACACAAGAAAAAAAGAAACTAGCAAAAATGTGGAGGTTATTTAAAACGCTTCCAGGTGAGTTTGTTGATTTTACAGCTATACCAGATGAAATCAATAAATCCAAAGCAGGGAAACAAAGATATTTAAAAATGCTCCAACAAGCAGAGTTAATAAAATCATACCCTACTGCATTAGGTGATATAGTCTATGCTAAGAATACTGAACTGAAAACAGATGAAGATATTGCTTACATCCTTATTTTGAACAACAAGCAAATAAAAGGATGGGGAATGAAAGGAGAAGATAAAATAATGAGTGAAGAAGAAAAGAAACCACAAAGTATCACAAAAGAAATTGCTGATGATCTTAGAACATATGATGAAGTTAAACAAAACTTTGATGTTTTTGATGAAATGAGAAAAGCATGGGAAGAAAGTAAAAATCAAAGAATAGGAATTTCCTTGAAGGATTTTATCAGAATGTATGCTATACTAAAACTGTAGCTAACTACTAACAGGGACTTGGGGGGATTCATTTCCCCCCTATAAAAAATGAAAGGAGAATAAGAAATGTCATATGAAAATACATTTGAAAGTGCATGTTTGGTTGTCGTTACAATTAAAAATTGGAATGCATTTAAAAAGATCCCCAAAGAAAAGCTTTCCCAATTGGTAAAAAACAAAAAACTTTCTGAAAGAGTGAGAGGAACAAAAGAACTTGTTGACAGGAAGAAACTTGCTGATATCAATAGTGTAATCAATAAAACAAGAAACACGGTTAAAGCTTATTCACTTCCATTCCCAATTCCTACTGTTTTTCTTGTTCCAAAACAAAAGATTGAAAAACTTGCTGAAGAAATAAACGAATTTAAAGAAGCTTTGAATGATGCAGTAGATGATTTTGCAGAAGACTATGATAAATACATTACAGAAGCAGAAGAAACATTAGGAGAAGAACTTTTTAATGAAAATGATTTCCCAAAGAATATTAAAGAAAGATTTCAAATTGAAGTAAGATTTATAGAAATGACTGTACCTGGAAAGTTGAAAAAGTTTTCTCCTGAAGTTTATAAAGAGGAAGAAAGAAAATACAAAGAGATGATGGAGCAAGCAAGGAAGGAAGCTGTTCTATTTCTAAGAGAAGGATTTGCAGAAATCCTGAATAAAATGATTGAAACATTAACAGGAAATGATGGTGAACCAAAAAAGATAAGATCTGATGCTGTTCAAAGAATTGATAAGTTCTTTGATGAATTCCTTTCAAAGAATATCTTTAAAGATGATGAACTTCAGAACATGATTAAACAGGCAAAAGAAGTGATGATGGGAGTTAATGCAAAAGATCTGAAAAACTCTGAAAAGCTCAGGCAGTATGTCACCAAGAATATCGAAAAAGTCCAAGAAGAATTGGATAAATCTATAACTACCTACAAGCGTTCACTGTTGATTTAAGGGGTTTACAACTCAATGAAACTGATGTAAGATAGACCTTCATTTCTTATGGGGGTCTATCTAAAAAGGATTTTTATATCATGAAACCAAAACTAAAAATCAAGGATGACTATGATGATTTTGATCCTGATGAAGCATTGATTATTGACAAAAAGAACTTGGATGAAGAAAATAGATTTCAAGCAAAATTAATGGCTAAATATTCCAGAATATTTGGAAAAAAGGTAAAAGAAAGATACAATGCTGAATTGAATCTGGACATTGTTAAAGATCAATTAGGAGATGATGTAAAAAAGAATCCTAAAAAATGGGGAATAAAGAAAGGAGAAAGAATAACAGAAGCATTGATTTCAAGAGTTATTGTTCGGTCTGAGAGATATCAACAAGCACATAAACGATATGCTAAAGCCTATTCAGAATATAAAGAATGGGAAGGGTTATTGAAAGCCTGTGAACAACGTGCTTGGTCTTTAAAGTCGTTAGAAAATCTTTGGGAGAAAAACTATTATTAATTAACATGGGGGCATGGTGGAACTGGCATACACAACGGTTTTAAGCACCGTTGCCTTAGTGGATTGAGGGATCGATTCCCTCTGCCCCCACCAAAAAGAAAGGATAAGTTTATGAAAATTAAAAAGAACAAAAAAAAGGATAAGAAAAGTAGTGATGATGTAAGGGGATCTTTTAAGAAACGAAAGAAAACCACACTTGAAAAAACTTATGAGGAAAGAGAAAAGCAATCTTCTTCTAATGGAAATGGTTTGACTATTTTCAATGAAGAAAAAATGGAGGAGTATGGTATTGAAGAAATCAAATATACTAAAAAAGGTGAATATTTCTTCAATGCCTTGCCCATTTCAGATGATCCAGATGAACCTTATCATAAGGAAGTCCCTGTTCATTATGGGGTAGGAATTGATAACGATCAATTCATCTGTATGAATCTTTATACAAAAGGTGAGGAAAAGTGTTATCGGTGCCTTACTCAAAAGAAAGGCTGGAAATCTTGGAATAGAAAAGATGGATCGGTAAAAAAGCAATTGGTTTCAATGTATCCAAGTGATCGTTGCTTGTATCTTGTATGGGATGAATCGGCAAGAGCAAAAGGTGAAGAACCAGAAGAGAAGATTTATATCTGGAATGCACCAAAGAAGGGTGCTCATGCAAAGATTCAAAATAAAGTAAGAAATAAAAAGACCCAGGAAACTTTGGATATTTCCGATGTATCAGATGATGAAGATTCCGAAGGCAGAACCATTTACATGAAAGTTGGAATAAAAGAAGTTGTTGATGAAAATACAAAAGTAAAAAGTGAATTTCCTCAATATGATGATTTTGAATTGCATGAAAGAGATGAACCAATTCCAAAGAAAGTTTTAAAACAGTTGCGTCAATTGATTGATGATGCATCAGAAGAAGGAATGAATGCAATTGAGTTTCTACTTCGTTTCCCTGAACAAGATGAATTGGAAACAGCTATGTCCACAGAAGTTGCAGTAGATACAGAAAATGAAGACGAACCGGAAACCAAGGAAGATAAACGAAGAAATAAAAAGAAGATAACCGTTGAAGATGAATTAGAGGACCTTGACACTAAAAAAGAAATAAAACTTTGGGCAAAAAAGAAAAAGATTTGGGGTGATGTAGTTGATTGGTCAATGGATGTGGATGAAATGAAGGAAGCAATCGTTGAACATTTCAATGATGAAGATGATTAATTAATAAGGGGGGAGAAATCCCCCCATTAATGTAATGACAGAATGAAAATTGTTTTTAAAAATTTTTGCTGGAGCAATAATATGAAAATAAAGTTAAACAGTAAAAAAACAAAAACCCCTAGAGAAAAAGTATTAAAGAAAAGAGAACAAGAGGTTGATGAAGATGATTTTGATCTTGATGATGAAAATATAAACGATTTAAGATTCATTTCATCGGTTAGCTACAACACAAATCTTGCTTTGACAGGAGATATAAACAAAGGGCACCCGATAGGTAGAATCATTATTGTTACAGGAGATTATTCAACAGGAAAAACAGAATACTATTTAGAAATCATAGCAAAGACAATGGCAGAATATCTTGCTAAAGGTAAAAAAATAAAAGTTGTAATTGACGATGCTGAATATGCACTTGATGATGATTTTGCAAGAAAGTTAGGTGTTCCTAAGATTATTAAAAAAGAGCCAAAGAAAAAAATACCGGATAAATATGTTGAACTTAGAAACTCTGAGTTAATAGAAGACTTTCATGGAAGCATCTATGAAGTCATGGAGGATTATGAAGATTATGATCTAATTCTTTACTGCCTGGATAGTATTGATTCATTAAGTGATAGATCTGAAAAAGATCTAATTGAAAAAAATCTTAAAAAACTTAAAAAGAGAGAAGATGGAAATGATGACAACGTAGAAAAATTAAAACAAAGTTATGGTGCTCAATTTGCTAAATACATGAGTCAATTATTTAGAAATTTAAGAGCAGATATTAAAAATACAAATACTGTTCTAATTCTTATTGCACAATTAAGAGAGGATCTAGGAAATAAAGGTTATCAAAAGAAAACAACAAGCAGAGGAGGAAAGGCACAACGCTTTTATGCTTCACAAATTATTGAACTACTTAGAGCAGGTAAACTTTATAAAACTCAAAAAGTAAAAAACACTTCTAAAATTCCATATGGAAGCACAGTTAAAGCTCTGGTCACTAAGAATAAAGTTTACCCTGAAGGAAGACATACTTATTATGATATTATTCTAAATCCAATAGTAGGGGTAGATAATGTAGGAAGTTTGATTGATTTCTGTACTACCTACAAGGGATTAGAAAAAAGTGGTAAGGGAAAAATAGAGTGGAATGGTAAATCATTTTCAAGGGATAAATTAAGAGAGGAAATAGGTAAAAATAAAAAGCAATATAAAAAACTTTTAAAACTAGCTCAAGACACATGGAATGAAATTGAAGAAGAGGCAAAAATAGACATTAACCCAAAATGGAAATGGCTTGATAACATGGAGGAGTAGACATGAATACAAAAACATTTATAAGCATGATTATTTTTATTCTTTTTAGTTTAATTATGTCCATTGCAGCTATCTTCATAGCTCAAATGATTCTTCCACCAAAAGTACATGCAGAAGAAATAACAATTTATGATCCTCAAACTGGAAATATTATGAAAGGAGAAATTGATTGTGATGGAAAGGGAAGAGTATTCAATTCTGATAGTGGTGATTTTATAGAAATTGAAATTAAAGACGATAATACTGCCATTATCCATGATATTCAAACAGACAGCTATTATGAATCAGATATTGGAGAAGAATAATGGCAAAAGGAAAAGGATTTGAATGGGAAATTTGCAGAGCATTGTCCTATAACTGGACTCAAGGAACTATAAATGATGATGTGTTTTGTCCTACTGATTCTTCAGGAGGGAGAGCAACCAAACGAAGAAAAAAAGGGAAGAAAACAGAATACAAATCAGCAGATATAGGACTTGCTCATCCCATAGGTGAACTCTTAATAAAACACTGGTCAATGGAAGCTAAATCAGGATATGTAAAAAAAAGAAAAACAAAAATTGGTGTAACTAAAGATCAATGGAGCATTCTTGATTTTTTAGATAGTAAACAGGAAAAGCCTATATTTGAAGAGTTTTGGGATCAGTGTTTGAATGATGCTGATATAACTCAAAGAGAACCAATTTTATTCTTTAGAAGAAACAATAGAAAAGCTTGTACTGCAATATATAAATCTCTTTTTAATAGATTAAATAATTTTTTTGGAAAACCAAAAATGCAGTATCTAATTTTTTCTTCTGAATTTGGAGACATTATAATCATGAACTTTAATGAATTTCTTGAATGGTGTCATGATTTGAAATCATTCATAGAATATTTGGAGAAAGGAAATGGGAAAGAAAAAATATAAACTAATCCCTCATTCCAAAAAGAGGTTAAGGCAACCGGATAGGGTTCAAGCGCCTATCGCACCAAAAAGAATAACACAGGCCATGTTAAATAATGAACTAACTACAGTAAAACGAATGACCAACACAAGATCACTTCTTTATGGTGAAATAGATGAAATTCCTGTAAAGATGATAGTCAGTAAAACAACAAAAACAATAAGAACTTTTTTACCTTTAAATTATCAATATAAATATATAAATATAATCGCATATCAAGGAAATGAATACAGGATAACAATTTATCCAGATTGTTACATGGAATGTTCTGATGCAACCAAAATGACTAAGATTGAAATACGAAGAAAAGAGGGATGGGATCTATGTTGTGTAAAAGAAAGTATATTCAAATATTTATTTGGAGAAGTATGGAGGAAGTACCAAGAAGAATTTCTTAAAAGGAATACAAACCATGAAACCTCCATTGAAAATAAAGCTGGATAAAGAATTTAAAGGGAATGTTTGGGATCTTGTAGGTCTTGTTAATTTAATATGTATTCCTACTAATGGCTGGTATGACAAAAGACAAGTAACAAAACTGACAGAAAAAGTGTCCAGAGAAGCAGATAAGAAATTTCCAGGACTTAAAAAAGATATAGGATTTACAGTTTCAACCTTTGGAAACTTTGCTCATTTTATAAAAGTTATTTATCCAAAAAATTTAGTTTCACACAATATAGACCAATACACAAGACTTGCAATATTCCCTACAAGATCACAATATGTAAAATGTAATAAGAAAAAAATAAATATAATTATTAGTAAAAGAGATGAATATGAAAAAGATGATCGTGTTCCTGGTTATTATGCAAGTCCTTCTTTAAAACTGATAGAGGAATCCAGTAAGTTTTTATTAGGACAAGTAGAATGTTTAAAATTAAAAAAAGTAGTCATAGTGAAACCTGAAGACATTGATTGGGAAGATGTAAAAGAAGTGTTTAAAGAAGTAGGGATATATAATCATCCATCTTTCTATTTTATTAAACACAGGGGGGAGTGATGAAGAATTTTTTAGAATCATTATTTGGATTTTTAGTTGGAGGTAGTACAATTTGTTTTTTAATATTTTTATTCAATACAAACAAAATTGGGTTAGCTCTTTTTATGTTTATTGTCGGTAGCATTTGTGGATTTAGTATTACAGGAATTATACTTTCAATAGCTATAAATAAAATGGAAAAGAAAGGAAAACTAATTTATGTACCTAAAAGCTTTAATGTTGAAAAATTTTCAGTGCCATATGAAAAAGTTGAAGATCAAATTTGTAGGTCCAGGTATCAATATCATTAAAGGAGATAGTGAAGCAGGAAAGACTGCACTATTCCGATTTATAAAACTTGTTGTATTTAACAGACCAACCAATTCAGCAAAGAAGTTCACATCCAGTGGTAAAAAGACATATCGGGGGAAAATAGTTACCACTGAAGGATCTGTTACACGGACCACCAGAAAATATATAGTAGAAAAAAATGAAAACAAACAAATATTAACTTCTTTTGGAAAAGATGTTCCTGATCCGGTTACAAAAACATTAAATCTAAAACCAATTAACTTTCAAAGTCAATTCAATCACAATTACATTATATTTCAAAATGAATCACAGGCAGCAAAGACACTTGAGAAAGCTTTTGGTAATGAAGATCAAGAAAAGCTAATCAAAGAATTGAAGAAATGGATCAGTGAAGCTAAATCAGATTACAAACACCACTTAAAAAACAAAAAGGAATGTAAAGAAACTATAAAAAGATTAAGTAGAATAAAAGAATTTAAAGAAGAAATAGAAGAGATAAGAGAACTAGAAGAGAACATTGAATCCATCGAAAATGAAATGAAAGACATTAGTAAGTTATTACAAACTTTAGAAAAGATAGAAAAAGAGAAAATAGATTTGGATTTTATTGAGTATTGTTTTTCAGAATGCAAAGCTATTGAAGAACTTGATAAGAAAGTAAATGAATGCTCAAACGAATTAAGAAATTTAGGGAATTTAATACACACACTGGAAAATACTGAATCATCCATAAAGCTAGAAAGAATTTCTAACTGGCTACAAGAATCCCACAGACTTTATTTTCTGGATGAAAAAATAAATAAGTTAGACGATCAAATCAGTAGAATCAAACCATTGATAAAACAACTTGATGAATGTGAAGATATAAAAGAAATAAAAGTAATGATTGAAAAATGCGAAGAAGAAATTAAAAACACTTTGAATAGAATACCAGAATGCCCATTCATGAACATCTGTGAAAGGAGAGATAAGAAATGAAAATTATAAACATATCAGATTTGCATATTTATGGGAAAAATCCTATTTGTAGAACAGATGATTTAGTTACTGTTCAATTTGCAAAACTAGAAGAAGTAGTAAAAGCATCGAATAAATTAGATTGTCCAATAATAATCAATGGAGATATAACAGAAAGTCCCAATGTAGGATATGGAATATTCACAACCTTAGCTAATATATTTTTAAAGTGCATCAATGGGGTTTTTTTTGTTTATGGTCAGCATGATCTACTTTGGCACGATTTATCTACTTCTCATTTAACAGCTACAGGAGCATTAGAAGCAACACAAGCAATTAGAAATATGGATAAATTTTGGGAAGAGTTTGGTAAAAAATTTTCATATGCAAATTGGGGAGAGGATATAAACTATGTAGGAAATTATTTAATCACACATAAACCCATTGTATCTAAAAACATAATCAATCAATTTGCTTGGTTGAAGCATAATTCAAATACAGATAAATTTTATATTTTTGAAAAACTAATATCACAATTCAAACTAATGCTCTGTGGAGATTGGCATAGAAGATACATTTATAAAAGTGGTGGAACTTTGTTGGTGAACCCAGGAGCATTAACAAGAAGAGAAGCAAACCAAGATAGCTTGGATACCTTTCCTTCTTATGTAGTAATTGATTTAGATACCTTAGAATATAAAATAACTCCATTGAAATGTGCTAAACCAGCAGGGGAGATTATCTCTGACAGTCATTTGGAAATGGCTAAAATGAAAAAAGAAGTAGGGGTGGATGTATCACAATTTGTAAAGGCAATAGAACTTGGAGAATCGGGGGAATCCAAGCTTATCCATTTTTTACTGAGGGCGATAAAGTCTGGTGAAATAGACAAGGAAATATCAGAAGTTTTAAAAAAGTTAATCAGTAAAGTATCCGATGAAAAACTTGACTATGAACATTTGGAGAAATAAATGGAAAGATTACAAAGTTTAACAAAAAGATTGGAAAGGCTAAAAGAAAAAGAACAGGAACGAATAGCATTGAAAAAAGTAACTCAAGATCAGCTTAAAGAAAGATATGGATGCTCTACTAAAAAGGAAGCTGATAAATATTTTTTAAAATTAAAAAAGAAAAGAGAAAAACTAAATGATGAAAAAGAAAAGAGATTAAATAACTTAGAAAAAGAAATGAAAGATGAGGGAATTTTATGAACTCTGATAAACTTTACAAAATAATATGTGAAAGAGAAACTGAATATGATCTTGCTAAAAAGAAATTGAAAACAACACGAATAGAATTAGGCAAATTAAAAAAGAAACTATCAGCATATGAAAAGACAAAAGCTACCATTCTTCTTTTTGCAGCTAGAGCTAAAGAGGAAACTAAAAAGTATATTGAGAATACAATAACACTTGCACTTGAAATTGTATTTGGCAAGGAATACAAAGCAGTCCTTGAAGTAAAAGACCAAGAAGTCAAGTTTCTGGTTGACAAAGGTGGGATTCTGTTAGAACCTAGAGAAGAACAGACTTCCGGGGGTTTGGTTGACATATACAATTTAGCATTACAAATAACATCACATAAACTAGAACCAAATACAGAACCAGTTTTCTTTTTAGATCAACCTTGTGACAATTTAGATCACAAAAGAAAACCATTGGCAGCAAAATTTATTAAAACAATAACTAAAGATTTGAATCTCCAAATGAACATAATAACTCATGAAGAAGAATTCATAAAAATTGGTGATAATGTAATTACATTAGGAGAAAAAGAATGACTTGTGTTATAGGAATGATTGATAATGGAAACATTTATATGGGAGCAGATTCAGCAGGAACAAATGGTCGGTTTCAACAAAGAATAAGGGTAGATGAAAAAGTATTCATAAAAGATGAAATGATTTTTGGATTCACTTCTTCATTTAGAATGGGTCAACTTCTTAGATATCAATTAAATATTCCAGAACATTCTCAGAAAAAAAATTTAATGACTTACATGAATACTGATTTTATTGAAGCTGTTAGAAAATGTTTAAAAGATTATGGTTATGCTTCTATTGACAAAAATCAAGATTATGGTGGGACTTTTTTAGTGGGATATAAAAGTAATTTGTTTAGAATTGAAAGTGATTTTCAAGTTGGTATTTCTAAATACCCATATGAAGCATGTGGCTGTGGTGAAGATTTTGCATTAGGCTGTATTTATGGAATAACAAGAAATCAATACAAAATGGAAAATGGTATTTTGATTAAAAAAGATATAAACTTAACCCCTAAACAAATTATAAAAATTGGATTAAGAGCATCATATAAATTTTCAGCAGGAGTAAAACCACCTTTTAAAATTTTAACATTAAAAGGAGAAAAAGAATGATAATGTCAAATGACAAACCTGTAATTGAATTAAAAGATTATTATTTTTGCACTGAATGCATGACTCATTACAGAAAAATACTTTATCCTAATAAAAAATGTCCTGTCGATGGTCATGATTTAAAAGAAGTTGGAACAATGGAACAAATGAAAAAGAGAGGAATTGTTAATAAGTAACAAGGAGAAAAATTAGTGGGGAAAACAAAGTATTTTTTAACAGATGAAAGAAAAGAATTAATAAAAAAGTATTATGATGAAGGAAAAAATAAATTTTGGATCTCACAGTTAAAAAAAGATTATCCTAATTTGTTCGGAGATTGGCCTAACGGTATATTAACAAAAAGAACTAGATCAGAAGGAATTATAAGTAAAAGAAATACAGATTGGAATAAAGACAATAGAAAAGAATTGATTATAGAAGCATACGCAACACAAAGATTTCCAGGACAATATTTAAAAAGCTTACCACAATTTAGAGGTGTAAGTAGACGAAGTATTTTTCATCAAGCAGCAAAGTTGGGACTGCATTCTTCAGTATTGTGGAGTGAAACAGAAAAGAAAATTGTTTATAAATATGCAGGAGTAAAACCAGTAAGAGTTATATCTAACATTCTAAAAACCAAAGGATTTCAAAGATCGGAAGGGAGTGTTGCTCATTACATAAATACCATGTTAAAAACATCTACAAGACCTGATACTTATTCATTGGATATGGTAGCAATTGGATTTAAATGTAATAAAAAAACTGTATTAAGGTGGATAAAGTCAGGACTTATCAAAGCAAAGAAACTGGAAAGTGGTCATTGGGAAGTAACACCATTGGCAATAGCAAGATTCATCATCCATCACCCATTTGAATTAAACGGAAGGAGTAAACCTGACATTCCCTGGTTGGTTTCATTAATACTGGAATTTAAGAATCAATTGGCTGAAGAAGATAGAAGACGTAAAGGTTGGAAAGACATTATAGGATAAAGGAGAATAAAAATGAATATCTATAAAATAATCACATTTGATGGATACAATTCAATACAATATATCATAGAAGGCTATGATTTAATTCAAGCAATTACTACTAATTATGTTATTATTCAAAGTCAAATAATTAAAGCTGAATTAATTGGAAGTAAAAATATTCAAAATCTTGCATCTTATTAATAGGAGAATAAAAAATGGAAGAAAATATTTTTAAAGCAGATAAAAAAGAAGAAAATCAACCAATCATGCTTTCTATAGATCAAATTCCTACTGAAATGCTTTCAATGTTAATTGATTCTGCACTATCTGAATTTGCTAAAAGGGCAAAGGAGGATCTTGATAATTCACCAAATAAATATTTCAGACTATTAGGGTGGAGATTTTTTTCAGACAAAGTGGAACAGCATTATTGGGATTATGTAAGACCTCAATATGAAGATAATCCAGAAGATGACTTTCATGAATGGTCTGTAGACGAAACTTTTTCACATCTAAAAGGATACATTCAACGATTCAAAACTAATGCAAGAGGAGAAGATGAACGTAAGTTGGATATTATTAAAGTTGGAATGTTTGCCAGTATGCTTTATTGGAAATTGATAAAGGAAGAAGAAAATGAGTCTTAAAGATTGGGATGACTATTTTTATAATATAGCAAAACAGGTAGCATCTAATTCAAAGTGTCTTTCCAGAAAATTTGGAGCAGTGCTTGTAAGAGATAAAAGTATCATCTCTACTGGATACAATGGACCAGCTAGAGGAGTCCCACATTGTAGTGAACGATATGAAAAAGATAGTTATCTTAAAACATATATTAAAGCAAGTGATTTAGAAATTCCAAAAGATAAAAACATATGCCCTAGGCACCATTTAGAATTTAAAAGTGGGGAAGGATTAAATCTTTGCATTGCCTCTCATGCAGAAGTAAATTGTATAAATAATGCTGCCAGAAATGGACATATTACTTTAGGATGCTCTCTTTATCTGGTAGGAAAAGCACTTCCCTGTAAAAATTGTTTGAATGAAATAATCAATGCAGGAATAATTGAATTGATTGTTGATACTGACAAATATTATGATGAACAAAGTTATTATATACTTTCAAACAGTGGATTAATTACACGAAGATATCTTTTTAACTTTGAAAAGGATTAAATTATGGACGTAAGTAAACTATCATCCAAACCAGTTTCAGGTAAACATGGTGAAAAAAGAAGTATTAGAGAAATTCAATTTGATACAAAGCTCATTAAAATTTTAGGATTGGGTTTGCATCTTTGTAGATCGGAAAGAAGAAAGGTAGCTAAAAAATATAAGGTTGATTGGAAGGTTTATCTAATGATGGATATGGAAATCAGAAGACGAAAAGCATTAGGGCTAAATCTTGAAACTGGAAAACCAAATATAACTGAGAAAGATAAAAAAGAAATTATAGAAAAAGCAGAGGAAATAAATAATGAGCTTCTTTTCCAGCAACAAAAAGCTGAAGGTATATTGTGAAAGATCATTTAGAGCAAATTGTGTAAATTTATTTGTATGGATAGATGATGAAAAAAGAGTATATGAAACAGGAAAAATCTCTATTGTGAAGGATGTTATAACAGAAGAAATTCCAGAGTCTACAACAATAGCAACTGAAAATTATTTTGGAATGACAAGTGAATCAGCACAGGACTTATTAGATGAACTTTGTAGAATAGGATTCAAGCCCACTTTTGAACAAGACAGAGAGGGTCTTGTAAAAACACTCCATAAAGAAATTGAAAAAAGAGATGAAATAATTAAAAAGCTAATGGAAGAATTTGTATACAAAAAGAGAGAACCAGATCAAAAAGAAAAATTAATTGAAAAACTCATGGATCAATTTGTTATCAAAGATGAACAACTAAAATTTAAAAGGAGTATATTAGCATGAGTGAAAAATTCTTATACGGTTTCCAATGCTCCAAATGTAAAGAAGTTGGTCAATTTGTTATTCAAGATCACGAACCAGATCTTTCTAAAGCTATGCCTTGTAAATATAAAAGATGTATTGGTTTTCCAATGAAAATTTACAAAGTTCCTAATTATAAGGATAAAATAAAAAAGAAAGAAATGAATATTGATTAGGATTAAATAAAATGAAAACCTTATTAGTAGACAGTAAGTTTCTTCTTTATAGAAGTTTAAATGCAAAAATAAATCTAACTCATAATGAAATAAAAACAAGTTGTTACTATTTGTTTTTTAATTCACTACAATCTGTAGCAAACAAAATGAAAGTTGATAATACTATTTTAATGTGGGATAGTAATTATAGTTATAGAAGAGAAATTTATCCAGAATATAAAAGAAAAGACAAACAAAAGAATAAGGTAGTTGAAGAACAAATCAAGATGATTGAATTGGAATATGCAGGGATAAAACATACCATGAAGAATCTAGGCTTTGCCTCTTTTAATAGAAGGGGGTATGAAGCTGATGATTTATTTGCACTTTACACTAGACAGCATAATGATATTTGTGTTATTCTTACCAGAGATGATGATTTATTACAACTCCTAGATGCCAAAAGGGTTATTATCTATAACCCAATGAAAAAGAAAAAGATTACAGAAAAGTGGTTCAAAAAAGAATATGGAATAGAGGTAAAAGATTGGCCTTTATTCAAAGCCATTTGTGGTTGTAAATCAGACAATGTAAAAGGTGTTCCAGGTATTGCTAATGGAAGAACATTACAGTATCTAAAAAAAGAAGCAAGTGATAAGATCAATAAAAAGATTTCTGAGCATAAAAAACTGATTGAATTCAATTTGAAACTAGTCACACTACCATTTAAACAAGAAGATTCAAATAAAAATCTTTTTCTTAGAAAAAAGAAAACAAATTTGAAAATGGATAAATTCATATCTCTTTGTCAGATTCTTGGATTCCGTTCCTTTTTAGAAAACCTAAACCGATTTGAAGTCTTTAGGGATAAAGACCATGCGTGAACTTCCTGAAGTCCTAAGTTTCAATCCTAATTTTCTAAATCATATTCTACTAAACCTTATAACCAACACGGAATTTTCCAAAACAGTAATCTCTGTGTTGAATGAGCACATTGATATTTTTAAAACAAAAGAAAGAAAGTTTCTATTTAAATTAGTAAGAGATTATATTTTAGAATTCAAGGAAGCACCACAGGATCATTTTTATGATATTTTCAAATCAGAAGAATCAAGACTTTCCAAAAAAGAATACAAAAGAGCTATGGAAGTAATCAGGTCGTTAAAGGATCTGAATCATTCCAATCCTGAATTCATTATCAATCGTTTAAGAGATGCCATAGCCCATTTTGAATTTGAAGAATCATTAGTCAATGCTGCAAGACTCCATAAAGCAGGAAACATGGAAGAAGCAAAAGCATTAATAATGAAAGCAATGCGGAAACCGGAAGAGATAAAAAGATCATATTATAATTTTTTTGAAGATACAAGTTATGTTGAAGACCGAATGAGAGGACCAGTATATGATGCAAAGACACTAGTTGAACCATTGGATGATTTAATAGGAGGAATGAATAAAGGATGGTTAATATTCGTACTAGGACCAACGAAAGGAGGCAAAACAAGATGGCTTATTGAATTGACCATTGCTTTTGCATTGCAAGGATTGAATGTTTTATTCATTTCTTTGGAAATGGGAAAGAAAGATATTGATAAAGCATTCGATCAGGCCATTGGCTTTCTTGGTGATAAACCAAATGAAGTTATTGAAACAATGAAATATGTAAAAGGTCAATGGTGTAAAGTTAAAATGGAAGTCCCAACCATCTATGATTTAGACAAAGTTGCAAAAGCAAGAAAAGCAATAAAGAAGATGGGAGGATTAATTTACATATCAGATCAGACAGGAGGAAAATTCAATTGTAATGACACTGAATTTTTAATGGATAAAATTGAAGAGGAGGAGGGAATTATATTTGATGCTGTAGTGACTGATTATTTATTTGAAATGGGTCCAACTGAACCAGGACAATCAACAAAGGAAAGGTTAACTTCTAATACATCCGGTGAAAAAAGAATTGCACAGGAAAGAAATGTTATAAAAGTAAATGCTCACCAAGGAAATAGAAAGGCACTAAGAGCAAAAACATTTCAATCGGATATGATTGCTGAAGATATTAACATTATTTTTAAATCAGATTTAATTCTAGCCATTTGTCAAACAGAAAAAGAAGAGGAATTGAATCAATATAGAATGTTTGTTGGTGAATATAGACATGGACCTAAACATGGTTCCGTTCCTCTGGTTAGGGATTTATCAAGAGGACAAATTGCATTGGGTAGAGGAAAAGACATAAAGCTGGAAGACAACAAAAAAGATGCAGAGGAAGGAGTAGATTTCTAATGAGTGAGGGAGGATATGAGATTCCAAAAAGTTCAGTTCCTATAATGACTAAATTTTTTAATAGAGAAATCAAGTGTAGAGATTGTGATGAAGTAGCTACATTCATTGTAGCCTCTAAAATAGATGGGTCAGATATATTTTGTTGTCCATTTCATTTTATCTCTATTTTAGAAGAAAATCAAAAGGAGTAAATAAATGGCAGACTCCATGTTTACATTCCCATTTGGAAAACATAAAGATGAAGATATTGAAGATGTACCTACAAGTTATCTTCAATGGTTGGTTGGTGAAGATTGGTTTAGAACCCAGTATCCAAAAGGATATAAATCAGTCTTATCTGAGTTGAAGTACAGAAAAGATTTTGATTCAGAAGAGGATAACGAAGATAAAAATTGGAATAGGAGATAAAAACTATGCTCACTTTGATATTTCATTATATATCAGCAAAATATAAATATGAAAATGATATGTTATTTTGGGTTTTTATAGTAATAGACTTTACTTTAATTAACTACCTCTTTAAGTTTTTAGATAAGATAATATAAGGATTAATCATGATTCAAATCATCGTTCAAGATGCATCTTGGTGCAAAGTAATGAAGCATCCCGATCATTGGGATACTGTTTGGGATATACTTTCTTATACTCAATGGGAAAAAAATAGAATCGATGGAAGAAATGAAAAGGTAAAACGATCTTTCTTTGATCGTAGAGGAGGGAAATTTGGTACAGGGTTACTTCCATATTTAAAAAAACATTTGGATATGAAAGGAGAAAAATATAAAATAAAAAACAAATCAGACCCATACAGTTTAGAAGTAAAAAAAACTGTAAAATTTAAAAATATTTCCTTTGAAGATTACCAAAAAAGAATTTTAAATATTCTAAATAAAGAACACAGAACTGGAATTTTTCAAGCTCCAACAGGATCAGGAAAAAGTATCATCACAGCAGGTATCATTGAAAAGCTGAATAGACCTGCTACAATCATTGTGGTTCCAAGAACCACCATTGCCAAGGGAATGCGTAATGCATTACAAAAAACATTAAACCAACCTATAGGAATGATTGGTCAGAATATATTTGAACCTGAATATATTACAGTTGTACTTTATCAATCACTACAAAATCTTAATCTTAAATCATTAAACAAAACATTAGAAGCAGTCATTATTGATGAGGCCCATCTTGCTCCTATTAAAATAAAAGAAATACTAGAGCATCTTCCAGATGTTTATTATAGATTTGGATTGACTGCTACAGCCATAACCAAGGATGATAGAAAAAACTGGTTGGCAGTCACTTCTCAATTAGGAAAAGTTCTAACCAAAGTGGATGATGAAGAAGCCAAATCAAGAGTAACAGACGTTGATGCTTACATGGCTAAAATAAAACTAAAGCAAACTCAAGACGATTATAACGATATATTCAAACATGATATTATTTTGAATAAACAATTTAATGAATTGTTGATTCACCTAGCTGATACTGCATTGGATATAAAAGAAAATTGCCTTCTTCTTGTAGATCACTATGAACAAGCAAAATTACTTAAAAGCATTGCTAAAAAAAGGATTGCCAAAGACCTACAACCTGTTGTAGTATATAGTAAAACTCCTGGTCATGTTCAAGACAAATTAATAAAAGATTTAAGCAATTCAAAAGTTAAATTTGTTATAGCTACACCTGTTTGGGGGGTCGGTACTGATATTCCTGGTGTTGAAAGCATTGTTCTTGGATCTGCTAGAAAGAAAAAATCTACAACATTACAAAAAATAGGTAGGGGGAGAAGACGAACCAATAAAAAGGGAAATCTATTACTTCTTGATGTTTACATTGATATGGGGTTGAAAGACAGATTTTTCCAAAAATACTCAATTAAAAGAATGGATTTATATACTAAAAATGGTTGGTTCAGGGGGTTCTTAGATGACTAAAGGGGGCTTTTTTTATGGAAATAAAAGATCCAAACAATCCACTTGTAATGCAAGCTGTAGACAACTTTGATCTTTTTGAATTTCTTGATTCAGAAGAAGTTGATTATTCAACCGATACAAAAAATGTTGGATCTGGTTGGGTTGGAATCAGTCCTTGTCCGTCCTGTAGTGATACATCCTATCATTTTGGATTGAACATTGAAAGAAAGACAGGACATTGTTGGGTATGTGGTTTCACATGCAGTCCCATAAAATTCATTTCACTCATTAAAGGTATTTCATATAAAGATGCAATTCAATATGTACTGGATGAGGCAAACATAGGGGAAGAAGATTTAGAATATCAAATATTGAATATACTTAATTATAAAGAACCTGAAGAAAGCAAAAAAGTAGAAAAGAAAATAGTCCTACCCGATTGCACTGAAATAACTTCCAAAATGATTAAGCACAATCCAGCCATTCATAATTTTTTTAAAGCAAGAAAACTAAATAAAAATCATGTTACAGAGTATAAATTAAAAATTGCTCTGTCAGGATGGGAAAGAGGAAAATTGGTTATTCCTATTCGATATAGAAAAAGAACTGTTGCATATCAGATACGATCATTCACCAATAGATTCTTTAAGAATGAAGGACCAATTAAACATTATCTTTACAGAATGGATAGAGTAAAGAAAAACAAAAGAGTTCTTATTGTTGAAGGATGGACAGATTATGTCATAACTTATGACTTTCTTCAAAAATTCAACCTTACTGAATATGCTGTTACTACTGGATTCAGTAAGATTATTACGGATGAACAGATTTCTCTTTTAATGAAAAAGAATCCTAAAGAGGTTATTTCACTACTTGATTATGATGCTTGGGATCAATATCATGAATTAACACATCGGCTCCACTGTGATAGTTCTGTATTGATTCCTCCTAGAAACAAAGATCCAGGAGGGATGACAGAATGGGAGTTCTTGAAAATGTTTTCGATGGGAATGAAATGAATAAAAAATTGTATTATCCAAAACCTTTACCTTATAAAAAAGAAGTTGTTTCAATTGAAGAAATTGAAAAATTAAGAAAAATAGATTGTGTTTTTTATTCCAACTGTTTAGATCATGCTGTTGTTTTCAATTATAAAAACTTTCATTGTAAAGAATGTAATGACTACATTAGAGATCCAGATTACATTCAAGATGCTTTTCTATCAAGTGACAGTAAAAAATGTATGCGTGTAATTCAAAAAATTCTTGCTGAAGAGGAGTAAATACAGTGGATGATTATTTTAAAAAGTATATACTAAACAATAATGATGTTTATAATCTTTTTGTTGAATTGGAAGGGAAAAAAAATGAAGTCTATAATGATTCAGGTGGTTTTCCAACTATAGGTATAGGACACAAATTAACTCAAAGTGAATTGACTTCAGGAAAAATATACATAGGAAATGACTCAGTAGAATATGACATTAGACTTTCTGATAATGAAATTGATAGACTATTCTGGCAAGATTTAGAAATTCATTATTATAATATAAAACAATATGTTTTTGTGAAACTGAATCCAAATGAGATGATTGCTTTAATCTCATTTTGCTATAATATTGGAATTAATGCTTTTAAAAATAGCACATTACTAAAACTCCTCAACCAATCTCACTATAATGAAGTTCCAGACCAAATGAGAAGATGGAAATATTGTAAAGGTGAAATCATTCAAGGATTAATCAATAGAAGAGAAAAAGAAATAGCTATTTGGAATAAAGAGTATAAAAATTATAAACTTGATAAACTTCTAAAAATTAAATCTCTCATTGAGGAATTAATCAATGAAGAAGCATCATTGTAAATGTAAGCACTCAAAACCTTGGAAAACTTTAAAATCTGAATTTCTAGGAATAAGATTTAAAGCCTATTGGCATCAGTGCGAACTTTGTGGAAGAAGATTTATAAAAAGTATTGCTAAAGAGAAGGTGATAGACAAACATGGTATATGAAAAGTCACAAGCTTGGTTTCTTCAACTTATAAAAACCCCAAAAGAAGAAAGACAAAAACAAAAAGAAGAGTTACTTAATAAAATAAAATTTTATGAGCTTCAACTTTTCAATTATGATTTGATTGATACTATAGAAACCATGAAAAATGAATTAGAAGATTGTTACAATTTAATTAAGCAATCTGAAGCTGAATAGGTCAGGGGTACTCTTTTTTGGAGTACCCCTTTTTTTATGGTGTGATATTTAAATTGTTTCCTAGTAAAAGTTTTACAAATGATGTTGCTACTGCCGCTGTGATTGCCCCACCAATTATCTGCAACAAGACAGCCGCAAGTAAAAAAATTCCAGCCCATTTCATTATCTTATTTTCAATAGTTCTAATTCTTATTTCATGATCGTACAATGTTTTATTTAAATTATCAATCACATCTTTTCTAAACTCTTTTTTAAAATCTACAAAACATTCTTTTAACTCTTCAAGCAAAACATTCTTTACTTCCGCTACTTGAGATTTAAATTCTAACTGAATCATTTCCACAGTTATATCATGGATAAAACATTTCTTTTCATCTTTATCTTTATGTTCATTTGCCACCAGTTATCTCCCCCATCAAAATCAGAAAATTTAACTTTTATTTTTCAGGAAGGTCGGGAAGAGAAAGTAACTTTTCAGCATCTCTAAGCATTTCATCTGGAAGTATAGGCTTATATTCTGGATTATTCCAATTCTCTGCCATATCCTTAACTAGAAAGTATAATCCAGAAACTAAACTAAGAGATAATCTAACCATATCTACATCATTTTCATTCACTCCCATTTTCAACTCCTCCTAAGCCATATTGAATAAAAAGATCGGTAGCATCATAAATCAATTTATTTACCTGTTCTTCAGTAAGTTTAAATTTAATGGGCATAACACCTGTATTTACCCATTCATTAACCAATTTATTATAGTCAACCAACTTGTATTTCAAATCATTCAAAACAGGATTAACCTTAGTAATTACAAATTCTTTTTCATCAGGTGTTCCATAATCTGTATAAAACTTTGCTTTATTATAAAGTCTAATATAAGCCTTAGTTAAATCTTTACCAACGTAACCTGCTTTGTCTGCTTGAGACAGATTGGGATCATTCATATAACCAGGATTCATTGAAGCACAACTTGTAAAAAAGCACAGCACAGTTAAGATAAACAAAAGTGATACAGTTCCTTTTAATTGCGCCTTTGTCACCATACTTTCCTCCTGTTTAAACTAGCTACAAGCATCCCACACGACTTGGTTTTCTAATTGAACTTATGATTTGTCGTTTTTATTTTCCAAACTTTTTCTTGTAGCATCCACTTTTCTTCCTAAACCAACAAGACCCATACCGGCAGAAATAAGAAGCCATCCAAATTCCTGCTGCCCCTGATACATTTTAAGACAACCCATAACTACCAACATACATGCCGCAAGCCAAGTAACAAATCCCTGCATTCCAACTTTGTCTCTAATAAAGTTAATAATACTACCCATAAATTTCCTCCAAGTATTTTTTCAAATCATCAGGATTAAAATTATTAATATCTACTTTTTTAATTTCCATTGGAATATATCTTTCAAAATCCCAAACTTTCTTCAACCCAATACATCTATCATAACCTAAAATAGAACCTGCAAGATAAAATGGTCCAGAATCAATACCAATAAAAGAACTACATTCTGTAATTTTTTCTATTATTCTTTCAAGATTTGGATCTTCAAATCGTAAAGATGCACCAAACTTTAAAAATTTCATCCCATTTTCATCATACTGATTAAAAGATGTATTATGAATTTCAAATGGATCTAAACCAAAATCTTCAATTGTATTCCATATATTTTCAGCAAGTTCTAAATCAGGACTTTTGTTTTTCTGATTGGTATTACCGAAAAAATGAACTCCCACTTCATTAGAAGCATAATCTATTGAATCATATCTTTGAAATGGTTTCCATTCAAAATCTTTCAATCCAACAACCAATTCATTACAAAGATAGGGTTTGCTTCTATTCATATACTTACCAAATGGCTCTACATACCTTATTCTAAAAATAAAAGTATAAAGATCAATTAAAGGTCTAAAATTTTGAGGAAGACTAAATATTTTCTCAGGCCAAATTGCATTTAATTTTCTATGAGCATTCGTTCCAATACAAAATTTCCAATGGGGGTATGTCTCCATCAATTTTTGAAATATAGGTAGAAAATTAATTAAATCCCCCAATCCATGATTAAAAATCAACATAACATTTCCAGGTTCACCCTCATAGGAATCAAGATAATCACATATTTTCTTATCAGGAAATTCAACAACGTACATTTTTTATTCCTTATCAGCAGAAAGAAAAGATTTAATAACACTTTTAGCTTTTTTCAATGAATGACCAGCAATGCAAAATCTATTATCAACACAAACTTGATCTTCAGCCACTATACAAAAATCAGCTTTACTTAGAATATCGTCAACAAGAAAAACATTATTGTAAATAACTACTGGATTATTTTTAGTAAGATTCACAATCTCAGCACAGATTATTTTATTCCCAAATAAGCAGCATTTATAATTTAAAGAATAAATATAATCGACAAGGGAGGCAGAACCTTTTACATCATTTGATTCTGTTATTTGAAATGCCACAAAAGGATGTAAAGCATAATAACGAACAGGAGCACTAACATTGGCAATAGGTCTGTTTTGTAAGACCAAGTTAGGAAATCCCACAACTTGCTCGTTACATTCTTCAGTATTATAGACCTCTCCAACATCAAAGACATAATCATATTTTTTTAATGTTTCTCTATTCAAACTAGAAAAAAGAATAGAGTTTCCAGAGACTAAATGTTTGTCATAGACAATATACAGTGATACAATCTTTACATTTTTATAAACTTTTTGTAATGGTTCAATTAATGGGTTAAATGTTTCCAAGCTAACATCATTTGGAAATAGAAACAGAACAGAAGAACCACTTTTAGCTTCCATCAAATGATGATAAATTTTTTTGTTTTTAAATTGATTAATTCTTATCATTTCCAACCTCAATTATTTTATTTAGAATTTCACCAGAATTGATTTCAACACATACTACACCATGAGGAAGGACTTTATCAAATTTTCGCAACCCCTCCAATCCAATGCATTTTTCAGGTCCAAGAATAGACATTGCAAGGTACAAAGGACCGGAATCGACACCAACAAACAAAGAGCAAGTTGCTATTTCTTCACACATTTTCTTTAAATTTGGAAATTCAAATCGTAATGTTTCTTCTTTAGAAATAAAAGAGGGTTGTTCTATAACATTTAAGTGTTCAATAGGAATCATTTGTATCTCAAATGGAATAAAGCCATTCATTTTCAATGAATCCCATAATTTTTCTGCTATGTCCATCGGAACATTTTTTTCTTTTCCTTTTGAATACCCAAAAAAGTGCACTCCTACTTTTTTTTCTACTTTATTACCTTTTACATTTAATTTGTAAGGTTTCCATTCAAAACTATCCAAACCAATTTCCATCTTATTACAAAGATGGGGTTTTGAAATAGTATCAGCATCTTCAATGCCTAATTTTTTGTAATATTCAATTGTAGTTAGGTTTCTTGGGGCATCTGGATACTGAATATTACACATTATATCAAATTCATCACCATACTTTCCGTATGGTGCATCTATAATCCTAACTTTTGGATGTAGATACTTAAAATTTCTATCGGGGGTACATCCAATATACAAATCCCATTTTTCAAATCGCTTAACCAGTTCTTCAAATATAGGAAGAAACAATATAAAATCACCCAATCCATGATTAAACAAGATACAACATTTACCTGATTCATACTTTGTTAAAAAATCACATACCTTCTCTTCATAACAACTATGAACTATTCTCATCATTTTATTTTTCTCCCATTCAAATTTATCAACTTTTCCTTTAAAATAATCTCTTCCACCAAACAGTTTTCGATGATCTGAGGGTTTACAGTAAGTACCCACAACTCCAATATGCATACTTCTTGGAATAACAGGACTCATAACTTTTAAATTGTACTTCTTAATAACAGACCGTATTGACCAATCCCAACCAATTCCACCTATTTTCATTTCTTTAGAAATCAAATCATTAAACCAATAAGGCTTTAACCATTTTTCCCATGATTCTTTTGTAAAAGCCATTCCAATAGCTACAAAATTATCCCATTCTAACACTGAATATATTTTAGAAAAATCAATGTTGAGGTAGTGATAAAAGCTACAATGAATGTGCCTGACAGGATCATGATTAAGTAAAAAGAAATCAGCAAATCTAAGAGCGTCATTTGACAAAATAGAATCGTCTTCCAAATAAACATTAAATTGGCTGTCATCTTTGAAAAGTCTATCCAAAACTTCATAAGGATTTCTCCTTACACCAAGTTTTCTAGGATTAACCATTATCTCGGTATCTATAAAATCAATGGATTCACACAAGTAAACATTTTTATCATTCCCAGGTTCCAATGCACAATATAGCTTATCATATCCATAAATATCATTTTTTGATAAGCTATCTATTACTTTTTCAAGATAGTGGGGTCTATTATTGGCAGTTATTGAGATTGTCTTTTTCATTTTAAAGTAGCAACCAATACATCATCTTTAAAAATTACATTCTCATCAGAACCAGTTTCATAAAAAATGTTATACTCTGGATTAATAGCTAAAAGTAATCTTCTTACTTCTTTTTCTGTAATATAATCCATATTAATTTTACCAAAATCTCTTTTATCATCTATCAATATTGTATGTGTTTTGATTGAATGATTTTTAATTGTTAACAACTCACTTATCAACGAAGTAAAGCTTCTTCCTTTTGCTGTTTTATATTCACCAATGGAAGGATCGTTTCCACTTCCAGAATAATGTGCATCCAACCAAAATGTAATAGGTTCTTTTATATATTTTATCATTTCCCAAAGAACAACTTCTGATTCTCCATGATAAAGAAAAATATTTTTAACATTATGGAATCTACTGCATACCTTTCTATAATTATCAATATCAAGTTCTACACTAGAAATATTTTTAAATCCTGCTTTTAAAGCATAATTCACACCGTCACCTGCAAAAGTTCCAGTTTCTACAAACCAATTATTCATATATTTTTTAAATAGCATTTCTGAATTAACAGGCATTATTATCTCCTAGAAAAGATGTTTGATCTCTGTACTTATTAATTTATCTTTTATGTATAAACCATATTTAAACTTAAAGTTGTTTCTCCTTTCAGCATATTGATTGGTAAACATATGCTCACCAAAATAAGGATTGTTTTCAAATTTACCTGATTTTGCTTCATGACATTTTTTTATATGATTAAACATATTTTCTTTCGTTAAAGTATTGAACACTTTGAACATTCTATTTATATCCGGTTCCAAATCAAACTCATAAATCACTTTTCCAAATTCAGAAATAAAATTTGTTTTTAATCTTTCATATTTAATTGGAACAATGTCCATATGAAAATATTTATTATAGTGCTTCTTTAAATAACCAATATATAAATCAATGAAATTTTTTATTTCCTTTCCATATTTGAATTTCATTCTTTTCATTTCACTTGAGTAATATGAATATATAACATCAACTGGATCTCTATAAAGATAAATTATTGTTTTTTTTCCTTTTACAGTTAAATCAGAATAAACATCATGATCCCCTTCCCACATGGGAATATCACTTATTTTATCATGAAAATAATTATGAAAAGGATATAAATAACTATTGAATCTTGGTTGTCTAAAATAAGCTTCCATTAACGCATTTAACCAATGATTTCCACTTCTAGGAAATCCAATAACTAATGGTAATTCACTTCTACTTTTTCTCATTATACCTTTCCATCAAGATGTTCCATTATAGCTTCATATACCCTTTCAGAAAAATCTCTACAATATTCCTGGGAAAGTACATAATTTTCCTCAGCATACTTTAATTTTCTATAATAATCATTTTCAGTAAGACAATTACAAAGTCCAATAATATGCTTTACATCCTCTACAATGAACATCCCTTTTATATTAAAAAATTTATCTATATTCGGAGCACCCACATAAATAGGTATCGTTTTAGTTTGAAAGCAGTCCATTAACTTTTCTGTAAAATAATTATTGTAACATGAATTTTCTATTGCAATATGAAACATGGAATCAAACATCACAATCTTTTCATGTGGTTCTGGTCCCAACTCAGGGTTATCAAAAATATTTGCCATTGGATTATGTGAGCTGTTCCAAAATTCAATGGGTACTTCTGTTATTTCTTTTTGTCTATTCCAAAGTTTTTGCCTCATATAATGATTTGCAGTCATATTTTTAGAAGTACAAAACGTACTCACTTTAAATTTTTTATTTTCAACTTTTGAAATATCAGATTCTCTTATCCAAGTCATACCACACAAAAACATTTTTCCATTATCTACTACTTTTAGAATATTTTCATCCCATGTAAGAATCAAATCAAAATAAGGAGCAAGCTCTACTACTTTCTTATTGCTCATTCTAGTATTTTCAGGTTCGTTAGAAATATTAAGTACATTAACAACATAGGGATTTTTAGGTCTATCAGCATGAACATTATAAATATCAACCTGAACAGGAAATTGAAGAATATCTTGTCTTAACCAATGGGCAAAATAAATATTTGCAGTAATCATCTTAGTTTCCCCATAAAAGAATCATAATAATCATTGATCCAAATGAGTTCCATAGGATTTAAAACATACTCTAAAACTTTATAAATATAATTCCAATTATTTATCTCATATCCCGGCCTCATACAATGAGCTTCAACATATTTGGATAGATCTCTATCATCCCAATATGATCTATCCAAACGATCTATAGGAAGATATTCAGGAATCCCTTTGCACTTAGGATAAAATGCAGGATTATTGAATATTTCCCTATCAATCATTTGACAATCACTATAATTGGAGTACCTTATTATTTTATTATAAAACAAAACTTCATCATAACCCCACTGAACTTCTTTTCTTGAATTTCTTCTTAATCCAAATTTAAGTAATCTATTGATTGCTAAATAAATATTTTCTTTATCCCATATTCCCATTACCTTTCGCCATGTACTAATATTCATTCCAATATAGCAAACGGGATATCTTTTATGATTATATCCATTAGCATAAAAAAGATGAATAGGCTTTTCCATATCCTGCTGAAAAAACCAATCTCTTTTCATTGGGATCATATCAACATCACTTGTAAGACAATAAGTTTTATCATCTGAAATAATACAAGGAGAGCAAAACCTTGAAACTTGTGCAACAACTCCTAAGTTATAGCCATCAAAAGCTGGATTACTATGAATTCTATCTGAATTCAAAAAAACCACATCAGCACCAGCTTCCAATGTTTTCTTTAAAATAAATGAATTAACCTTATTTGAATACCAACCACTATCACCAACTATAAAAACAATAGGATGATAATTAAATTTAGACCAAACATATGAAGCTATAGGAGAGAAAAAAGAATAAAAAAGGTTATTGTCAGTAGAAAAAATAACTTTTCTATCAAAAATCATGCCTCTGGTATTTTCGATATAATCATATACCATTTATTTACACCTTTTCCAATTTTCCCATACCCAAGAATATTGATATGTAAGTTCATGAGTTTGTGAAAGTCTTTCTTGAATCTTATTTCTTCTTTCGTATGCCCTATTAACAAATCTATGAAATTGGACTTGAATATTTTTAAACATCCTCTGAAGATCATTATCCAAAATAGCTTCAAGTATTTCAAATTCACATCCCTCTACGTTTATTTTAATTAGATCTACCGTTACAATATTTAGACTAACTACAACATCTACAATGGATTTAATTTCAATTTGTTCAGCTTTACTTCCTGTCAAATAAATACTGGACGAATCGTCATTTATAAAAATCAAATCCTGTCTGTTATTACATCCAAGACCAAAGTTGAAAATATTAATATTATCATAATCACATAATTCATTTGTTACATTACAAAAATACTTTTTTACAGGCTCAAAGCCAAATATTCTGCATCCATATTCTTTATGTATTTTTTTGGTAAATTCCCCATTGTAAACTCCAAGATCCATAACTACTGAATTTGCATTTAAATCATAATCATACCTCAGTTTTTCTGCTTTATCCTGAAACCATTTATTGAATTCCGGCTTTTCCATTTTTATACCCTAAAAATAAATTCACACGGTTGTTGCGGTGATGCCCCTTTGTAACTATTTAATATTTTATAGTGATTTCCAGGCATAAAATTAACATCTTGAAAACCTGTCTTTCCATTAATGACAGGACTATATGTTATAGGATTTCCTAAAATGCTTGCCCATAAAGAAAATGTAGAATTTGCCCTAAAAAGAATATCAGCATTCATCAATGTAAAAAAATCAGGAAGGAAATCAAACTTGCAATCCTGTGCTATATACGGATTATCATCCGATACCCAAATAACATTATCAATATCAAATCCATAATATTCTATTGCTCTTATATAAGATCTTTGAGTAATGCAGCAGTAAATATCAATGTACTTGGATACATAGTCTCCTCTTCTAATATGAGCAGCAACATAAAAAGGTTTTAATTTAGGAAACATATCTATCCATTCATCTTTAAACTGTAACCACTTTTTTATCTTGGACATAGAAAGAATATCAAAACAATCTTGAAATTGAAAGTATCCAAACAGATCTATATTCACTTCCCCCCAAGGAACAATATCTAACTCAGTTTTTCTTTTTAAAAATTTAATAGGGGGGTGGTCTATATTTTTAAAAATTTTTCTACCTATCCAATCAGCAGGGATTTCCAAAACAGCATCATGAGTCTCAGCATAAGCTCTAGCAAAGCAATATTGAAAAAGTTGATTAGCCCACCTTCCAAACTTTCCTAAGCAACTGCATTGTATTATTCTGCTCATAGTTTCACATCCTAGCTATCCAAATGTTTCCTTCTCTAATTTCAAAACCATTGGGAAAAAATCCATTTTTATCTAATTCATCTACTGCTGCTTTTACATCATTCCCATTACTATCATTTAAATAATAATCATGTCCTGCCAATACCATTCCTTTTTTTACTTTAGATGCCCAAGAAACTATATCCCTATTTACATTAAAAGCATCATGGTCAGCATCAATAAAAACAAAATCCAGTGAATTATCATTGAACATTTTTGCTGCCAAATGTGATTCTCTTTTTATATCTACTATATAGTCCCTAACTCCATTCCTGTTTAAAATAAAATTATAAATCTCATAAATATATGGTTGCTCTGGAAGAGTTGAAGATTTCCAATCCTCCCAAACATCTACAGCCCATACCCTAAAATCTTTTTTCCCTGCTTTAATCATCTCTCTTACTAAATATGAAATAGAAAATCCCTTAAAAACCCCAACCTCTACAGCAGTAAAAATATTTGGATCATATGCCACTTCTTTATAAAATTTCTCAAATGTAAACCAATTATTAGTATAAAGATGTGATTTTATATTAAATTTCATTTAATCTCCATCAACTCCAATGTCTGTCTCAACTCATTAATATCAATGTTCATATTTTTTTCTCCATCAGAGTACCAGTAATCGCCTTCTTCAATACAATCCCCCTTGCCTATCAAATAATAAAGATCCAACTCACAAGAATCACCAAGCAACCAATAACAAAGTCCTAAATAAGTGGGGGAGAACAACTCAAGAATTTTTGTTCCTTTTTTACAAAAAACAATATTGGAAAGTCCAGCACCATGAGGAGCAATAACAACTTCAGCCTCAGAAAAGTATTTAATCTGATCTTTAACTGTCATCTCTTCACATTTAAGAATTTCAAACTTATAATCCTTTAAACAGGAAATTACTTCCTCTTCGTTTTCAATTGATCTACTTCCTGATCTTGAAACGTAAAGTCTTCTTCCTTTATCATTTGACAAATAATCTTTAAATAATTTTTTAAGGTAAAAAGATGAAATTTTATTTGGATTGACACCATACCCAATAGGAGAAATAACATGAAGATCATGAATCATTAATTCATGATATCGTGTCATTGGAAGAATAGAAGAAGAATGAACATTCAAAAGATCAAATATTTCTCGTATAAATCTTTTGTTATAATCATTACAAACAATTCTCTGAAAAGAGATTCCCAAATCAATCGCCAAAGCAAGTTTAGGAAGAGATGTATGAAGAAAATGAAAATAATTCCAACCTCCCCATTTCTGACAAATATACAAACAGGGTTCTTCTACAGGATAATAACTATCTCTAAAACCAAGGGATTCATTCCAAAAAGGAGAAATATCAGTAAGAATTATGTTATTTTCAGTTCTTATACAGGCACCATCCACACCATTTCTATCAAAGCAAGAAATATTAATATCTTGTAATCTTGCAGTAAATACTTTATTAGATTCTTGTAATCTCTTTGATTCATAAATATTTTTATACTTATTATTTATTGATTTGGGAATTTCAAGAGAATAATCATAACCAGTAAAAATTACTTTGTAATCTTGAACTTGTTTTCTTGATGAAAGAATGTATTCATAGGTTTCCATCTGTTTCATATCCACCCCTTTTTAGCCAATTCACCCAATGCAAGAGGCATAGCTTTTTGATTTAAATGAATATTATCCATGTAATAGCTTAAATCCGTTCCCATGTAACTATCAACAAGATCATAAAAAAGAGTAAAAAATTTAAACCCAAACTCTTTACTCTTTTGTTCTAGGAAAACATTAAAAGTTAATGTTATTTGATTTCTTTCCAACATATCACCAGTAATAGGACAATCTCTTGAAGAACACGATTGGGGAAGTTTCGTACTTGGAATTGGACCCCAAACACCAAAACTAATATTTGAAAAATTATACATTAAATCAAGTAGACCATCTACATATCTTTCTACACATTTATATACATTATGAGCTTGAGAATAACCTCTTCTTACATTTTTACCAATATGATAACGACAATCAATTTCACCAAAAGAAAATAAAACTTTATCTTCAGGCAAAATTAAAGGGAGAATATATAAAATCTTCTCCCTTGCCTTATATGTTGTATTTTCTTTCAAAAGATTGAAAGCAATTGGTGCTCCAATTCTATAAACACTAAATTGATTATTGATCCCACAATAAGGAGGGTATTCTGGTACTATTTCATTTTTGCCTATAAAAAAAGAAACATGAGAATCACCTATTACATGAATCATCTCTTTTTACCTTACAAATCAATTAAACTTCCTTGGCTTCTATTATGATTAAAAGGACTAGGTTCTACAAAACAGAAATTAAAACAGTTACAAAGAAACAAATCAATGGGAAGACCATTATAATTATGATCCTGTAACCTTGAAATATTTTCTTTACCTATAAAATAAGCCAATGTTCCCAAACATCTTCTTGGACTAGTATTATCTTTAGCAAAAAAAGCATTTAATTTATTTTCTTCATCAAAAAGTTCTTTATTGAATATTTTATAATTTGGTTCTCTAGAATGAACAGAAACAATTTCATATGAAGAAAGAAGTGAAGAAGCCGATATACAAATATCCAACCAATCAGGACGATTAGGTTCCGCATCATCCTCTAAAACTAGAATATTTTTTTTCTTTGCAAGGTTCAATGCGTTTTTATGTCCTTCAAGACAACGGTGCTGCCCAATGTGTTGATGCATATGCACCACTAAACCTTTATAAATTGGATTCGGTTGCCATCTAGGAGGAAGATCAAAATCAGGAGTATAATATATTTTATAAGGAACATCCTCAAGATAAGGAAGAATAATAGGTTTCCTATGCTTATTTGCTATAACTACAATATCAAAATCAAGCTTTTTCTTCATTCAAATATACCTCCTCTTTTGTTATATTTTTAATTAAATAAGATCTTAACTTTCTACATCCAAGAATAAATTCACAAAATAAACAAGTTTCTTTAATCCCACTCTCATTGTTCATATTTAAGCACACTCTTTACTACCTCCATCGGTTGAATCATTAGCATACATTTAGGATATTGAATATTTCCCCCAATTAAATTAGTACAATCTTTTCTTTGTTTTTTCCAACAACCATTTAACTTGCAACACTCAATCATTCCTATTGTATGAAGATATTGGTGAATTGGATAATGCTCATACCTTGGATCTTCCCTACCACCCCCAATCACAACACAAGGTTTTTTAAATGCTGCCATTACATGCATTAAAAAAGAAACAGGAGAAATAGCACCATCTGCATGATAACACAAAGACAAAAAATCCCTTAAATTCTCTGTCTTTCCTACTAAATTTTTAATACTTGTAAATTTTGGATGTATATGTCTGTCACTTCCAACCTGAATTAACTGAATCCCCCTTTTATTTAATTCTTTAAATATTTCTTCCCAATAAAAAACAGGATATGCTTTAAGCGGTATATCAATTTTAATCCCACAATTCACAATCCAGAATCTACCAGATATATCATACTTTTGCAAGCATTTTTCCCTATCTTTTTCCTCTTCAGTAAGAAAAATTTCAGGATAAATATCATGCTGTAAAAAATCAGTATTTAAATTATCATTTAATATATTAAACAAAACTTGAGAATAATGACTAATACCATCTCTATAAGAAATAATATTGTCATGTGTTATTCTAATTACACTGTTACTTTGAACTGAATTATTAATATTTGGATTATTTTCCAAAATTTCAGGGTAAAAACTTTTAACATTAAACTTAAAATCAGAAAAATATTTTATAACAGATGTAAGTACAACCAAATCACCAGGAGCAAATAAAAATTTAATAACAAAATCATCCATAATTTATTTCCTATACTGCCGCCATCAATCCGTTGTTAATCAAAAGATTTCTAATAGCATCCACAGCCGTCTTTAATTCAGTCACGTCAGCAGCAGGACTTGCAATCAATGACTGTTGATACAATTTAACTATAGAACCATTTTCTGTTTTAAAATGAGGACAACAATTTCCTGCCGCTTGATCGTTTGCATATTGCACATAAGAATCAGCACTAGGAGTAGCAGGAGCAGCAACATTGGATTGATAATTAGCTTTCACATTGGTATGAATAGTTTCCCATGCAGCAGCACCACGAACCTTCAAAACATGATTAGTCAAATCCCTCCACAGACAACCCTCTGTCAATGTAATATCAGGATAATCATGAAAAACATCACCCGGTTCAACCGTATTTGCCCAACATCTAAAGCCATCATCAATCATATCAAAATTAGCATTCAATGGAGTATCAAAACGAAGAGTTTGGTACGCGGGTTTTTCAATATTAAAATAAGTTGTATAGTCAGCCATTTTTATTCTCCTTATACATCTTGACCAGTAATAGTATAAGTTACATTAATCACATCGTCATCTACCACAACCCTAGCAACAGCAACATTTGAAACACACCACAAAATTCCAGTTTGACCTCCTTTAGTTGCAATGGAAACCAAAAAAGCACCATAAACTGAACCACTACTATTTATAGTAAATTCGGCAGGATTTGCAGAATTAGTAATTATTTTAGATGATGCTCCTGCTTCTTGCCATTGAACCCTTGTCGCCTCATCATAGTCAGTAAACTCTGTAAATCCATTATTAATATTAGCTGAAGTCCAAGCTTTATTTACCGCTTCATTCGATCCTTTTAATCCTATATACCAATTTAGATTTACAGAATCACCTGAAAAATACACCCCAAGCATATCAGTAATTGCTTCATCCATAATATCATTAAATACAAAATCACACCATTTAAGCCTTCCTTTTGAATCATAACATTTAAATTGAAACAAACCTTTTAAATTCTTTAAAGAATTAATACTTTTAAAATTCATTCAAATACTCCTCCTTTTATCAAACATCCAGTATAAATGGTAATGATAAATTTCCATTTATATCCACTTGATAAATAAAAAATGCTAAATGTTCTTGAAAAACACCATTATCAGAAATATTTTGGTTATATGAGTAAATCCATTGAATTATATCTGGATCTTCTTTATCAGGTATATCTATATATTCTGAATAAACAGGATCACCATAATCTGAACCAGACATCATTTCTATTTCAGTAATAATTAAATAAATTGCATCTCCTCCATTTTGAGTTACGTTAATTCTATAATAACGATATGAATTCCCATTAACAAAATAATATTCATACCATGTATTAACTCCTAAAGAAGCATTATTAACTGTATGAAGAATAAACCAATCAGTTCCATTATAAGAGCCTTCAAATGTCCATGTTTTAGGATTATATCTGGTACTTCCAGAAGTATAAATTCTGTATCTATTAATTATTTTTTCATTTCCCTCACCAAAATCTTGTCCTATCCAACCATGATTTATATATCCCCCATCCCAACAATACCAAGATTGAGTAGCGTTACCACCAAATAAATTATCAAAAGCAGATTTATAAAGAGGGTTTTCATTTCCAATACTATATATTGGATTAGTTAAATCTGCTAAACCATCACCCCTAATTAATGGATGGACTTTAACAAGATACTTATCAATATCTGATAAACTACCTCCTCCGTAACCCAAACCCCCACCATATTGTTCCCCACCATAGGCACAAAAAGGGATTTTAGTCCTTCCTCTCCATGAGAAAACAAAATCACCTAATAAAATATTTTCATTAACTGATACTTTTTCTTCAAAAGAAAAATTTATATATACTTTACAACCTAAAGTTTCCTCCAATCCAACCAATTCAGCAAATAAAGTATCAAATTCAAAAGTTGTAGCTAATATACCACTAAAAAGAATAGATTCTGAAAAAATCAAATCATTAGAAGAAGCATCAGAAAAATCAAAACTAATTGAATCTCCTGATACTGGAACATATCCAGAAGTTTGAAAATTAAAATTTATTGCATCTGAACTAGGTGGAATATAAGCCATTTTAAACTTCCCATTTTACAATACTGATAATCTATCATAAATTAAAGCATTGTAATCGTTAGCATCACCCTCATCATCCAATGCTACAACATAATACTCAATAGTATTGTCCGGAACTTGTAAAGAAAATGCTCCTGTTAACACATCCGAAGTGGTAGAAGCTATTAATTCTCCCGTTGATCTAGCATATACTCTTACCGTTCTTGAAACAGGAAGTCCTTCTTCATAAACATAACCAGACAAATAATAAATATCACTAGAAACAACTAAATTACGAAAATGCTCAGTGGCAATTGCATTATAATTACTAGTATGAAACTCAACAATTAAATAATCATCAAGTACATCAAATACCGTAGAGGTCACCAACCAATTCACGGTTGCAATTGTTGTTACTTCATCTAATGTTTTTAAAGTTGCTTCCAATACCATTGTAGAAGGATCAAAATCAATAAAACATTTATAATAAAGTGTTTCATCCACATCCATTGAAACACTTGCTCTTGTAGTACAATAATAAGACCCACCCGCAGTAGTACCATCACCAATTATTTCTAACTTTGTTCTATCTGTTGTATTTCCCCCACTATGATCTCCAAAACTCACACCCAAACATAAATTTGTAACTCCGCCATAATAAGTTGTATCCCTAAGTGCTGTCGCACTTCTAAATCTTATAGAACCGGGAGGAGGGGATGAATTTTTGTTTTTATGTCCCATCCATTCTAAAACAATAGAAAATGGTGCATTTTTATTAATCAACCCACTATCGGTATAAGCAGCGGCACCTGTCCAACTTGTGTCAGTATTCAATTGAAGTTCATTATTTACAGAAACCGTAGCCCCCCTCACCACAACAGAACTCCAACCAGAAGGTAAAGTAATTCCAGTAAAACTCTCATTTAATATTACAGCCATTTAAAATCCTTTATATTAAATTCCATTTAACTGACCCAGGTTTTAGTGGTAAATATTTATATCCAACAATCTGCAAGCTTGCTGTTGGAGAAGAAGATCCATCTGCATAAACTTTATATGAATTCACCGACACAGCTTTTATATATAATGTTTTACCTACATCTACTTTCTCAAATGAAATATAGTATAATTCAGAATTATGAAAAACACAAAATTTATCATTAGAATGAGCAGATTCTTGAGTGTCATTATATCCTCTTTCACAATTCAAAAATTTATGATTAATTACATCAATTCCAGAATAATATATTTCCTCACTTTCAATCCAAAATGTTCCAGAAGAAGGAAAAGAATCGTATAAAGTAGAATCATCATAACTAATTTCTGTTTCATCAATAGATATATCTGTAACAAGTTGAACACTTGCTGTTGGCACATGAGATTGACCACTTGTTTCCCATACATCATTTTCATTCCAACGATAATAAATTTCTGCACCAACCCAAAATTGGGCATCTTCATCAGGTTTTTTAAAAGTAATATAAACTTTATTTAAATACGAATCTTCAAATAATTCAAGTCGTTCTACTTGACCTGGATTATTAAATTTATATTCATCTTTAAAAAAATATGATACTTGCTTATCAACTGAATAATCATGAAAAACATGTGGATTATACTCTACAAAATCTAACTTTGTTTCATAATCTTCCAACTCTTCCATTGTAACCACACGAAATAGTTTAGCTTGCCAATTCATAATTGGATTTGTTATTCCAACTATATCGCCCTCACATAATGCTAAACCCAATATATCCGTCATATATGAACACTGATATTCAGTGTAAGTATCATAATCACTTAAAAATTGACACATTCGTCTAGCCTGAGAATTTCTTTTTATTCCTGTCATAGAAAAAAACAGTTCTCTAATTTCATCTGTCTGCATAATATCAAAATGATCTTCATATTCAATAACATCTGTTCGATAACCATCTTCACGATTAATATATTCAACTCTTATTTTATTATGTTTTTCCTGAGCACTTCTTTTTGAATATTGAAAACTATTTTTCTTAACATTGTCTTTAGTTAAAACAACATTTGATCCTTGAGGAATTACCTGTGAAAAATCTTCATAAACTTCCAAATAAGTGGAAGTTTGATTTATTATTATAAACTCTATAGGATCATCTGGATTATCATCCTCTGAACCATAACCCCAATCCCCATAGGGTTTAGATCCATAAGTACCCATAATTTGTACCGTACCAGTATCACCATTCCAATAATCATCAGGATAGGAACTAAAATCAATATAAATTCTATTTAAATAATCAGAATCATAATCATTAGTAACAAAATTAGCTGTATCATATCCTAAATAGATTACTGGTGTTTCATTATTTTTTTGAATTTTTACTTTTATCTTTCCATCACAATAATAAAGAAATCCTCTACAAGTTTGTAAAATTTCATTAACTATGTCATAACCTTTTTTTCTCTGATCGAAAGCTTCTGAATAAGCAAAACGAGCTTCTAGTTCTTCAGTTTCAAAAATTTTCACTTCTTCCTGACAATAAAGATATTCAGTTCTCCATGTTCCAGTGGTATAAGGTGATCCATCAAATAAATCAGTTGAAATTCCCATTCCATAACGATCATTTGTCATAAAATCATAACAAACCTCTATTGGATTTGCATCTGCACCCAATCCATTAAAATAATTCAAATATTCAAACCAAGTGCTTGATGGATGGTATAATTCTACATCCATTACACAGCCACATAATCTATTTTTATATATTTCGTATGTATTAGATCCCCAATAACCTTGACCTGGAACTGGTAATAACTCAAGATCATCAGTAGAACCTACCCTCCATTTATAAACATACCTAGAATAAGTATTTGGACTTGCACCACCAGGATTAACCACTGTAGTACATACAAATAAAACACCAGATTCATAACGACAGCAAACGCTGCTTACTTCAGATAATGTAAAGGAATGATTTGCTTTTGTAACCAATTCAATGCTACTAAAAGCCTCATCTATTTTATAAATATTGATATCTCTATAACTATTAGATCTTGTAACAACATAATAAAAATTATCTATTTTTATTGCTTCCATCGGCGCTTCATTTGAAAAATCAAATGACAATTCTGCTATTTTTCCCGTTGCACCAGAATAACCCAATTTATAAGTAGAAACATGAGATACAGCATCATAATAAGTAATACGCCACATTTTGGTGTAATAAAAATTATTATCTCCTGAATTAAAATTTCCTAAAGGACAATAATCATACCAATCCTCATCTATATAATCTTCATAACTTGGTGATCCTAACATATTTATAGGAATAGTATATAACCTATCCCAAGTACCATTATAAGCTCTTAATCTCAATAGAAAATTAAAACCATCACATCTTAACCATTTGTATATATTTCCAGTAGAAACATGCCATTCCTCCATATCCAAACCATGATGTTCTACATGAACACCATTAATATGAAATACAACAGAATTTGGATATGTATAAGTTCCGGTAGTAAAATATAATATTGCAAAATAACCCAAATCAGGGGCCATTGTAACTACATTTCCATATGGAGTATAATTCCAAGAAGTATCTATATTCCATGTCTCTTCAATAGGATCTACATCATAAAGATAAATGACACCACTTTTAGTTAAAATCCATTTCAATTTTTGAACAGTTAATGTATCATCTATAAAACCCTTAATTGGAATGTAATTAGAATAATTAACAATATCGAGTAGTTCTCCTATTTGAACCCAATCATCATATATCTCCTGACCATAAGCCAATATTCCAGCTACTTCAGCAGAAACAGTTGGAACTTGATTTATTCTTCCTAATGAACCAGAAAAAAACAAATATGCTGTATTTCTCCAAGGTATAGCACTTGCACTTCCTAATTCAGATAACACACTTACATCAATAGACTGATCTGAAGAACCTAAATATTGCTCATATGAAAAAAAATTTATTTTATCAATAATGGAATTATCATCTTCAAAAATATCTAAAAATCCTAAAATTTCACCTTCAGAAAATCCAATAGCAAAATCTGCATTATAACTATAGCTTTCAAATTGATCTCCTCCCATTCCTTTTCCACCAGTATAATTTTCACTAACAGAAACATTTCCAATATAAATTAAAGTTCCTGCATATTTATTTGTTCCATAACAAATGGGAACAGGAGCATTTCTTGTAAAATTATTATATTGAAGTTCTTCTGGCTCAGGTTTAGGTGCTTTTTTAGGATTAAAAAGAGAATAAAGCCAAAAACCAAAAGAAACAACAGCCATAAATGCTTGAGCGTAACCACCATATCCACCACCAGAACTTCCACCATAAGTATTGATTCCAATACCGGCATCCATTCCATAGCCACCAGCATAACCTCCCCCACCACCAGAACCACCTGCCATTTTAAACTTCCTTATAAATTAGTTATTAAAGTTGCAGGAAGAGACTCAATAGACCATGAGTTTTTCTGATAAATTTTAAAAATTAAATCCTCATTATATGAGCCATTATCAGAAATATTATTAGCAGAAGTATACGTGTACGTTTCTGTAGAAGTATCAGTTATTTCATATTCTCTCAATAATGATTCTGTTGCTTGGTCATAAATTCTTACTACATAACTTTCAACTCCCTCTAATACACCACCACCATAGCCTGAACCACCACCATAAATATATCCATAACCTTTATTTATTCCATCCGTTGTTTTTCTCCATGTTAAAACGGCATCTTCACTTGCACTTAAAGAAGTTCCACTTTTTTGACTATTCAACTCTAAAGTAGAAACCCTATTTGGACGATAATACAACCCATTAACAACAATTGAATCACTAGGAGCAAGGCTATGATCTGATTGCATATTATAAATATTAACTGAATAAGCTTTAAAAGAAAGAGTCATTCCTATTTCTTCATCCAAATAATTATAAGATGGGGTATAAGTTTGTCTCAATACACAATACTGTGTAGCTAAATGGGAAGAAGGTAAAGTATCATTGTAACCTCTAATACATCCTGTAAATTGGCAAGCAACATCATCAATTCCAGAATAATATATTTCTTCATCTTCTAACCAAAAAGATCCTACCGATGGAAACGAATCATACAAAGTGGAATCATCATATCCAATTACAGTATCAGAATTAGTTATTGCTCCACTCAGCTTCACACTAGGAGAAATTGTGTTAAATCTATCTAAATATTCCCAATCAGAGCCAATCCCTTTTTGAATATAAATTAAAGCACCGATCCAATAAGGATTATCATCAGGACGTTTAAAAGTAATCATTATTTTTTTATTTAAACTGTCTTCAAAAACCATCAATCTTTCAGTAGAATCTGGTTTAGCATAAGGATTGGGCACACTGAAACTTTCGGTAGGAATAATAGGATTTGCATTATCATGATAAACTGAAGGAACATATTCTATACAGGAAACTTTTACTTCATAATTTTCCATTTCTTCTAATGAAATAACTCTAAACAATTTTGCTGCCCAAGCAGGTCTAGCATGAGTTATTCCAATAATATCTCCAACAGTAAGAAAATAACCTAGAATATCCGTTTGAAAATCACATAAATAATTAATATTAATAGAGCTATCTAAAAAGAAACAAGCCATTCGTGCAGCTTGGGATTTTCTTTTTATTCCTGTCATACTAATTGTTTGTTCTCTAATCTCTTCCGTATCATTTATATCAAATGTATCATCTATTTCTACAAAATCTTGCCTATAAGAATCATCACGATTCAAAAATTCAACACGAATCCTATTGCTTCTATCTCTTACAGAACGATATGAGTAATTAAATGTTCCTTTTGCAATATTTTCCTTTTTTATAAAAAATGAATCACCTATGTTTGGAGCAAAAGAAAGATTTTCATCCAAATCAATATATGTTGAGGTTTGATCTGTAACTACAAACATATAAGAAACAGATCCAATAGTTATCCATCCAATATCACCAATCCAATAATCATCCACATAGGATGAAAAATCTGCATAAATTCTACTCACTGTTGAATTACTATTTACAGTAAAATCAATTTTATGGCTATCTGCAAAATAAAGAACAGGTGATTCAGAATTATTTCCTATTCTTATTTTTAATTTTCCTTCAGAAAGATAAATAAAACCTCTACAAGTTTGTAAAACATCTGTTATAAGATCATAACCTTTTAATCTGTTGGTGAACGAATTTGAATATCTAAATCTTGGTTCAGTACCACCATTCCCATCACTCACCGTTACATCACAATAATCTGCTGCTGTTTTCCAAGATCCTGTAGTGGTAGGAGAACCATCAATTAAATCCGTTGAAACCCCTATTCCGTACCTTTTATTGGTTAAAAAATCATAAACTACCTTTATTGGATTTGCATCATACTCACCTGTTTCAGTAAGTAAACCATTTAACTCACATGAATAAGTCGGTAATGAATTTGTTGTTCCTATTTTACCACTAACATATGCATATGCAGTATATATCCAAGGAATTGCAGGAGCATCGGAACCTGATAAATTTTCTAGAACATTTGAATTTATAGTTTGTATAGAAGTCCCAAGATAAGTAGTAATATCAATTTCCATTGTGTCATCATCATCTATTTCATCCAATGTTTTATCATTTATAAAATGTTTAACAAAAGCTTTTACTTCTCCTTCTGATAATGCACAGCAAAACTCAGCATAATACATTGCTGAATAAGAAGGATTTTTCTTATCTCCTACATTTTCCATTTCTACACTATTATCACCAATCCAAATTACACCACCATAAACTTTACACTGACCATAAACAATTGGAACAGGATAATTTCTAACATAGGAATTACATCCTAAATCTCCTAAAGGTGGAGGATCAGGAGGATCAGGAGGATCTAACCAAAGACCAATCATTCCTCCAATGGAAGCTCCAGCCGCACCACCAACCACATAACCAATAACTGAACCAATTGCCATGCCAGGACTAGCCATTATGATTTAAATCCTTTATAAACTAAAAATTTATAAAATTTCTTATTCCAATATCTATGATCTAAACTGTCCGGTCTTACTTTCTTTCCAGATGGTGCGTGAATGAAACTTCTATTTCCTATGTAAATGCCGCCATGAGTAATCATTTCTTCATCAAAGCATTTAAAAACAACTAAATCACCCTTTTTAGGATTATCTGTAAAATCAAAATATTTTAATAATCCATCCAAATATCTCTGTTTATCAGCAAACCAGAACCAATTCACTTCATACTTTTTACCATCACCTTGAGGAAGATTTATTCCAGCACGATAATAAGCAAGCCAGCAGCAACCTTTACAATCCAATCCCCCTCTGGTCACTCCCATATGTCTAAACGGAATACCTATTAATTTTTTAGCTTCCGTTACAATTCTTTCTCTTTGTTCTTCCTCACTCATTTAATTAAAACTCCAAAAAACACAATCGAATAAAGATGTAAAATAAAAACCAACATAAGTACCTAAAATCATATGACAGGTTGGATCGGAACATGAGGAAATCCACCATATGATAAGTAATTATCAAAATCATCCTGACAAGCAGTGGGATTCTTCTTACAAATCTTTTGAACAGTAAAAGTAGTACCTTCATCTGGTGTATTAGAAAGAGGAATCCGTAAAGTCACAGAAGAACTTGTAGAACTTATTATTGGTCGTACTTCCCCCTCTAAAGTTCCAGAAGTTATTTCTACATAACCAGGAACAAAATAATCTGAATCATAACCACCATCCGTAAAATTTAATACAGTTGTAGAAGATCCAGCCAAAGTAGTTAAAGATGCATCATAATCTCCCAATATCATCCCACAATAAGCATCACCAAATGTCCAATTACAACCTACTTGAAATATTCTTCTTGGATACTCTCTTTCAAATATTGGAAATGGTTTAACCTGAATATTTACCCAATGATCGTCACCACTAGGAGCATCCATGTAACCGTCAAAAACAGTAATCATATTTGAAGCATTTGTTAAAAACCCATGAAAAACAATTCCTAAAATGCATCTTTTTCTATTAAATGCACCTGAAGCAATTAATGTTCTAAAAGATAAATCAACATTGTCAAGAGAAATGGTCAATTCTTGAAGAATAGTCCCTTCCTCTGATTTTATTCCTGTTCGTTTAACTGCTAAAGCTGTATAAACTTGACCTGCAAAAGTTATATCTTGAGTATTGGCTACATAAAAATGAGAAGGATCTGTATAAGGAGATTCTAAATATAACTTTGCTATTTGATAAGGTCTTGTATATAATTTATACAATTCTGGCTTAATAGCATCAGCAATGTTTCGTGACATTCTATCAATTCCTTATGCAAATTGTTCTTCAAAAACAATGGTGATTTCCCAAATATTGTTCATAATGCACACTTCAGAATAAGACTCATAAGCAACATAATATGAAGAATCATCACTTATATAACTAGGAACACTTGTCCAATTGAAGGGAGTTCCTTGACCATATTGACCTTTATAATGAGCAAGGAGTAAATCCCTTTCTGTTTTACTTTGTCCTCTAAAATAAAGTGTCCAAGTTCGTTTAGGATCTGTAGTTACAATTCTTCTTTTCTTTTTAAAACCCTCCATCTCAGTTGTCAGTACATTATACTGAGGAGTTCCAGGTTCTACTCTATGAGGAACATAAGCAAAATCTGCCATTTTTTATTCCTTTAATAAGCATTGCGGATATCTCTTCTAATTGCCTTATTATTTTTTAATGCCTTTCCAATCATTCCTTCTAAAACATTTGAATTTTTCATAAGAAATTGAGTACCAGATTGAGTATCTATTGCCTGAAGATTAACATTTAAATGAATATTTGTTTGAGGCTCAACTTGTCCATTGTTTTTTCCATATTTAGATTTTGGCATGAACATCTCATCTTCTTTTTCCGCAAAGGAATAAGATGTTCCTGATTTCAAACCAACACCAAAAACAGGTTCTTTTAAAACACCACCCTCAGCAAAGCCTTTTCCTCCACTACCACCACTACTACCAAACATACTAAAAAGAGATCCTAGTATTCCCATTCCACCGCCCCCACCACTACTACCGGAAAACATTCCAGAAAGACTAGAAAGAATGGTATCTAATCCAGTAGTGAGTGAAGAAAGGACGGTACTAAATCCTGTTTTTAAATGACCAAAAACCCCTGTAAATCCAGTTGAAAGTTTATCCCAAACCCCTCTTACTCCATTATTAAGATTAGCTGTAACTTTATCTGTCATTTGATTAATAGGTTCGGTTAATGCTCCTTGAGACATCAAACTTCGAATATTTGTAACAGTAACAGGAAGAGGACTGGTACTGGATATTCCAGAAAGAGATCCTTGATCTAAACCACCATTTCCAAATATCTTCTGTGAAAGATCTGTCCCAATTTTCAAAGGATTCAATCTTCCACCCATAATTCCCTGAAATCCAAATATGCTATTCTGATTTCCTCCTGCACCATTCATCTGATCGAAAAGAGGCTGAATCAAGTTTCTTTTAATAAATGCTTCCATAACTTGTTTTGAAATAGATTCAAACAGATCTATTACTTTCTGCTTCCAACCCTTCATTTCAAAAAGAATGTCAGTAAGAGAAGATGAAATTGAATCAACCCATCCATCAGACATATCTTTCAAATCTTTAAAGAAAGGTTGCATTACTTCCTGTTTATGCTTTTCAGTCATTATTTCAAATAATTTTAATTGCCTCTCCCAATTAGCAATCATTGGTTTGTAATATTCTTCAGTTCTTGAATCTGCTGCCATTGCTAATTTAGCTTCTTCAATCTTTTTCTTAATCTCAGTAGCAAAATTATCATATGCAGCTTGTAGTCTTATCAACTCTGCTTGTTGCCTATCAGAAAAAACAATTGATTCACTAAGATAATCAGCTTCAATATCTCTTAATTGTGTGTATGCTTCAGATACTTTTTTAGTATAATTTAATTTTACCTTTTCCAATTCAGTCTGTTTTGCTTTAGGAATCAAACCAGAAAGTTCTTTTGCCTTACCCTTACTGATTTCCCCACTTTGAGCCATCTTATCTATTTTTCTTTTTAAATCATCAAATCTTTCTTCAACTTTTTGAATATCTGAAAGTTCAAGACCAAGAATCTGTCTTCTCAAATCCAATTCATTATCTGCAATTTTCTGTTCCAATTCCATTTTTTGATTGGCATACCATTTCTTTGCTGCCAACTGTAATTCATCATAATGCTCAGCAATTACATGATTCTTTTTAGCAGCATCAGCTATATCTCTTAAATAATTTTTATATTGATTCTCTAATTTAGTAAAAGGATCTAAACCACCTAATCTATCCAACCAATCCAAATATTCATTTTGAAGCTCTTGAAGAGTTTTCTTAGCTTTACTAGCTGCATCAACATAACCATCAACTGTTTTCTTTACATTTTCTTCACTAATAGCTTCTAATTGATCTTTTTTATTTTGAGTCTGAACAAGCAATTCAAGCACTCTTTTAGCTTGTTCTTGCTGTTCTTTTGTAAGCTTGTGACCTGTCATTCCTCCCGGCTGTTGAGCAACATTTCTTTTTGTTTCTTCGATTGTTATTTGCATTCCCATTGCAAGATCTGAATACTCTTGCCTTACAACTTTTACAATTCCTAAAATTTCATCCTTAAAACCTTTTGCAAGAGATACAAATTTACTTCCTACCTGAACAAATGAAGTTTCAACATCATTTTTTGTGACTGTAAGAGTAGTTTTTATTCCATCAGAAGCAGTATCAAAAGCTCCTACAATGTCATCTGCAAACAATATGGATTTTTTAGAAGTATTATTTACCATCTTAACAACTTGAGTATCTACATTACTAACCATCCTTTTTAATTCTTCTTCATTTGCTTTTATCTCAGCAGTCAGTCTTTCTCTTGCAGCTTGTGCTTGATTTTTAAGTGCTTCAACTTCTTCTATTCTTTTATCTTTTTTACTTTTAGATTTTTCCTGCATTTCCTCCATTTTAGCCAAAACATCTAATGCAGCTTTAGATCCTTCTACAGAATCCAGAAGAGATCGTGCTTTTCCATCCAAAGCATCTTTTGCATTACCAAAAGCTTTGTCTAAATCTTTAGCAACTTTATTAGCTTCTTTTATTCTATCACCAAAAGTAGTAAAAGGATCTACAACATAGTCACCTATTTTTTTCATGGAATTTCCAATAGCATCAACAGCATTTTCCATTCCAGAAAAATCACCCTTTAAACCTCTAATCAAACCAACAAAAGACATAAAAGCTATATTTAAAGTTTCAGCTAAAACACCTACTATTCCAACTACTGTTCTTACAGTCAATTCTAAAACTGCAAATAATTCAATTATAAATTTTACTGTAACACCAAAATTACTCAATTCCTCTTTTCCAGATGAAAATAATTCAAAAATACTTCTAAAAGAATTCATTAAAGTATCACCAATACTAACAATAACTTTAAAAACATCCAAAAGAGGATTCATAATTGTCCTACCTAATGAATAGGCAAGCTCAAACACAACTTTTAGTGTTTTTGCAATATTTTGTCCCAACTCAGTTAACTTTTCACCTGGAACACCAAGCATATCTACAAACTTTTTAATTCCCTGAGCAACTTTAAGAGTCAAATCCTCCAATCCAATTAATTTTATATATTTCCACATTTCTTTAAGTCTATTAACTTGAACACCAAATTCCTGTGAAATTTTCTTATTCACTACATTGAAGGATTCAAGCATATCTGACAAGCCAACAAGAACAGATTTACCTTCTTTCTTCCAAGCTTCCATCTGTTTCTTGATGTCTATTCCTTGCATTTTAAATGCCATTGCAACCGAATCTGTTACTCGTTGTCTTCCCTGAATCAATGCCATAATTTCCTGGCGCATCTGAACACCAGCATTTGCCATACCTTCCGTCATGACTTTAACAGCAGTTGCAAGGGTAGCAATTCTTTTTACATCATCATTTGTTTTTGGAAATATTCCAGCTTGAGCAAAACTTCTTGTAACCATCATCATATCTTCAAGAGATGCATAAGTTTGTGCTGCTTGAGCTTGCAACTTCATCATCAAATCTCTTGAAAAGTTATAAATTGTATCAAAACTATTTTGAAAAGATTGTCCCATGCTCATTCCTATAGTTGCAGCAAGAGCATAGGTAGCCTTTCTAAACTCATCAATTTCTTTTAAAGCAGATATAAAATATCTTTTTATTCCCTCTATTGTTCTAAAAATAAGATAAGCAACAGCAGCAACTTGCCATCTTAAATTCCTAAAACCACCCATCACATAAGAAAAAAATCCTTGAGAATTTCTTGCGAACTGATTATTGACTTTATTAACAGATTTAATTGCATATCCTGTTACTTCTGTGCTATAATTTCTAAATTTATTCTGAAGTTGTTCCAATTTTGAAATTTGAGCGGAAACATCAACTCCTTTAATTTTTCTAAGCTCTCTTAGTATTCGTATAGTTTCTTTTATTTTTTCACCTAATGCTGTAAATTCATCTCTATCTCGTAAAATTGAATCTTTTATTATTCTTGACTGATTTAAATTTTCTTGACCCCATTTTTTAGCAGTAACAATTAATTCCTCATACTTTTTTCTCATTCTCTCAACTATTTGAGCCATTTGATCTTCTGCCGGTCCTCCCGCTTTTCCAAAAACACCAGCAGTAGCACTTGCTTGATTTACTCTCCTGACCAAATCAGCTTGATCTACAAGCTGTTTATTTATTGATTCAATTTCTGTTCTTTTAGAAGATACAACTTTACTAATCCTGTCTGCATATGCAGTATAAATTGAAGCTCTTTGAGCATTTTCTTCTTCTGCTGCTTTTCTTCTATATCCAGCCTCCATTTGTTCAAGCTTAGTCAATTCCTTCTCACTTCGAGATATATTACTAATCATCCTCTCATGTGATCTTTCCATTTCTTTAAAAGCTTGAACACCAATTTTTGCATTTTCAAGAGTATCAACTTTTAAATTATCAAGGGTATTTGCACTTTCATTATAAATACCTTTCAATCTTTGAAACAATTCAATTTGCTGTTGCAGCAATGGTGCTGATTTTGAAAGAGGACCGGACATATCCAATTTACTTGAAAGATTAAAAAGATTATTTAATTCTTTTTCAAATTCCTTTATTCCAGTTAATGATTCCTGCATTCCTTGAATTTTACCCAAAGATTGAATATGACCGGCTTTACCCATCTGTTGCATCAAGCCAATCATTTCTTTCATTTGATTAATATCAATTCCCAATTCATTTCTATATTTGACAAATTGCTGAATCAATTGCTCTGTACTGACACCGCCAGTAGAAGAAAGTTTAGAAAGACTATCCACTAAATTAGAAATCAAACTTCTCATGGTGGTAATTCTTGCTTCAGCAGTTCCTTTCGATCCCAAGAATTGATCTGTAATATCACCGGAAAGAGAAGCTAATTGCTGTGGTCTTTCAGCAGAAAATTTTGAAAATTGTTCCTGAAGAGATCTTATTTTAACCTGTGATTGCTCTATTTTATTTTCAATAAGCCTTAAATATTTTTCAGATTTTACATAATTATCACGAGCAATCTCCTGACTTTGGAGACTTGTTGCTCTTTCCATTGCAATTCTAGCATTATCAAAGGCTTTCTGAGCATTCAACCTTTGTTTATTTAAATCTTCTGTATCTTTTAAAGTAGATTGTAAAATCTGTCTTAATCTGTTTCCCTCATCTTTTGTTTCAAATGCTTTTTTAACATCACCTTGAAGAGTTCCAGTAGATTGTGATAGCCTGTGAATATCAGCAATAGCACTTTCACACGTTTTAGAAATCGTCACAGCAGCAAGTGATCCAGATTTTGCAATGGAAGAAATTGTTTGAACACTTACTCTTGAAAGTTCCTCATTAAATTTATTTTCTAATTGTTTTGCTTCACCAACAATCCTATCTCTTTTACTTGTAATAGCAGCAATGGCACTTTCTTTAAAAGCAGGAGAAAGATTTTTACTTGATTCTATTTTTAACCTTTTTGATTCAGCATCCCTCATTGCTTGATTAACTTTTACTATTTCGTTTTCTAACCCTTTAAGCCTTGCCATTGCTCCACTAGCAAGGCTTCCAATATCAGATTGAACACTTTTAACAACACCTTTTATTGATTCAACACCTTTTCTTGTTGAATCAACCATACCAGTAGACATAGCACTAATATTGGAATTTACAGTTCTACTTAAATTTGTAAATCCCTTTCCCATGTCGGCACTAATTGTATTCAGCCGTTTCAAAGTATTGTGGTATTGATTCGTCATTGTTTTCAATGACGATGTAAACTCATCAACACCTAAACTAAATTCAAGTTTTTCTTCCAAAACATGAGAATCGTTCATTTTGTTTTACCTTTTATATTTCATTAATCTTTCTTTCCAATCTGGATCTTTCTTTGCTTTCAATTGCTCCTTAACTTTATATTTACCCATAAGTTGATCGTAAGTTTTTCTCAAATTTTTAACATGCTTCTCATTACCTAAAAAAGCCGCATTTCCATCAGAAATCATCATCATTCGATAACTGATTTCCTCAAGTTCAGCGGCTTTTCTAATAATCAAATATTTATCAATGGGCATTCCCTCTAAGTCACGAAATGTTATCCCTCCTGATGAAATTCTGCATATTTGGATCTTCTCTCTAACTTCATCTACGATTTTTTTTCCTGGTCTATCTCACCAACAACAATCTGATTTACTTTTTCAAATATTTTCGTGACCAATTTAGTAGACCATGTTTTTTCCAATTCACTCTTTTCTACACTTTCAAGATTTCCCTCTTCATTATATTTCTCAAGACCAGAAGCAATAATGAAATTCATTTGAAAATCAAAAATATCTTCCATGTCCTTAGCAAGTTCTTCAGGAATCTCCTGCTTATTCTCTTCCAATTCCTTCAGCTTTTTATCATTTTCTTTTGCCTTGTTTGTTATTTCTCTTCCCATAGCAATCAATCTTTTTGCTACAAAAGGAGAAATAGGACCAATATAATATTTGTTTTTAAAATAGGTAAATTCAAAAGGTTGCCCAAGTTCCGAAAAATCTTCAATACCAACCCTAACCAATTCACTCATAATCAACCTCCATAACCAAGAAAAAAATATCACCATGTAAACAACTATAATCTTATTTAAATTAAGAGTAGGTGAAGTACAAACACCTACTCTTATAAATTAAAAATCAACTTCCTACACTATACTTAGGAACTAAATCCACCTAGCCGAAACAATTGGTCCCCAACTGCACGAGTATCATCTATAAGACCAACAAACTTACAGCTAAATACTCGCTGAGTATCAGCCGTAAAAGCAATTTCAACTGCCTCACCAATATTAGGTGCAGCTTTGTAAATCTGATAAACCTCAGAACCATCAGTAGGTTCCAAAACAAGTTCACCAGTAACAATATCGCCACCAACCGGCCTACCAAATTCCAAATGATCTGTTTTATCCAAATAAGTAGAAAACAAAATCTTTACGTTTGAAAAAACATTTTCTGTCATATTAACTGTTACTTCAATACGAATTCCAGCATCTTTCACTTTCAGCGGAATTTCACCGTATTGATCCGATTTCAACTCATAAACATTCTGAGTGATGCTGACAGTAACACCCCCGTAGGTGTGCCCAACATGAACCCCTTCCCAATACACATAACAAGGTCCGAGTTCAATATTGTCAGAATCAAAAGCAAGTGCATAAAGTGCCATTAATATAGCCTCCTAAATTGTTGTAACGGAGTTACAATCTCTGCATTTAAAATCAATTCCCATTCGCCCCTGTTTGAATTTTTCTCCGTCAACATAACCAACAATGGAGTTGCAAGGTTCATTCTCTTTTTTCCAGAGTTTTCTACCGCACATTTTACAGTATCCCTCTGAATGAATGTCCTTACAATGGTCACATGATTTAATAATACCCTTGCAAACAATTCTAACCTTACTATATTTATACATATTCACCCTCATCATCAACACTTTGAAAGTATAAAATAGATAGAAAGGAAAACGCAACTTTTAGCAAAAAATTTATTATTCTACAAAAGCTGTTCGTGAGAATACTTCTTTCAACAAAAGGGAAACATTTCTAACATACAGTGGTTTCGTGGGTGATCCCTGATTAACTCCATCCATGACCCCATTATTCTTTACAGTAAGAACCCTCCAATTAGTTGTAGAAAATCCTGAGTTATGCTCATCTGCTTTAAAAAGCTTTAACAATCTTTCAGCTATTTGATTAGCTAATGTTTTATTTAAAGCTACTATTTGAAAATAATAATAAATATTTCCACGTTGACTATAAAATGAGGATTGATAAGGAGTAGGAACTTGATTATTTCTATAGAAAATAGCAGCAGGAAGAGTTGATCCAAAACTCACTGGAATTGGAGGTTCCCATTGATATACTCTAGGATCATTAACACTGTATCCTGTATATCCAGCTATGGTTGCATCGGCTTTTATTTCATCAATTATATATTTATCTATTTCAAGCATTGTGTTTGCTCACATAAATTCTGAAGTAGATAGGAACTTTCCGTTTCATGGTTTTTTCAATGTCAGATCTTAAATCTTTACTCAAATTCTTTCTAAATTCTTCAACAGCTTCTTTCATACTAGGACCAAGAAAAGGTCTTGGAGCAATCAAACCTCCATCGCTTCCATGTTCTAAAATATTTGCATATTCTGCAATAGAAGTTCTTTTTCCTTTTTCTTCATCCACAATAACAACATCAAAAAGTTCTACCATTTCACCTGTATCTGGATTTCTTCTTTTATATTCTTTCACCATTCTTACGGTTGGATATTTTCCACCTTCAGCCATTGACCAAACACCAATTGTCACTGAAAGATCTGAAGTCATTCTATATTCAATAGCATTTCTTAAACTAAAACTAAAAGAAGCTGGAAATTCACTTTCATCACTTGAAGTATGGGTAGCAAGAATATTACCACTTTTATCTACATAAGTATAAGTTCTACCTGATCCAGTAGTATTAGAGATATTCTTTCTTGCTTTATCTACTGCTTTTTTTCCCAATTCATGAAGATGTTTTTTTACATTCCTTTCAGTGACATCAATTAATTTTTTAACTCTATTATCAAGCCACTTCTCTAATGCATTCCTTTTCTTTAAAACAGCTCCTATGGAAGCTCTAGCTTTAGCAAAATCATCTTTGTATCCAGCAGACATTTTATTTTTTTACCTTAATGTTAGTTATTTCAAATTCATAATCATTATCAATAATAATTCTGTATTTTGCTAAAACTTTTACATCATCCAAACAAAGTGCTTTCATAATTATTGGTGGAAAATCCAATTCAGGATAATTAATTGATTTATAAAAAACTTCAAATGCAATCATCCTTCTTCTATTGAAAGAAGACATAATTTATGATTTTTCTTTCCTGTAGTTGCTCTATGAACAGGATTCACTGAAACAACATACAGTGTTGAAGGATCAAATTCACTACAAACTATTTTATCTCCAACTTTTACATCTTGATCTTTTTTAAAGTTTCCAAGATAAAGATTTTTAATATCCCAACCTTCAACATTCAAATTAAATTTAGAAGAAGTGATTACATATTTGTTAATGTAACATTTTACAGAGCTATACAATGGGTCATCACCATCATCAGGAGAAAAATTTCCATAATCATCTCCTGAAGCTTCCGTGATAGTTTCTCTGTAAATATCACACACCATTTTTAACATTGAATTAATACTCATGCGAAACTATGCCTTTTAAATCTCATAAGATTATGAAAAACAAAGGGAGATATACTCAAAAATTTTGAAAGTTTATTTGGATCTGCTTTAATATATTTGTAATTATCCAACTGTTCTGAAATCATTTCACTGTCTGATTCAACATCTGAATCATATATCTTTTTTGTTATCAAATATTGTAGATTTTGTAATTCTTGATATTTTCTATGACTTGAATTGTAACCACCATTCCATGCTACTTTAACATTCTGATAATAACCAGGATCAAAACCATATTCATAAACAAGTTTTCCAGATTCCTTATAAATAAAATATCCTTCATTATCATCATAATCGGATGCAGCAGAGATAGTATCATCTGAAATTATAAGTGTAGTTATAGAATTCACAGGGTATGTTGGAAACCAGAAAACAGTGCCATTCGGAGGATCAAAAATTGAATATTGTTGATCGTAATCATTTGATTCAGAATCATATGTATAATCTCTAGCTTTTAAATTTCTTCCACAAATCTCTTCCATCATTACTGTTACAAAGTTAATAATATTTACCAATCTAAATCTTTCATCCTCATTGGAAACTTCAGATTGATAAAGCATTTCAAAAAATGCAATATCTATAAAAGAATTTAAAGTGACTGTTAAATTTGACATTTCACCCTCTTATGTTATCTGAGATTGATTTAAAACTTTATAAGTATAAGATTCATTTTTCTTTTCACCACCTACATAAGTTGATTTTACAGTCACTCTTCGTTCCTCATAAGCATTGTAAGAATTAATAATGGCATTATCAGCAGAAGCCAATGTAATCTCAATTGAAGTGCTCAAGTCATCAATGCTTGTCTCTTCTTTTACTTCCTGCTTATTTGTTTCACAATAAATTGAGTAAGTAGCAGAAACAGGACTAACTGAATTTCCATCCTTGTCATAAAAAGAAACAACCAAATAAGCAGTATCTTTTTCATCTACAACTTTTGATAATGCCATTTTATAAACTCCTATTTATTAAGCACCGTCATCAGCAGCAGAAACAGTATAAGTAACATTCAATGTATCACCAGATTCTACATTCTTACTGGAAGAAAACAGTGCCGAACAAAGGAGAACACCACCACCAGCAGTATCTCCTTTTGTATTCACATTTACCAATGCGGCACCGTAAATGGTTTTGGTTGCATTAATTGTAAATGCAGCTTTATTTGCCGAATTAGTAATAGATTGACCAGAACTTGCTGCTTCATTATATTCAGGTCTTGTAGCCTCATCATATGCAGTTGATTCTGTATAACCAGGGACAGCATAAGTATGAGTTGCCAAAGGGGTAGTATTTGATTCAAAAATAGCAACATACCAAGTTGCAGACGCATCATTATGAAGAGTAGAATCAAGAATCTTATCCAAACCCTGATTTGTTACAAGATTCTCTGCCAGTTCAACCCATTTCAAATTTCCTTCTTTGTCAAAGCATTCTACAATAAACTTTCCACCAACTACAAAACTGGATTTTACTTTAAATAATTTCTTTAAAATATTTTCAATGATTTTTTGCATCTTTCATTCTCCTAATTCAAATGAAATGTAGTTGTTCTTTTTTTCAAAGTAAACGTAATTTTCCTTGATTTTAAAGTAAATGTCATTTTAACAGCAGGATTAGCTCCCTCTTGAGTGACACTGACAGCAACGGTTTCACTTAATCTCATTCCATCAATAGCAGTAACAGAAAGATTAGCAACCAAAGATAAAATATCTGAAAATGAAAATTGATCTGAAACTATTATATTAAAATCCATATCTGTTTTAACTTGATCGGAAACAATGAGATTATCCAATATGGATTTAAAAGAAGATAGTAAATAAGTTGATGAATCAGACATATTTATATTATCAGAAGAATTTCCTAAAAATACATTGGAAAGTGAAGTAGAATCAGATAAAACTATTGATTCTAAACAACCAATAATAAAGTTCCCTATTATAGAAAGAGAGTCTGATACCTTAATTCCATCTAGTATTGAAACATACAGATTAAAAACAATAGAATTTAAATCACCAATATTGATTGTATCTGAAAGAATTGGAACTAAAGTTTGAAAAGGACCAGTATAATCATTCAATTTAAAAGTGTCTGATCCATCAGCTTCAATATCAGATCCAGTAGTTGTTCTATCTTCTAAAATAATTCCATCGGTAATCTGTAAAAGAAAATTAATTAAAACAGAATTATTATCCGAAACATTAATACTGTCTATTAAAGAAAGTTGATAATCAACAGTTGATGCAGAAGAATCACTTAGATTAATAATTTCGGAAGAGTTAACTTCCAAACTTACAATTAAATCGTTAGAATCAGAAATACCAAAGCCATCAGACAGAGATTTTAAAATATTCAAAATCCTTGTTATATTATCAGAAAAAACTACACCATCAGAAGCAGAAGGATAAAAATAAATTTGTGTAGATGGAACATCAGAAAATTTTGATCCATCCAATACGGTAGCCATCAGTACAGCATTTCTTGTTGCAGAATCTCCTATTTTAAATCCATCAGAAATTGAAGATATTAAAACAGTAGATATGTTAGAAGAATCACTCAAATTAAACGAATCAGATGCAACTAAGTTTAAAATTTGATTAGAAATAGAACTATCAGTTAATGTAATTCCTTCAGAAAGAAGCTTTAAAATATTTGTAATCTTTGTATTAGAATCTGAAAAATTAAAACCATCTGAAATTAATGCTTCAATTAATTTACCTATTAATGAAGAATCAGATAGATTTAATATTTCATTAAGAATTGAATTTAAAACTGCTATTTTAGTATTAGTATCACCTATACTAATACCATCAGTTACAGTAGCCTCAACCGTCGTCCCGCCCGCCGCCAGCGGCCCGGCTTCAAAATTATCGAATGACCCGCTGGTATCGAGGGCAAGTGCAACAAATCCCTGGTACGTATTTGCGGCTCCATCCGATATGGTAGCCTCGTCAAGATATGACCAGCTCCCGGATATCTCCTCGTAGACCGTTACCAGGTCATCGGCGTCTATTGTAATCTTGATCCGTCTGTCAACGACTCCCT
>Ga0172382_10000496_pt1 | contig 74670 bp, 70 predicted proteins | sample Leawel138RmetaG_FD_122245 | JGI IMG/M metagenome (GOLD analysis project Ga0172382, IMG submission 122245) | Leachate microbial communities from a municipal landfill in Southern Ontario, Canada - Leachate well 138R metaG | ecosystem: Engineered > Solid waste > Landfill > Unclassified | place...
AGCGCCTGCGCTTCACCCCCTCGCCGGCCCATGCCGACGAGATGATGGACAGGCTCATCGACGCCCTCGAACAGCTCTGGACCCGCTGCAACATCCAGCGCGTCGGCGGAGTGGCGGCCTAACAGCAAGCTTGCGCGACACGACCCGAGCCTTCGCCCGCCGGCATGCGGCGGTGCAGCGGTCTCATTTTCGACGGCGAACGCCGCGGCCCAGGCCGATCTGTTTGGCGAAGTCGCTTCGGCGGGCGGCGTAGGCGGGCGCCACCATCGGGTAGTCCGGCGGCAGGCCCCACCGGCGGCGGTAGTCCTCGGGACTCATGTCGTAGCGCGAGCGCAGGTAGCGCTTCAGCATCTTCAGCTTCTTACCGTCCTCGAGACAGACGATGTAGTCGTGCTGCACCGACTTGTTGATCGGCACCGCGGGCTTGGGTCGCTCCTCCGGCTGGGGCGGCTGCGCCTGGCCGAGCCCTTCGAGAGCATGATAGACGGACCTGATCAGGTCCGGGACGGCGTCGACCGACACATTGTTCCGGCTGACGTAGGCGGCGACGATTTCCGCGCCGAGACGCACCAGTTCCTCACCCGAAGCGCCGCCGGGTTCGCCGTCCGCATTCATGCACTTCCCCCTCGACCTGGACCACACGATGCCCGGATGACAGCGCTGGCGTGCACCACAGGCCAGCGAGGAACGCCTGTGGCCCTGCGACGGTTCCGAGGGTATGGGCCAGACCCACCTTGGTTTATGAGACCGCCGAACCGCCGCTCCCCGAGTCCTGCCGAAAGGGTCCAACGCCCATGACCGTCCACGCTCCGCCGAAATCCGACGCCTTCTTCACCGGCTCCCTGGCCGATTCCGATCCCGCCCTGGCCGGGATCGTCGGCCGCGAGCTGAAACGCCAGCAGGAGCAGATCGAGCTGATCGCCTCCGAGAACATCGTCTCGCGGGCGGTGCTCGAGGCGCAGGGCTCGGTGCTCACCAACAAGTACGCCGAGGGCTATCCGGGCAAGCGCTACTATGGAGGGTGCGAGGTGGTGGACGAGGCCGAGAGCCTGGCCATCGAGCGCGCCAAGCAGCTGTTCGGCTGCCAGTACGCCAACGTCCAGCCGCACTCGGGCAGCCAGGCCAACCAGGCGGTGTTCATGGCCACCATGGTCCCCGGCGACACCTTCATGGGCATGAACCTGGACCACGGCGGCCACCTGACCCACGGCAAGAGCGTCAACCAGTCCGGCAAGTGGTTCCGCCCGGTCGCCTACGGCGTGCGGGCCCAGGACCACACCATCGACTACGACCAGGCCGAAGAGGTGGCTCTGGCCGAGAAGCCCAAGGTGATCATCGCCGGCGCCACCGCCTATTCGCGGGTCATCGACTTCGCCCGCTTCCGCGAGATCGCCGACAAGGTGGGCGCCGTGCTGATGGCCGACATCGCCCACTACGCGGGCCTGGTGGCCGCGGGCGTCTACCCGAGCCCGTTCCCGCACGCCCACATCGTCACCACCACCACCCACAAGACCCTGCGCGGCCCGCGCGGGGCGATGATCCTGACCAACGACAGAAAGCTGGCCAAGAAGATCGACAGCGCCGTCTTCCCGGGCCTGCAGGGCGGGCCGCTGATGCACGCCATCGCCGCCAAGGCGGTGGCCTTCGGCGAGGCCCTGCGGCCTGAGTTCAAGGCCTACGCCAAGGCCGTGGTCGAGAACGCCCGCGCCTTCGCCGACGCGCTGCAGGCCAACGGCTTCAAGATCGTCTCCGGCGGCACCGACAGCCACCTGATGCTGGTCGACCTGACGCCCAAGGGGGTCAGCGGGGCCGACGCGGAAGTGGCGCTCGAGCGGGCCGGGATCACCACCAACAAGAACAACATCCCCAACGATCCGCTGCCGCCGATGCAGACCTCCGGCCTGCGCGTCGGCACGCCGGCCGGCACCACCCGCGGCTTCGGCCCCGAGGAGTTCCGGCAGATCGCCCGCTGGATGGCCGAGGTCATCGACGGCCTGGCGGCGGGCGGCGACAATTCGGGGGTCGAAGCGAAGGTGCGAGATGAGGTCTTGGCGCTCACCCGCCGTTTCCCCATCTACAGCTAATAGCGTAAGAGGGGCCGCGGAGGGCTAGATCATGCGCTGCCCATTTTGCGGCCACCCGGAAAGCCAGGTGAAGGACAGCCGCCCGGCGGAAGACGGCGCGGCCATCCGGCGTCGTCGGCTGTGTCCCCAGTGCGAGGGCCGCTTCACCACCATGGAGCGGGTCCAGCTGCGCGAGCTGACCATCGTCAAGCGCTCGGGTCGGCGCAGCCCGTTCGAGCGCGACAAGCTGGCCAGGTCGGTGCACATCGCGCTGCGGAAGCGGCCGGTGGACCACGAACGCGTCGAGCAGATGATCAATGCCATCGTCCGCCAGCTGGAGAGCCGCGGGGAGACCGAGCTGCCGTCCAGCGTCGTCGGCGAACTGGTGATGAAGCACCTCAAGCAGCTCGATGACGTGGCCTACGTCCGCTACGCCTCGGTGTATCGCGACTTCCGCGAGACCGAGGACTTTGCCCGCTTCCTCGGCGAGGAAGGCCTGGCGGATGAGGAGCGCTGAGCCCCTTCCGTGCCGGTCACGCTGAAGCTTGCGACCTCGCTGGACGGGCGGATCGCCACCGCCACCGGCGAGAGCCGCTGGATCACCGGCGAGGCCGCCCGTGCGGCCGTCCACCGGCTGCGGGCCGACCATCAGGGCGTGGTGGTCGGCGTCGAGACGGCCCTGGCCGACGATCCCGAACTCACCGTCCGGCTGCCCGGCTACAACGGTCCCCAGCCGGCGCGGGTGGTGCTGGACAGCCGCCAGCGCCTGCACGCCGGCTGCAAGCTGGTCGCCACAGCCCGCCAGGTCCCCACATATGTCGTCGCCACCGAGGCGCCGGCGGCCCACCTGCTCGAAGCGGGGGTACACGTGCTGACGGTCCCGGCGGTGGGCGACGGGCGGCCTGAGCTCAAGTCGGTGGTCGAGGCCCTTCGGGCCGAGGGGATCGGCAGCCTGTTCGTCGAGGGCGGCGGGCAGGTGGCCGCCAGCTTCCTGCGCTGCGGCCTGGTCGACCGCCTCGAGTGGTTCCGCGCCCCGATGGTGATCGGCGGCGAGGGCCGGCCCGCGATCGGCGCACTGGCCCTGGCCGAGCTTGCCGCCGCCCCGAGGTTCCGCAGGGTGCAGGCCCAGCCACTGGGCGAAGACCTCTGGGAGCGTTACGAGAGGATCTGATGTTCACCGGAATTGTCACCGACGTCGGCCGCGTGCGGTCGATCCGCGAAACCAATCGCGACGTGCGCATGGAGATCGAGACGAACTACGACCTCGCCTCGATCGAGATGGGGGCCTCCGTCGCCCACGCCGGGTGCTGCCTGACCGTGGTCGAGAAGGGCGAGGGGTGGTTCGCCGTCGAGGTCAGCGGCGAGACCCGTGCGATGACCACCCTCGGCGACTGGAAGGAGGGCCAGAAGGTCAACCTGGAGCGGCCGGCCAGGGTCGGCGACGAGCTCGGCGGCCACATCGTTTCCGGCCACGTGGACGGGGTAGGGGAGGTGGTTTCGATCACGCCCGAGGGCGGCTCGCACCGCATCCGCATCCGCGCGCCGCGTCCGCTGCACCGGTTCATCGCTCCGAAAGGCTCGATCACCGTCGACGGCGTCTCGCTGACCGTCAACGAGGTCGAGGACGACGTCTTCGGCGTAAACGTCATCCCGCACACCTGGGACGTGACCACCATCGGCCTTCTGAGCCCAGGCTCGAAGGTCAACCTCGAGATCGACATGCTCGCCCGCTATCTCGCGCGCTGGCGCGAAACGGCCTAAAGCACGCGGCGCGACAACAAGGGGGCCGGCATGGCCGACGACAAGCTCCGCATCCTCATCGTGGAGGCGAGGTTCTACGACGACCTCGCGGACGAACTCCTCAAAGGGGCGTCCGAAGCGCTCACGGCGTACGACGCCGACTTCGACGTGGTGACCGTTCCAGGGGCGCTGGAAGTCCCGGCGGCCATCGCCTTCGCCGAGGAAGGCGGCCACCGCCCGGTCGGCATGCACTACGACGGCTATGTGGCGCTGGGCACGGTGATCCGCGGCGAGACCTACCACTTCGAGATCGTCTCGAACGAGTCCGCCCGGGGCATCATGGATCTGGCGGTGGGCAAGAAGCTGGCCATCGGCAACGGCATCCTCACCGTCGAGGACGAGGCCCAGGCCTGGGCCCGCGCGCGGGTCAACGAAGGCGACAAGGGCGGCGGGGCGGCGAGAGCCTGCCTGGAAATGATCGCCCTCAAGCGGCGGCTGACCGGAAAGGCGCAATGAGCTCGCCGCGTCATGCCCGTTCGGTGGCGCGTCTGGCCGCCGTGCAGGCCCTCTACCAGATGGAGGTGTCCAACACCGGGGTGGAAGCGGTGATCCGCGAGTTCAGCGAGCATCGCTTCGACCGCGACGTCGAGGGGATGACGCTGGCCGGCCCCGACGAGGCCTTCTTCGCCGAGCTCGTGCGCGGCGTGGTCGCGGGCCAGCGCAAGGTGGACACGGCGATCGTCAAACGGCTGGCCGAAAACTGGCGTCTCGACCGGCTGGACGCCACCGTGCGGGCGATCCTGCGGGCCGGCGTCTGGGAGCTGGAGCACCGCCCCGACATCCCGACCGAAGTGGTCATCGACGAATACGTCGAGCTGGCCAAGTCCTTCTTCGACGGGCCGGAGCCGGGCTTCGTGAACGGGGCCCTGGACGGCGTGGCCCAGGATGTCCGGGCCTGACGAGTTCGAAGCCATCGCGCGGCTGTTCCGGCCGCTGACCCGCGGCGCGCCCGAGGCGCTAGGGCTGCAGGACGACGCCGCCGCCATTCCCGCCCGCCCGGGCTACGACCTGATCGTCACCAAGGACGCCGTCGTCGAGGGCGTACACTTTCCCATCGGCGAGGCGCCCGATCTCGCCGCCCGCAAGCTGCTGCGGGTGAACCTGTCCGACCTCGCGGCCAAAGCCGCCGAGCCCTACGGCTACTTCCTGGCCGTCTCCTGGCCGCCGTCCTGGGACGCCGCGGCGCGCGAGAGCTTCGTGCGCGGCCTGGACGAGGACGGCCGCACCTTCGGCCTCGTGCTGCTCGGGGGGGACACCACCTCGACCCCAGGGCCGATGATGGCCAGCGTAACCATGCTGGGCTGGGTCCCGGCGGGAGGCATGGTGCGGCGCGGCGGGGCGCGTCCCGGCGACCTGGTGCTGGTCAGCGGCCCGATCGGCGATGGGCTGCTGGGCCTGATGGCCGCGCGCGGCGAGCTCGCCGAACCCGAACTCGAGCACCGCTACCGCGTCCCGCAGCCCAGGCTGGATCTGCGCGACGCGCTACGCGCCCACGTCAGCGCCGCGGCGGATATTTCCGACGGGCTCATCGCCGACGCAGGCCACATAGCCGAGGCGAGCGGCGCCGCGATCACCCTGCGGCTCGAGGCGCTGCCCCTGTCGGACGGGGCGCGGCGCTGGCTGGCGGGGGCAGGGGACAAGGCAGAGGCCTTGCTCCGCCTGGCGAGCGGCGGGGACGACTACCAGATCGTCTGCACCGCCCCGCCGCAAGCTGCGGCGGGGCTGGGCCTGACGGTCATCGGCGAAGTCGCGGAAGGGACAGGCGTCCGGGTGCTGCTCGAGGGGCGGACGCTCGATCCGGGCGCCGGCGGCTGGGTACATCGCTGAGGTCACGGTTTCGCCCCAACGGGGCCGCGCTGACGTCCGATTTTCGGCAGACCACTTCGCCGTCGGGGGAGGCCTCATCACAAGGAGACCTCATGCGTACGACCATGATGATCGGGGCTGCGGCCCTCGCCTTCGCGATTTCGGCGCCGGCCTTCGCCGGGGACAAGGAAGCCAAGCCTGCCGACGCGAGCGACGCCAAGCCCGCGGAGGCTTCGGCCAAGCCGGCGTCGACGCAAGCGACCGCTCCGCCGGCAACGGACGCCTCCGCAAGTGAGGACGCCGCCAAGGACAAGGCGGACAAGCCGGCGGCCGAGGCCAGCGGATCCACGGCCAAGTCGGAGAAGCCGGCGCCCCAATAGGCTCCATCTTCCGAACTCACGTCGGGCGCCCGGACTCGGGCGTCCGATGCATTTTCGGCCCTTGCTCGCAAAAGCGTGGCCGGTCGCTCCGGAACCCAGCCGCCACCGTAGGGGTTTTCGCCGCAGTGGATCCTTCGGGATCGGTAGTTGGCGGCGCCGGCCGCCGGCCGTTCAACGGTCGAGCCGCGTCGGACTGGTTTTTTTCAGAACCGCCTGGAGGTCCTGGCGCGGCGCTTGTGCTGCACCGTGTCGGCTGGGCGCAAGGAGGAGTGAGACGTGGACGGAGTGGGAATCATTGGGGCGATCATCATCGGCATCGTCGCCGGCTGGATCGCCGAGAAGGTCATGCGCCGTAACCACGGCATCCTGACCAACCTGATCGTCGGCGTGGTGGGCGCGTTCATCGGCGCCTTTGTCGCCGGCATGCTGGGTTTCGACGACTACGGCTTCATCGGTACGCTGATCGTCGCGACGCTGGGCGCCATCCTGCTGCTGTTCGTGGTGGGCATGGTTCGCGGTCGCGGCAGCCGCGTCTGACGCACGGCCGAAACATCGAACGGGGACGCCTCCCTGGCGTCCCCATAACCTCTGGCCGAGGCCTGGGCCCCGGTCCGCAGCGAGGAAAGCCATGGGACTGTTCGATTTCGCCCGCGAGGCGGGCAGGAGCCTGAGAGGCGGCAAGGCCGAGAAGGTGGAGGCGAGCGAACTCGCCGAAGCGCTGCGGGCGCAAGGCGTCACGATCGCTGGCGGCCAGATCACCGTGCGCGGTGGGGACACGGTCAGCATCACCGGCCAGGCCGACAGCCAGCGAGAAAAGGAGCTGGCGATCCTCATCCTCGGCAACACCAAGGGCGTCGCGCACGTCGAGGACAACATCACGGTCGTCCAGAAGCCGGCCCCGCAGGCGGCCCCGGCGCAAGGCGCGCAGCCGGCCTCGGCGCCACAGGCGCAGGAGGCCACCTTCTATACGGTCAAGTCAGGAGACACCCTCTCCAGGATCGCCCAACAGTTCCTGGGGTCCGCCAACCGCTATCCGGAGATCTTCGAGGCCAACCGGCCGATGCTGAAGGATCCCGACGAGATCTATCCAGGACAGACCCTGCGGATTCCCAAGGCTCAGCTTCACTGAGGCTGGACCTCGGGCGGCAGGAAGAGTTCTGCAACCAGGCCCAGGCTAACTGGGCGCATGCTTCGCCGCGCGCTGATCCTTTCCGCTCCCCTGGCCCTTATCGCCGGCTCCGCACGGGCCGCGGGAGGCGCCGCCAAGACTGATCAGGAGCCGATCGGCCCCTGGGTCGACCTGCTGCCGGTCGGTCTGCCCGTCGTCGTGAACGGCGAACTGGTAAACTACGTATTCGTCTACGTGCGGATCAAGCTGACGCGCTCGGCCAACGCGCCTAAGCTGCGCGAGCGCGAGCCCTATTTTCGCGACGCGCTGGTGAGGGCTGGCCACCGCACCCCCTTCACCCGCCCCGACAGCTACACCAGTCTGGACGCGGGCAAGATCGCCCAGGTCATGCAGCGCGAGGCCGGCCTGATCGCCTCGCCAAAGGATATCGCCGGGATCGTGGTCCTGCGGCAGATGCCGAAGCGGCAAAGCAATCTGCCGCGTCCCCGCAAAGCCTAAAGTCCATTCCAGGACCCGCGAATAAAGCCGAATCGCCAGAACGGCGGCGGCCCCTCAAGATGAAGTCTGCGCCTCTCCACTGACGAGCGAGGGGTATCAGCGGGAACGCGCACCGGTGTTCGCAAAAACTACGGCAAAGATGGCCCGTTGCGCGGGCAGGGCATCTTTGGCAACTTCGCGCCCGTCTTAAAGGGGGAGCGTCAAACGGCGTCCCTGATAAATGGGAAAGAAACGAGGGGAGGTTCGGGCGCTTCGCCGCAGGGCGAAGGCCACGCCCCTCAGTGCAGTCGAAAAAGGGGCGCACAGATTATGGATCCAACATTGTTGCTGGTGATCATCGCCGGCCTTCTGGCGGTGGTCTACGGCGCCGCACAGACCGCATCGCTGATGCGGCTCTCCGCCGGTACGCCGCGTATGCAGGAGATCGCCGCCGCGATCCAGGAAGGGGCCCAGGCCTATCTGAAGCGCCAGTACACGACCATCGGCATCGTCGGCGTGGTCATCATGATCGCCGTGGGCGTGCTGATCGGCGTGCCGGCGGCCATCGGCTTCCTGCTCGGCGCGGTGCTCTCGGGCGCGGCCGGCTTCGCGGGCATGCTGATCTCGGTGCGGGCCAACGTGCGCACCGCCCAGGCGGCCTCCGAAAGCCTCGAGCGGGGCCTGTCCACCGCGTTCCGGTCGGGCGCGGTCACCGGCATGCTCGTGGCCGGCTTCGCCCTGCTGGGCGTGTCGGTCTACTTCTGGGTCCTGATCGGCCCGATGGGCTATGCGATGACCGACCGGATGGTGATCGACTCGCTGGTCGCCCTCGGCTTCGGCGCCTCGCTGATCTCCATCTTCGCCCGTCTCGGCGGGGGCATCTTCACCAAAGGCGCCGACGTCGGCGGCGACATGGTCGGCAAGGTCGAAGCCGGCATTCCCGAGGACGATCCCCGCAACGCCGCGACCATCGCCGACAACGTTGGCGACAACGTCGGCGACTGCGCCGGCATGGCCGCCGACCTGTTCGAGACCTACGCGGTGACGGTCGTCGCCACCATGGTGCTGGCGGCGATCTTCTTCCGCGACAGCGCGGCTGTCGGGACCATGATGCTGCTGCCGCTGGCCATCTGCGGCGTCTGCATCGTCACCTCGATCATCGGCACCTTCTTCGTGCGGCTCGGCAAGAGCCGGAACATCATGGGCGCGCTCTACCAGGGGTTGGTCGTCACCGGCGTGCTGTCGATCGGCGCGCTCTATTTCGTGATGCAGCAACTGGTCGGCGACGGCGTGTCGGTCGGCGAGGCCACCTACGACGCCATGAGCCTGTTCTGGTGCGGGGTCGTCGGCCTGGCCGTCACCGCCGCGATCGTGGTGATCACCGAGTACTACACCGGCACCGGCTTCCGGCCGGTGAAGTCGGTGGCCAAGGCCTCGGTCTCCGGTCACGGCACCAACGTCATCCAGGGCCTCGCCATGAGCCTGGAGTCCACCGCTCTGCCGGCCCTGGTGATCATCATCGGCATCGTGGTGACCTACAATCTGGCCGGCCTGTTCGGCATCGCCATCGCCACCACGGCCATGCTGTCCCTGGCCGGCGTGATCGTGGCGCTGGACGCCTTCGGCCCGGTCACCGACAACGCCGGCGGCATCGCCGAAATGGCGGGCCTTCCGCCGGAAGTGCGCGTCTCCACCGACGCGCTCGACGCGGTCGGCAACACCACCAAGGCGGTGACCAAGGGCTATGCGATCGGCTCGGCCGGCCTCGGCGCCCTGGTGCTGTTCGCGGCCTACACCGAAGACCTGAAGTTCTTCGCGGCCAACGCCGAACCGGGTTCGTTCTTCGAAGGCCTCGGCGCGGTGCCGTTCGACCTGTCCAACCCCTACGTGGTGGTCGGCCTGCTGTTCGGCGGTCTGCTGCCGTTCCTGTTCGGCGGCCTGTCGATGACCGCGGTCGGCCGTGCGGCCGAGTCGGTCGTCGCCGAGGTGCGGCGTCAGTTCAAGGAGAACCCCGGCATCATGACCGGCGAGGTCAAGCCGGAGTACGGCCGCGCCGTGGACATCCTGACCAAGTCGGCGATCCGCGAGATGATCGTCCCGTCGCTGCTGCCGGTCGCTTCGCCGATCGTGCTGTTCTTCGTCATCAACGCCATTGCCGGCAAGGTGAACGCCTTCGCCTCGCTCGGCGCGATGCTGATGGGCGTGATCGTCACGGGTCTGTTCGTCGCGGTCTCTATGACCAGCGGCGGCGGCGCCTGGGACAACGCCAAGAAGCTGATCGAGGAAGGCCACTTCGGTGGCAAGGGCTCCGACGCCCACAAGGCGGCGGTCACCGGCGACACCGTCGGCGACCCCTACAAGGACACGGCCGGACCGGCCGTGAACCCGATGATCAAGATCACCAACATCGTGGCCCTGCTGCTGCTGGCGGTGCTGGCCCACGGCGCCATCGGCTGATCCCGATCCATCGCACCTGACGACGACGCCCCGGAGAGCGATCTCCGGGGCGTTTTTCTTTGTGGCGGCAGGAGAACGGGGGCGGACTATCCGGTCAGGCCGCCGCCCACGCCGTTCCGCACCTCGTCCAGGACGACCGCGACGTCCCGGGAGGTGTAGGGCTTCTGCAGCGTCGCCGCGGCCATCCCGCCGGCCTGGGCGGCCACGTCGTCGCCGCTCGTGAAGACCACCTTCAGCTGCGGCCAGCGCTCCAGGGCCCGGCGCGCGAGCTCCGCGCCGGAGACGTCAGGCAATCCGAGGTCGGTCAGCAGCACGTCCGCCGCACAGCCCGCCAGCGCTTCGAGTGCGTCGGCGGCGTTGCGCGCCGACAGCACGCGGTGGCCCAGGGCCGCGACCATTTCGGCGGTGGCTTCCCGGATCAGTTCGTCGTCGTCGACCACCACCACGGTGAGCCCGTCGGCCGTCGGCGAGGCGGCGGCGCGCGGCGGCGCATCGCCCGCGATCGCCCGGGGCACGCGCAGCTGGGCCTGGTTCCCCAGAAGGTGGCGGACCTTGCGAGCCAGCGCCTCGCGCGAATAGGGCTTGGACAGCAGCTCGACGCCCGGGTCCAGCCGCCCGTGATGGACGATGGCGTTCTCCGTGTATCCGGAGGTGAACAGCACCGCGAGACCGGGCTGCCGTTCCTTGGCCTTGCGCGCCAGCTCCGGGCTGCGCAGCGGGCCGGGCATCACCACGTCGGTGAACAACAGGTCGATGGCCACGCCGCTCTCGATCACCGTAAGCGCGCTCTGCGCATCGCGCGCCTTCAGCACCCGGTAGCCCAGTTCGCTGAGCAGCCCGACCGTGGTCTCGCGCACGTCGTCGTCGTCCTCGACCACCAGCACCGTCTCGGCGCCGCCGCGGATCGGCCCGGTCGCGACGTCGAGCACCATGTCCTCGACCTCGGTCGCGCGCGGCAGGTAGAGCTTGATCGTCGTGCCTTCGCCGACCTCGCTGTAGATCTTGAAGTGTCCGCCGGACTGCTTGGTCAGGCCATGCACCATGGACAGGCCCAGGCCCGTACCCTTGCCCTCGGGCTTGGTGCTGAAGAAGGGCTCGATCACCCGCTCGAGGATCTCCGGCGCGATGCCTTCGCCGGTGTCGGTGACCGCGATCATCACGTACTGCCCGGGCGTTACGTCGTCGTGCTGGCGGGCGTAGCCGTCGTCCAGCGAGGCGTTGCCGGCCTCGATGGTCAGCCGCCCGCCCTCGGGCATGGAGTCGCGGGCGTTGATGGCCAGGTTGAGGATCGCATTCTCGATCTGGCCGGGGTCCACCAGGGTGTTCCACAGGCCGCCGGCGACGATGGTCTCGATCTCGATGTCCTCGCCGATCGAGCGGCGCAGCAGGTCGTCCATGTTGGCCAGCAGCCGGCCGAGGTTGACGACTTTGGGCTCGAGCGGCGAGCGACGGCCGAAGGCCAGAAGCTGGGCGGCGAGCTTGGCCCCGCGGGAGACGCCGGCCAGGGCGTTCTGCACACGCGCCTCGGCGCGGGCGTTGCCGGCGATGTCCTTGGACAGCAGCTGCAGGTTGCCGCTGATCACCTGGAGCAGGTTGTTGAAGTCGTGGGCCACGCCGCCGGTCAGCTTTCCGAGCGCCTCGATCTTCTGAGCCTGCAGGAGGGCGGCTTCGGCGGCCTGGCGCTCCTGCGATTCGCGCTCCAGCCGCGCCAGGGCGTCGGCCAGTTCCTCGGTGCGCTGGACGACCCGTTGCTCCAGCGTTTCGTTGAGCTGCTGGAGCTGGTCCCCCGTCCGCTTCTGGTGGGTGACGTCGTAGCCCTCGACGAAGATGCCGATCGGCCGCCCGTCGGCGCCCGCGATGGGCTGGTAGATCAGGTTCAGGAACCGCTGCTGCAACTCCGCCCCGGGCGCACGCTGCAGCATCACCGGCTGGTTGCGGCCGATGTAGGGCTCGCCGGTCCTGTAGACGGTGTCGAGCAGCTCGAAATAGCCCTGGCCCTCGACCTCGGGCAACGCCTCGCGCGCCGGTCGTCCGATGAGGTCGCGGTGACCTACCAGTTGCTGGTAGGCGTCGTTGGCGAGTTCGATGACGTGGTCCGGCCCGTTGAGGATGGACATGAAGCTGGGCGCCTGTTGGAACAGGGTGCGCAGGTAGTCCCGCTCCTGGGTCCTCAGTTCGACTTCGGAGGCTAGGCGCGCGTTGGCCCGGCGCAACGTATCGGCGGCCTCCTGGCGCAGCTGCGCCGCCTCGGCGAGCGTCTCGGCGCGGCGGCGCTCGGCCTCGTATGCCTCGGCGCCCGACAGGCCGGCGGCGACCTGACCGCCGAGGGTCTTCAAGTAACCGGCATAGTCCTCGTCCACCGGCCGGTAGGGGTTGGCGCCGACGATCAGCGCGCCACGCGGCCGCTCCGCCCCCTGGTGGACCAGCGGCTTGATGCGCACGGTCACCGGCGGTTTGTCCCAGTCCCCGGTCGGAAGGCCCGGCAACCCTGAGACGTCGACCGAGAAGGATTCCTCGCCCTGCCAGATGCGGGTCAGGTCCCAGAGCTCGTCGCCGAGGGCGAGCGTGTGTGGGGCATAGCGGCTGCCCCGGTCGATCCCCGTCGTCGCCGCCAGCTGGGCCGAGCCGTCCTCCTTGAACAGGTAGGCGAGGGTGAAGGGCAGGTCGCGCTGGTTGTCGCCGAGGTGCCGCTCGACGGCGGCCAGCACCTTTTCGCGGCTATCGGCCGCCGGCAGCGCGGCGCCCAGCTTACGCAGCGTGCCGAGGCGCCGCTCGGTGATGACCCGGGAGGTTTCCTCGGTGACGGCGCAGAACACGCCTTCGACCTTGCCGGTGTCGCCCAGCAGCGGGCTGTAGGAGAAGGTGTGGTAGGTCTCCTCCGGGAAGCCGTTGCGTTCGAGCAGCAGCAGCAGGCCCCGGTCCCAGGTAGCCTCGCCGTGCTCCAGGACCATCCGCAGGCGGTCCTTGATGTCGTCCCAGATCTCCGCCCACAGCACCTTGGTCGGCATGCCGAGCGAGCGGGGGTGCTTGATCCCCAGGGTCGGGCGGTAGGCGTCGTTGTAGAAGAAGTGGATGTCGGGGCCCCAGCCCAGCCACATCTCGAACTTCGAGGTGAGCAGCAGGCGCAGGGCGACTTTCAGGCTGTTCGGCCACCGCTCGGGCGGGCCGAGCGGCGTAGCGGCCCAGTCGTGGGCGCGCATCAGGCGCGCCATCTCGCCGTCCCCGACGAATATCTCTTCCAGCAGCGCCGGGGCGTTCGCCAAGTCTCAACTCCGTGGAACGGGCCGGCCCGGGAATCGGAAACCGGGCCATCAGTCGAGTAAACCGGCGCGTACGCCCTTCGTTGCGGCCCCGCAGGCGGGGGGCGCGGATCAGCGGCGATCGCCTGGACGGTTTCCGGGCGCGCCTTCGTCGTCGCGCGGCAGCATGGAACCGCGGCCGACCGTGCCGAGCAGCTGTTCGAGGATTGTCAGCTCGCGGCCCCGGGTCGGGGTCTCGCGGCCGTTGAAGGCGACCACCTTGCCCTGCTCCAGGGTGATCACGTCCACGCGCTCGACCGTCTCGGTGCCGGGGTCGAAGCTGATGGCGGTGATTTCCCGCTGAGTCACCCGCGGCTTGCGGAAGGCGATGCGTTCCTTCACCTCGGCGATGTAGTACCAGGTGTTGTTGTCGAAGGTGGACGTGGCGGACGGCGAGCCGAGCTTGGTGCGCACCGTGGTCTTGGTGTCGGTCCCTGCCTGGATGTCCTTCGGCGCGGTCTCGATGGCCTGGAAGCCGCGGTAGCTGGTGATCGGCGCACAGGCGCCCGCGGACAGCAGGGCGGCGCTCACGGCGACGAGGGCGGCTTTGCGAAACATCGGGGCTTCAGGACCTGTCAGCTGGATCGGCGGCTTTGACCTAGCCGTCGGGGATACTTAGTTCAATGCCGCCGTTACGCGCACCGGGCGGCGAAATCGAGGCCTATTTCATGATCCTGGACCGTCTGTTCCGTCCCAGGGCCGCCCAGGAAGCGGGGCGGGCGCTCTACGCGGCGGCGGTCGCCGAAGCCAGGCAGCCCCGACTCTACGCCGAACTGGGCGCGCCCGACACGCCGGAAGGGCGATTCGAACTCTACACGCTCCACGTCCTGCTGTTGATCGAGCGGCTGCGGGGGCAGGGGCCGGCCGCAGCCGAGACCTCCCAGGCGTTGTTCGACACCTACATCAGCGCCCTGGACCACGGGCTCCGGGAGCTGGGCGTGGGCGACACCTCCGTGGGCAAGAAGATGCGCCGGCTGGGCGAGGCGTTCTATGGCCGCGGTAAGTCGTACGACGCGGCGATCGCCGCCCTGCCGGACAGGACACCGCTGGTCGCCTTCCTCGGGCGAACCACCTTTGCGGACGCAACGGCCGGCCGGCCCGAAGCCCTGGCGGAGGAGTTGCTCGCCAAGCGCGACGCGCTGGCCGCCCAGGATCTGGCTGGGCTGCTGAGCGGGACCGTGAGCTGGGAGGCGCGGGCATGAGCGGCCATTCGATCAGACTCGCAGACCTCGCTCGCGGGGCGCTGGTGCTGGACATCGCGCCCGACGAAGCGGAGCGGAAGGCGATCGCCAGGCGGCTGGGCCTGATCGGCCTGCCGGCGCTGACGGCCAAGATCACGGTGCGACCGTGGCTGGACGGCGCCGAGATCGGCGGCAGGTTCGAGGCCGTGGTCACCCAGGAGTGCGGGGTCACCCTCGACCCCTTCGATCAGGAAGTGGCGGGCGACATCGACGTGCGGGTGGTGCCGCCCGGGAGTCCGCACGCGCCGTCGGATCCGGCCGGGGAGCTGGAGCTCGATCCCGACGCACCGGACCAGCCCGACGAGCTTGCCGGCGAGGAGATCGACCTGGGCGAATATCTCGTCGAACACCTCGCGCTCGAGATCGACCCGTTCCCACGAAAGCCGGGCGCGACGTTCGAGTACGAGAACCCCGAGGGTGACGACTCGCCCTTCGCCGTGCTCAAAGGGCTGCAGGATCGGAAGGGCTGAGGACCGCCGAGCCGAATTTTGTCGCCGACGCGCGCGGCTGTATCGTCGACCCCTTGGCCGGCGCGGTCGCTGCAGGGGGTCGTTAGTCCAACCGCTGTGACAGAGACGCTGGTCATATCCGTCGACGCCATGGGCGGCGACCACGGGCCCACCGTGGTCGCGCCCGGCGTGGCGCGTGCGGCCGAAGGGCTGGGCTCCAGCGTCCGCTTCCTGCTGCACGGGGACGAGGCCGCGTTGACCCAGGCGCTGGAGGCCTATCCCTCGTTGAAGGGCCGGGCCGAAGTGCGGCCGGCCGCCAGCGTGATCGCCATGGACGAGAAGCCCGCCCAGGCGCTGCGCCGCGGCAAGGGCTCGTCCATGTGGAACGCCGTCGAAGCGATCCGCAACGGCGAGGCCGGCGCGGCCGTCTCGGCCGGCAACACCGGCGCGCTGATGGCCGTCTCCAAGCTGATCCTGCGGATGGGCGCGGGCCTCGACCGTCCGGCGCTGGTGGCGAGCTGGCCGGGCGCCCGGGGCGTGACCTCGGTGCTCGACGTCGGCGCAAACGTCGACTGCGACGCCGAGCGGCTGGTCGAATTCGCCATCCTGGGGGAAGCCTTCCACCGCGCCGCCCACGGCGTGGAGCGCCCGAGCGTCGGCCTGCTGAACGTCGGCTCCGAGGAGATGAAGGGCCACGAAGAGGTCCGCCAGGCCAACAGGATCCTGCGCGAGGGCCGCTTCGACCTCGACTACCGCGGTTTCGTCGAGGGCGACGATCTCACGAAGGGCGCCGTCGACGTGGTGGTGACCGACGGCTTCACCGGCAACGTCGCGCTGAAGACCGCCGAGGGGGTGTTCCGCTTCATCACCGACGAGCTTCGCACGGCGCTGATGTCGACAACGATGTCCAAGGCCGGCGCCTTGCTGGCGCGGCCGGCGCTGAAGGCCTTCCGCGGCCGGTTGACGCCCAGGGTCGCCGCCCCGCTGCTCGGGCTGAACGGCGTGGTAGTGAAGACGCACGGCGGCGCCAGCGAGCAGGAAATCGCGGACGCCGTCTTTATGGCCGCAGATCTGGCGCGTAGCGACTTCGCGGCGCAGATCGAAAGGAATATGAGCAGGCTGAGCGACGCGGTACAGGCGCCGCCGCCCCCAGCCGCCAATGGAGCCGCATGAGTGACCAGGGTCTTGCGTAGCGTCGTCACCGGTGTCGGCGGCTATCTTCCGGACGAGATCGTGACCAACGACGATCTCGCCAAGGTGGTCGACACCTCGGACGAATGGATCGTCGAGCGGACGGGGATCCGCACCCGCCGCCGGGCCGCCCCCGACCAGGCCGTCTCCGACCTGGCGGTCGAGGCCGCCAAGCGGGCGCTGGCCGCGGCCGGCCGCACGCCGGCGGACATCGACCTGATCATCGTGGCGACCACCACGCCGGACCTGACCTTTCCGGCCACCGCCACCATCGTGCAGCGCAAGTTGGGCGCACCGATCGGCATCGCCTTCGACGTGCAGGCGGTCTGCTCGGGCTTCGTCTACGCCCTCTCGGTCGCCGACGGTTTCGTGACCCGCGGCCGCTCCCGGTGCTGCCTGGTGATCGGCGCCGAGACCATGACCCGGCTGATGGACTGGACCGACCGTGGCACCTGCGTGCTGTTCGGCGACGGGGCCGGCGCCGTGGTGCTCGAGCCGCAGGGCGGGGAGGGGACTATCGTCGACCGCGGGCTGCTGGGCTTCGCGCTGAGGGCCGACGGGACCAAGCAGGATTTGCTCTACGTGGACGGCGGGCCCTCGACCAACGGTCAGGTCGGCAAGCTGCGCATGCAGGGTAACCAGGTGTTCCGCCACGCCGTGGTGAACATCTCCGAGGCGGTGACCGCAGCGGCGGCCGACGCCGGCGTCGAAGTCTCCAGCGTCGACTGGTTCATCCCCCACCAGGCCAACCAGCGGATCCTGGAAGGTGTCGCCAGGCGGCTGGGGATCGACGAGAAGAAGGTCGTGACCACGGTCGGCGAGCACGCCAACACCTCGGCGGCCTCGATCCCGCTGGCCATGGCCCAGGCGGTCGAGGACGGTCGCATCAAGCCGGGCCAGCTGCTGCTGCTGGAAGCCATGGGCGGCGGCCTGACCTGGGGAGCCTGCGTGCTCCGGCTTTGAGCAAAATTGGACCTGGCGGATTGAAGCCTTTGACTTAATGCGACTATCAGGTCATGAGCAGTATCCGACATCGAGCTTGGGCAGGCGCAAGCCGCTGCGGCTCGGCCAAACGTGGTTCTGCAATCTGTACGAGCCTGTCTGACGCTCCGGGCCGCGCCCGGCGGCGGCGGGCGGCAGCGACGGAGGGTCGATGAAGGGCGCTACCGTTACCCGGGCCGACCTGTGCGAGGCGGTCCACGAAGAAGTCGGGCTGACGCGGCAGGACTGCGCGGCCCTGGTCGAGCGGACGCTCGAACTGATGGTCCAGGCCCTCGAGCGGGGCGAACAGGTCAAGCTCTCGGGCTTCGGCGTCTTCCAGGTCCGCTCGAAGCGCGCCCGGATGGGCCGCAATCCGAAGACCGGCGAGCCGGCCGCCATCGAACCGCGGCGCGTGATCGGCTTCCGCGCCTCGCAGGTGATGAAGGCCCGCGTCGATGCAGCCTTGTCCGGAGGCGGTTGACGGTGGCCAAGGGCCCCGACGCCTTTCGCACCATTTCCGAAGCGGCCGAAGAGCTGAACGTGCCGCAGCACGTGCTGCGGTTCTGGGAGACCAAGTTCTCCTTCATCCGGCCGATGAAGCGGGCCGGGGGGCGCCGCTTCTACCGGCCCCAGGACATCCAGGTGCTGCGCGGCGTTCGCCGCCTGCTGCACGAGGAAGGCTACACCATCAAGGGCGTCCAGCGGCTGCACCGCGAGGAAGGCTTGCGCCGTCTGATTGCTGCCGGACAGGGAATCACGTCGCCGCCCAAGTCCCAGGTCTTGGCCGAATCGGCCGAACCGCTCGCGCACGCCGCAGAGCTCGACGAGGCTGGCCGCAGCCGCCTGGAAGCGGCCCTGGCTGAGCTGGAAACGGTGAAATCGCGACTCGATTCGCTACTGCGCCGCTGAAGGCGCAGGTCCGGCGGCTAATAGCGATTGCCCGGCCGGGGGAGGGCGCCTATAACCCGCCCCTCGCGGACGTCGGAGCGTAGCGCAGCCTGGTAGCGCACTTGACTGGGGGTCAAGGGGTCGTGGGTTCGAATCCCGCCGCTCCGACCATCCGCGGAACTCCCCTTGCGGCGGCCCAGCCGCCTGGCCGGGAAACGCCTCCTTCATCGCATTTCGCCCAATCTGGTCCGGTGAAACGGAGTTCGCGCAAGATCGGCCGGCGACGCGCCGCCGTCTGGGCTATCGCGGCGTCGATCGCCGGAATGCTGCTGGCTGCGTCCTGGGCGACGCCGCCCAGCGTCAGGATATCGCACGCTGGCGGTGGGCTGCCGGCGGGACCGATGAGCAACAGCCTCGAGGCGTTCGACCGCGCCTATCAGCGCGGCTTCCGGTTGATCGAGGCGGACTTCGAGATCACGCCCGACGGGGCCATCGTCCTGTTGCACGACTGGCAGGGCGCTTACCGCTACTGGTTCGGCCGCACCGAACCCCTCCCGCACGCCGAGTTCATGGCCGCCCGGATGCGCGGCGGGCTTACACCGATGGACTTCCAGGCGCTGCTCGCCTGGCTGGAGCGCCATCCGGACGCCCGGGTGATCACCGACGTGAAGCGGGACAACCTGCGGGTTCTTGCCGGGCTCGCCCAGACTGAGCGGCGCCACCAGTTCATCCCCCAGGTCTATTCCGAGCAGGAGATCGCGCCCGTGCGCGCGATGGGCTTTCGGGACGTGATCTTCACCAACTACCGCGCCAAGCTCGGCCGCGACGAGCTGCGCCGGCTCGATCCGGCTCTCTACGCGGTCACCGTCCCCTGGCGGGAAGCGGCGGACCTCGACCGGCGGGTGTTCGTCCACACGGTGAACAGCCGGCCGCTCCACACCTGGCTCGTGCTGCGCGGAATCGACGGAATCTACACCGACACCCTGGCGCCCTGAGGCGCTACTTCCCGCGATTCATCCAGTAGATCAGCGGCAGGATGGGAATGAACCAGAAGGTCCCGGCGATCACGAAATAGGCCAGCTCGACGAGCCGGTTGTCGGGCAGCCTGTCGGCAATGCTGGTCGCGACGGCCACGTAGACGGCGAGAAACGCCAGGATGCCGATCAGTCCGATGAATTTGCGGGTGCGGGCGCCCAAATCTGGGTCCTCTCGATGACTGATGGACCGATAGGCGCCCCGCGCCCCCTTGCCAAGCAGGGCGTGGAGGGGGCAGGGAGGCGCAAAGTCGCGGGCGACGTGGTCGAATCCGCCCAATTTCCGCCGAGAAGGGGCCCCACCGCCCGGCCATGACCTCGTTTCTGCGTTCCGACCGGTCCCGACCGGTGGCTGTATGGTTGCTGATCGTCGCCGCTTTGGTGGTTGCGATGGTGGCCGTTGGCGGGGCGACCCGCCTGACCGGCTCGGGCCTGTCGATCACCGAGTGGCGCCCGGTCACCGGCGCGATTCCGCCGCTGAACGCCGCCGATTGGAACTCCGAGTTCGCCAAGTACCAGGAAATCCCGCAGTACAAGCTGCTGAACCGCGGCATGAGCCTGGCCGAGTTCAAGACCATCTACTGGTGGGAATGGATTCACCGGTTCCTCGGCCGGCTGGTGGGCGCCGTCTTCCTGATCCCCTTTGCGATCTTCCTCGCCCGCAAGGAGATCCCCCGCAGGCTCGTTCCGCGCTGCATCCTGCTGTTCCTGCTGGGCGGGCTGCAGGGCGCGATCGGCTGGTGGATGGTGGCCAGCGGCCTGTCCGAGCGCGTCTACGTCGCCCCCGAGCGACTGATGGTGCACCTGGGCCTGGCCTTCGCCCTGTTCGCGACGCTGATCTGGACCGCGCTCGACGCCTGGACGGGGGCGGCGCGCCAAACCCTGCCGAGTCCCTGGCGGCGCGGCGCGATGCTGCTGGTCGGCCTGATCTTCCTGCAGATCCTGCTGGGCGCGCTGGTGGCCGGCAACCACGCCGGATACGTCTACAACGACTGGCCCCTGATGAACGGGCGGCTGATCCCCGACGACTATCCGGGCAAGGGCGTCTGGGCGACCATCGCCCACACCCAGGGGCCGGTGCAGCTGCATCACCGGCTGATCGGCTACCTGCTGTTCGGCGTGGCCCTGTTCACCGCCTGGCGGGCGGCGCGCACCCACTATCTGTCGCCCCAGGCCAAGCAACTCGCGTTGATGGTGGCCGCGGTGGTGACGCTGCAGGCGGTGCTCGGGGTGGTGACGTTGATGGCCGGTGCGCCGCTGGGTCTGGCCCTGGCGCACCAGCTGGTGGCCGCGCTCGTGCTGGGCCTGGCCGTCGGCTTCGCTTGGCGGGTGCGCCGGGTCTAGGCCGTGAAACGCTCCCACGGGCCGGTGATCGCCAGCGTGATCCCGGGCGAGTAGATGTTCACGAAGCAGGTCGAGCCGTCCGGCGAGAAGCAGGCGCCGGCCAACTCGGCGTTGCCCTCGAAGACATTGCGGCCGACCGTATAGACCTTGCCCTCGGGCGTCAGCGCCCGCAGGTGATTGCGGTTGGTGTCGGAATAGCGGTCCTCGCAGGCGAAGATGTGCCCCCAGGGCGCGATGGCCAGATTGTCGGCGTAGTCGAGCACCTTCTCGTCGGCGGACTCGACGAACAGCTCCAGCTGTCCCGGCTCGTCCGCTTCGCCGGGCCGACCCTCGTGGGGGCTCGGGACATAGCGCAGGATCTGACCGTTCTGGGTCGGGCCGGACGAGGTGCAGGCGAAGTAGACCGCATCGCGCCCGAAGAAGACACCTTCGCCGCGGCCGACGAAGGCCGCGCCGGCCTTCTGGCCGCGTAGCCGAAGGTCCCCATGGGGGTTGTCTGTCCCCTCAAGGTCGATCCAGACGACGTCCTTACGCTCGCCCGGCCGCCAGGTGACGGGCTGGCCGTTGAAGTTGCGCACGTCGCCGCCTTCCGGCGCCTCGCGCAGACCCAGCGCCTGCAGCCGCCCGCCCGCCTCCAGCCGCCGCCGGTCGTTCGGCAGGAACCGGTAGAACAGGCCGAGGTGGTCGAAGCTGTCCTCGGTCAGGTAGACGATGCCGGTGCGCGGATCGATCGCGGCCGCCTCGTGCTGGAAGCGGCCGAGGCCGGTGAGGGGCCTGGGCTCGACCAGCCCGCGGGCGCTCGCCGGCACCTCGAACACCCAGCCATGGTCCTTGGCAGCGCCGTCGCCGGCCTGCTGTACGGTCTCCTCGCAGGACAGCCACGAACCCCAGGGCGTCGCTCCGCCAGAGCAGTTCACCGTCGTGCCCGTCAGGCTGAGGTGCTGGCTGACCCGCCGCCGGGCGGCCAGGTCGTAGACGATTGTCGTCGTCCCGCCCGGGAGGGGACGCCCCTCGAGGTCAAGATCGTAAGCCTTCGTCCGGTCGATCCTGTCGATCAGCCGCAGTTCGGGCCCGGCCGGGCCGCGTTCGATGTCGTCCGGCCATAGCTCGTGGTTGCGCACCAGCACGACGCGGGAACCGCCCAGCGGGAAGCAGGCCATGCCGTCGATCTTGCCCGGCACGTAGAGGCCGTCGTCCATCGTCTCTCCGGCCCGGGAGACAATCCGGTAGGAGAAGCCTTCCGGCAAGTCGAAGACGCCACGGGGGTCCTTCCGCAACGGGCCGTAGCCATAAATCTCGTTGCGGTAGGTGTCGTCCGCCGCCTTTTGCGCGCCCGCTCGGATTGCGTAACCGCCAAAGGCGGCGGTGACGGCGGCCGCGGCGATGAATCCTCGTCGGGTGGTCATGCGGGTTCCTTAGTCTGCGGCCGTCGCCCTGTCACTCGGAGGGAGCATAGCAGACGGCCCTGTGGCCAGCGGCAGGCTTCGCCTGGCGGTTGCGCCGGTCTATGCTCGGAACTGCTCCCAGGGGCCGGTGATCGCGAGCGTGATCCCCGGCGAGATGATGTTCACGAAACAAGCCTTGCCGTCCGGCGAGAAGCAGACGCCGGCCAGCTCTCCGTTGCCCTCGAAGACGTTGCGGGCGACCGTGTAGACCTTGCCTTCCGGAGTCAGCGCCCGCAGGTGGTTGCGGTCGACGTCGGAGTAGCGGTCCTCGCAGGCGTAGATGTGTCCCCAGGGCGCGATCGTCAGGTTGTCGGCGAAGTCGAGCACCTGCTCGTCGTCCGGCTCGACGAACAGTTCGAGACGCCCGGGCTCGTCCGCCTCGCCCGGCTGGCCCTCGCGGGGGCTCGGGACATAGCGCAGGATCTGACCGTTCTGGGTCGGGCCCGACGAGGTGCAGGCGAAGTAGAGCGCATCGCCCCCGAAGAAGACCCCTTCGCCCCGGCCTACGAAGGCCGCGCCCGCCTTCTGACCGCGCAAGCGCAAGTCAGAATGCGGGTTGTCCGTTCCTTCGAGGTCGATCCAGGCGATCTCTTTACGATCGCCTGGCCGCCAGGTGATCGGTTCGTCCTTGAAGTTGCGAACGTCGCCGCCTTCCGGCGCCTCGCGCAGGCCCAGCGCCTGCAGCCGCCCGCCCGCCTCGAGGCGTCGGCGGTCGTTCGGCAAAAAGCGGTAGAACAGGCCCAGATCGTCGCGGCTGTCCTCGGTCAGGTAGACGATCCCGGTGCGCGGATCGATCGCCGCCGCCTCGTGCTCGAAACGGCCGAGACCGAAAAGCGGCTTGGGCTCCGCCAGCCCGCGGGTGCGCACCGGCACCTCGAACACCCAGCCGTGGTCCTTGGCGGCGCTCTCGCCGGCCCTCAGCACCGCCTCCTCGCAGGAGAGCCACGTGCCCCAGGGGGTCGCCCCGCCAGCGCAGTTCACCGTCGTGCCCGTCAGGCTGAGGTGCTGGCTGACCCGCCGGCGGGCGGCCATGTCGTACACGATGGTGGTCGTGCCCCCGGGAAGGGGGCGCCCGTCGAGGTCGAAGTCGTAGGCCTTCGTCCGGTCGATCCTGTCGAGCCGCCTCAAACGGGGACCGGCCGGGCCGCGTTCGATGTCGTCCGGCCAGAGCTCGTGGTTGCGCATCAGCGCGACGCGGGACCCGTCCAGCGGGAAGCAGGCCATGCCGTCGATCTTGCCCGGCACGTAGAGGCCGTCGTCCATCGTCTCGCCGGCCCGCGAGACGATCCGGTAGGAGAAGCCTTCCGGCAGGTCGAGGACGCGGTTCGGGTCCTCGCGGAGCGGGCCGTAGCCATAGACCTCGTTGCGGTAGGGATCAGGGCCGCCTCGCGCGCCCGTACGCATCGTGCAACTCGTCAAGACGGCGCCGGCGGCGCTCGCCGCTATGAGTCCGCGTCGGGTGATCATGGCGCGCCGTCGCCTCCGGCCGTACTGAGGTTCGACCAATATCACGGCTGCGAAGCCGCACAATGATGCGGTACTATATTACCGCACCGATTTTTCCCTTTGAATTCAAGGTGAGAGCCGAAATAGTCGTCGTCGGTGTTGACACTGGAGCGGCGGATGCGTAATGCCGCCCGCTCAAGTCACGGCGGGCTTCCGCCGTCCCAGCATCGGACCCAAAGACCCATGATGAAGACGACGGCTTCCCTGAAGCCCGCCGACGTCGAGAAGAAGTGGATCGTGATCGACGCCGAGAACGCCGTGGTCGGCCGTCTCGCCACGTTCATCGCCAACCGTCTTCGCGGCAAGCACCGCCCCGACTACACCCCGCACGTCGATTGCGGCGACATGGTCGTCGTGGTCAACGCCGACAAGGTGAAGTTCACCGGCAAGAAGCTGACCGACAAGGTCTACTACTGGCACACCGGCTATCCCGGCGGGATCAAGGAGCGCTCCGCAGACAAGATCCTCGGCGGCCGCTATCCGGAACGCGTCCTGGCCAAGGCGGTCGAGCGCATGCTGCCCAAGGAAAGTCCCCTGGCGCGCAAGCAGCTGACCCACCTGCGCATCTACGCGGGCGCCGAGCATCCGCATGCCGCCCAGAACCCCGAGACCATCGCGTTCGCCGAGCTGAACGCCAAGAACGTGCGGAGCGCGTAAGGCCCCATGAGCGAGTCCCAAGGTTTCGAGGCCCTGCAGAGCCTCTCGTCGAACCCCGAAGCGGCGCCTGCCCGTGAGCCGATCCGCGACCAGTTCGGCCGCAGCTACGCCACCGGCAAGCGGAAGAACGCCATCGCCCGCGTGTGGATCAAGCCGGGCAAGGGCAAGATCACCATCAACGGCCGCGACCAGGAGGTCTACTTCGCCCGGCCGGTGCTGCGGATGATGATCGCCCAGCCGCTGGAGATCGCCGACCGCCTCGGTCAGTTCGACGTCGAAGTCACCGTGAAGGGCTCGGGTCTCTCGGGCCAGGCCGGCGCCGTGCGCCACGGTCTCGCCAAGGCCCTGACCTACTACGAGCCGGAACTCCGCGCGGTGCTCAAGCCGCACGGCTTCCTGACCCGCGACCCGCGCGTCGTGGAGCGGAAGAAGTACGGCCGGGCCAAGGCTCGACGCAGCTTCCAGTTCTCGAAGCGCTGACGCGCGCGGGACAACGCGTGCCAGGAAGGGCGCTTCGGGGGACCGGAGCGCCCTTTCCTTGTTTTGGCCGGAAGGTGCGGCCCCATCGTCGGGGCCAAAGGATCGCGACATGACCCACACGGTTTTCATCGACGGCGAGGCGGGCACCACGGGCCTGCAGATCCGCGACCGGCTCGCCGCCCGCGGCGACCTGGAGGTGCTCTCCATCGACCCGGCGCGGCGCAAGGACCCGCAGGCGCGGGCCGAGCTGCTGAACGCGGCCGACGCGGTCGTGCTCTGCCTGCCGGACGACGCCTCGCGCGAGGCGGTGTCGCTGATCCGCTCCAACACCGTGAAGGTGATCGACGCCTCGACCGCCTTCCGCACCGCGCCGGGCTGGGTCTACGGCTTCCCGGAGAAGAGCCGGGAGCAGCGCGAGCAGATCCGCAACGCCAGGCGGGTCGCCAACCCGGGCTGCTGGCCGACCGGCTTCATCGCGCTCGTCCGGCCGCTGGTCGAGGCGGGCCTGCTGCCGCGCGACTATCCGCTGACCGCGCACGGCGTCTCCGGCTACACGGGCGGCGGCAAGGGGCTGATCGCCGAGATGGAGGGCGAGCCTGCGTCCGGCACGCGCGACGCCTACCGGACCTACGGGATGACGCTGGCCCACAAGCACCTGCCTGAGATGGTGGCCAACACCGGCATCGACGGCCCGCCGGTGTTCTGCCCGGCCGTGGGCCGCTACGCCCAGGGAATGATCGTCGAGGTGCCGCTACACCTCGCGCGCCTGACGGGCAGGCCCGGCGCGGCCGACCTGCACGCCGCGCTCGCCGCCGCCTACGAGGGCGAGCGGTTCGTGGAGGTGGCGAGCCTTGCCGAATGCGCCGAACTGCAGTCGGCCAGGGCAGGGGCGGCCGGCTACGTCGCCGGGCTCGATCCCGAGGCGCTGAACGGCGCCAACCGCATGCGTCTGCACGTATTCGCCAACGAGCCGGCCGGGCAGGCGCGGCTCGTCGCTCTGCTCGACAACCTCGGCAAGGGCGCGTCGGGCGCGGCGGTGCAGAACCTCAACCTGATGCTCGGCATCGACGAGGGCGAGGGGCTCTAAACCGGTCCGCCGTTTCGGCGAACGGTGATATGATCCGTCGGCCATGACCATGGATCGACGCAGCCTGCTGCTCGCCGCCGTGGCGGCCCTCGCGGCCCCTGGCGCGGCGCGCGGCGCCCAGGATTCCCATGCCGCCTCCCCATGGCGGCGGATCTCCGATGCGGATTGGAAGAAGAGGCTCTCGCCCACCGCCTACCGCGTGTTGCGCCACGAGGACACCGAGCGCGCGGGTACGAGCCCGCTGAACCGCGAGAAGCGGCGCGGGACCTACGTCTGCGCCGCCTGCGGCCTGGCGCTGTTCAAGTCCGATTGGAAGTACGAGTCCGGCACCGGCTGGCCGAGCTTCTACACCGTCATCAAGGACGCGATCGGCGTGAAGATGGACTACAGGATCGGCGTGCCGCGCAAGGAGTACCACTGCGCCCGCTGCCTCGGGCACCAGGGCCACGTCTTCCCGGACGGCCCGCGCCCCACCGGCCTGCGTTACTGCAACAACGGCGTGGCGCTGAAGTTCGTCCCTGCCTAGGCCGCAAGGCGCTCTAGGACTTCACCTTCACGTAGCTGCCGGGCGCGTCCTCGAGGGGCGTGAATCGACCGCTCGCAGGGTCGCGCGCCGCAACGAGCCCGCCAGAGCGGGACTCGAGCCACTCGGCCCAGTGCGGCCACCAGGATCCCGGCGTCTCGGTCGTGGCCGCCTGCCACTCCTCGAGCGTGTCGGGCAGCTCGTCGTTGATCCAGTACTGGTACTTCTTGGCCGCCGGGTGGTTGATCACTCCGGCGATGTGGCCGGAGCCGGCCATCATGTAGCTCACCGGCCCGCCGAACAGCCTGGCGCCCTCGTAGACGGAGCGCGCCGGAGCGATGTGGTCCTCCTTGGACGACTGCACGTAGATCGGGGTCTTCACCTTCGACAGGTCCAACCGCACGCCGGCCAGCTCCAGTTCGCCCTTGGCCAGCGCGTTCTCGCCGTAGAACTTCTTCAGATAGAAGAGGTGCAGCGCCTTGGGCATACGCGTCTGGTCGGAGTTCCAGAACAGCAGGTCGAAGGGCCGAGGCTCCTTGCCCAGGAGATAGTTGTTCACGAAGAACGACCAGATCAGGTCGTTGGCCCGCAGCGCGTTGAAGGTGTCGGCCATGGTCTGGCCGGAGAGCACGCCGCCCTCGGCGTCCATCTTCTTCTCGAGGTCCTTGAGCCAGTCCTCGTTGGTGAAGATCAACAGGTCGCCGGCTTCGGAGAAGTCCTGCTGGGCGGCGAAGAAGGTGGCGGAGTTGACCTTCTCGTAGCCGACCGCGGCCATGTGGGCGAGGGCGCAGGAGAGCAGGGTGCCGCCGATGCAGTAGCCGACGGTGTTGACCTTCTCCACGTCGCACTGGCGGCAGACCGCCTCGATAGCCGTGTAGATGCCCTCGAACATGTAGTTCTCGAACGTCTTCTCGGCCATCCGCTGGTCCGGGTTGACCCACGAGACGACGAACACCGAGAATCCCTGGTCCGTCAGCCAGCGGATCATCGAGTTCTCGGGCCGCAGGTCGAGGATGTAGTACTTGTTGATCCAGGGCGGGAAGATCAGCAGCGGAATCTCGTGCTGCTGGTCGGTCGTCGGCGTGAACTGCAGCAGCTGGAATAGCTCCGTCTGGAACACCACCTTGCCCGGCGCCGTGGCGACGTTCTCGCCGATCTTGAACATCTCGTAGTCGGTCTGGGCGATGGCCAGCTGACCGCCGCCGCGGGCCAGGTCCGCGGCGAAGTTCTCCATTCCCTTGACCAGGCTCTCGCCGTGGGTGGCCATCGCCTCGCGCAGCGCCACCGGGTTGGAGATCAGGAAGTTCGACGGCGCGAAGGCGTCGGTCAGCGTCTTCATGAAAAACTCGACGCGCCGCTTCTCCAGCGGGTCGACGCCCTCGGCCTGGGCGACAAGGCCGTGCAGCCAGTCGGAGGTGACGAGGTAGGACTGCTTGATGGCGTCGAAGACCGGGTTCTCGCTCCACTCCGGGTCGGCGAACCGCTTGTCGCCCTTGGGCGGCGCGGCCACCGGCTCGGCCTCGACGCCCATGGCGCGCTTCGAAACCGAAGCCCACAGATCCATGTAGCGGGTGAAGAGGTCGGCCTGGGCGCGGATCAGCCGGTCGGGCTGGGCGGCGAGGCTGCCCAGCACCTGGGTCAGGGCCGGCGCGACGTGGAAGGGGTCGGGCGAGAGGGCCGCAGGCCGGTCGGCCTGGCGCAACGCCGCCTCGGTGATCGCGCCCTGGGCGGTCATCGCCGCGCGCGCGAGGTTCTTCGAGAGGTTCTCGAGCGTCTCCCGCTGCTCGGGCGTGAGCAGGTGAGGGGAGAACTGGGGCGCGCCCGGGCCAGTGGCGCTCGCCGTGGCCTGGAAGGTGGCCTCCGCCGTGGCTTCGCCGGCCGGAGCCGCGTCTGCGCTCGGCAGGTCCTGCGGCGGAGGCGGCGCCGCGGTCCTGGACTTCTTCGGGTTCTTGCCCGCGCCCTTCCTGGCCCCGTCGGCGGCCTTGCCTCTGTTCCGGGTCTTCGACGCCGGCTGTTCGCTCATGTCCGCTCCTCAACCGCCAGGGCAGCGCGCTCTTCCGCGTTGGGCCATCATGGCATAAGACCAGCGTCCGAATGAACGCGTACTCAGGTGATTTGGTGAGACCCCGCCCAAAAGCGAAGAGCCTCGAGCTGGTGCTGGTCGCCGGCGCGGCAGCCGCGCTGGGCGGATGCGCCATCGGGCCCCTGGCGAACGGCCCGATCGACCCGGCCTCGCCCGTGGCGGCGGAGGTGGCGGCGATCGCCAACGCCGACCGGCCGTACCCGCGCTTTTCCGACATTCCCAAGCGGCCCGCCGACGAGCGGCAGGCGCCGGCCTGGGCGGCGGCGACGGCCGACGTGCGCGCCACCGGCGAGGAGCTGGTTCGCCAGACGGCGCCCGAAACCTGGACGCTCGACAACACCGCCGCCTTCGCCGCCCGAGCGCAGGAGGCTGTGCGCGACGAACCCGCCTTCGAGCGCGCCGGCGGGGACACCGAGACCTTCGCCCGGGAGCAGAGGGAACGAGCTACCCCGCCTCCGCCGGCGCGCTAGCGCCCCGCGGAGGCTGAAACGCTCAACCTGCTTGGCGGACTCCTGCGCGGAGTCTATCCATGCGCGAACTCAAGCTCCCAACCGCCGCAAACATCGACCGCGGCCCGAGCTCCCGAAAAATGACCCCGGAATTCCACCGTATCCGACGCCTTCCGCCGTACGTCTTCGAGGAGGTGAACCGCCTCAAGGCGAAACTGCGCGGCCAGGGCGTCGACATCATCGACTTCGGCATGGGCAACCCCGACATGCCGACCCCGAAGCACATCGTCGACAAGCTCGTCGAGACCGCCCGCGATCCGAAGGCCGGGCGCTACTCGGCCTCGAAGGGGATCATCGGCCTGCGCAGGGCGATGGCGGGCTACTACGAGCGCCGCTTCGGCGTGAAGCTGAACCCCGACACCGAGGTGATCGCCACGCTCGGCTCGAAGGAAGGCTTCGCCAACCTCGCCCAGGCGCTGACGGCGCCGGGCGACGTGATCATCTGCCCGAACCCGGCCTATCCGATCCACGCCTACGGCTTCATCATGGCGGGCGGCGTGATCCGCCACGTGCCGGCGCTCTCGCCCGAGGAATACCTGTCCGGCATCAGCCGGGCGGTCGCCCACTCGGCCCCGCCGCCCAACGTGCTGATCGTCAGCTATCCGTCGAACCCGACCGCCCAGTGGGTGGACCTGGAGTTCTACCGCGAGGTCATCAAACTGGCCCGCAAGCACGACCTGCTGGTGCTGTCCGACATCGCCTATTCCGAGATCTACTTCGAGGACAACCCGCCGCCGTCGATCCTGCAGGTGGAGGGAGCCAAGGACATCGCGGTCGAGGTCAACTCGCTGTCCAAGACCTACGCGATGGCCGGCTGGCGGGTCGGCATGGTGGTCGGCAACGAGCGGATGTGCGCGGCCCTGGCGCGGGTGAAGTCCTACCTCGACTATGGCGCCTACACGCCGATCCAGGTGGCGGCCGCGGCGGCCCTGAACGGGCCCCAGGACTGCGTCGCCGAGATCCGCGCGATCTATAAGGGCCGCCGGGACTGTCTGGTCAGCGCCATGGGGCGGGCCGGCTGGGACATTCCCGCGCCGCCCGCCTCGATGTTCGCCTGGGCGCCGGTGCCGGAGAAGTTCCGCGAGGCCGGCTCGATGCTGTTCGCCAAGCTGCTGATCGAGGAGGCGGGCGTCGCCGTCTCGCCCGGCGTCGCCTTCGGTGAGTATGGGGAGGGGTACGTGCGTATCGGACTGGTCGAGAACGAGCACCGCATCCGACAGGCGGCCCGCAACGTGCGGCGGTTCCTGGCCAACGCCGACGACATTCTCGAGCGGGCCCACAACAGCGTGCCGGCCCAATGAGCGGCGAACAGCGCAAGACCTGGCGGATCGGCGTCGCGGGCCTCGGCACCGTCGGGGCCGGCCTGCTGAACTTCCTCTCCGAACGGCCTGACTTCGCGCCGGCCGGAGGACGGGCGGCGGTGACCGGGGTCTCGGCGCGCTCCAAGTCGCGCCAGCGGCCTGTCGACATTTCGAATGTGCCCTGGTTCGACGACGCCGCCCAGCTCGCCGCCTCGCCGGACAACGACATTTTCGTCGAGCTGATCGGCGGCTCCGACGGCCCGGCCAAGGTGGCCGTCGAGACGGCGTTGAAGGCCGGCAAGTCGGTGGTCACCGCCAACAAGGCGCTGATCGCCGAGCACGGCGCCGAGCTCGCCGCCCTGGCCGAGGAAAAGGGCGTGCCGCTGCTGTTCGAGGCCGCGGTGATGGGCGGCACCCCGGCGGTGAAGATGCTGCGCGAGGCGATGGTCGGCGACGAGGTGCAGAGCCTCGCCGGGATCCTCAACGGCACCTGCAACTACATCCTGACGGAGATGGAGGCCTCGGGCCGTCCGTTCGCCGACGTGCTGGCCGACGCCCAGCGCCTGGGCTACGCCGAGGCGGACCCGACCATGGACGTCGGCGGCTTCGACGCCGCCCACAAGATCTCCATCCTGGCGGCCCTGGCGTTCGGCTGCGCGCCCAACTACGCCGCCGCCGAGATCGAGGGCATCGATGCGATCGACATCCTCGACATCCGCATGGCCAAGGACCTCGGCTACCGGATCAAGCTGGTGGCCTCGGCCGACCGCAGCCCGGACGGCGTGCTGGTGCGGGTGCATCCTTCGCTGGCCCCGCTGAACCACCCGCTTGCCCAGGCGGGCGGGGCGCTCAACGCGCTGTTCATCGAGGGCACGCGGATCGGCCGGATCTACATCCAGGGACCCGGCGCAGGCGCCGGACCGACGGCCGCGGCCGTGGCGGCCGACATCGCCGACGTGATGACCGGCGCGCGCCGGCCGGTGTTCCAGGCGCCGGCGAGCTCGCTCAGCCCATTCACGCCGGTGGACCCGCGCCGCAGCGTCAGCCGCGCCTACATGCGCCTGCTGGTGCGCGACGAGCCCGGTGTCATTGCGGCGGTGTCGGAGACGCTGGCCGGGGCGGGCGTGTCGATCGAGAGCTTCCTGCAGAAGCCGGTGGAGGACGTCGGCGGGGTGCCGATCGTGCTGACCACCCACGCGGTCGCCGAATCGGTGCTGATCGCGGCGGTCGACAAGATCGCGGGCCTGCCGGCGGTCATCGACCGGCCGAGGCTGTTGCGCATCGCGCGCATCTGAGGTTTGGGTAGCCGCGGCGCCGCTGGCGGTTCGCTCGGAGTTGGGCTGGAGATCGTTTGATGAGTTCTGAAACCCTCGACCGTGGGCTGGTGCTCGAGGCCGTCCGCGTGACGGAGATCGCCGCGATCGCGGCCTGGAAGCTGGCGGGACGCGGCGACGAGAAGGCCGCCGACCAGGCCGCCGTGGACGCCATGCGCACGGCGCTCAACGACCTGGACATCCAGGGCGAGATCGTGATCGGCGAAGGCGAGCGCGACGAAGCCCCGATGCTCTACATCGGCGAGAAGGTCGGGACCGGGAAGGGCCCGGCCATCGACATCGCGCTCGACCCGCTGGAAGGCACCACTCTCACCGCCAAGGCGATGGCCAACGCGCTGGCGGTGATGGCCTGGGCCCCTAAGGGCACGCTGCTCAACGCGCCCGACACCTACATGGACAAGATCGCCTGCGGCCCGGGCTATCCGGCCGGGGTGATCGACCTCGACGCCTCGCCCGCCGACAACGTCAAGGCGCTGGCCAAGGCCAAGGGCGTGGATCCGTCCGAGATCACCGTCTGCGTGCTCGACCGCCCGCGCCACGCCGACATCATGGCCTCGCTGCGCTCGGTGGGCGCGCGGGTGCACCTGATCACCGACGGCGACGTCGCCGGCGTCATCAACACCGCCGATCCCGAGACCGGCATCGACATGTACGTGGGCTCGGGCGGCGCGCCGGAAGGCGTGCTGGCCTGCGCGGCGCTGAAGTGCGTCGGCGGCCAGTTCCAGGGCCGGCTGGTGTTCCGCAACGCCGACGAGCGGGCCCGTGCCGAGCGCTGCGGGATCACCGACCTCGACAAGAAGTACGACCTGCACGAGATGGTCCGCGCCGACGCCATCTTCGCGGCGACCGGCGTCACCAAGGGCGCGCTGCTGGACGGCGTGCGCATGTCCGGCGGCTTCGTCCACACCCACACCCTGGTGATGAACTCGGCCACCCGCACCGTCCGCGAAGTTCGTATGAAGCGGCCGGTCTGAGGCTGCCTCCCTCCCTCCCGTGGGAGAGGGGACTTGCTGAGTTGACGAGCGGTGGGACGCCCTCCATCGCTCGTTTTCCATGTCCGTATCTGACGCATCCGCAGCTCAGCCTGCGACGGTCGGCCCTGGCGACTCGCGCCGGAAGAGGCCGATAGTGCGCCCCTTGGAAGGGGGAGAGGCCGGATGGCGGACGGAAGCGGCGTTTCTGGCTATCTCGGGGTCACCCGTTCCCTGTCTGGGCGGGTCTGGCGCGAGCGGCCGGCCGATCCGGATCTGGTCCGCCGCCATCAACTCAACCTCGGCCTCTCGGAACCGCTGGCCCGGGCGCTGGCCGCACGCGGCGTCGAGGCCGAGGCGGGCGAAACCTTTCTGAGGCCCACGCTCAAGGCCCTGTTTCCGGACCCGTCCAGTTTCCAGGACATGGACCTCGCCGCCGACATCCTGATCGACGCCCTGGTCCGCGACCGCCGGGTGGTGGTGTTCGCCGACTACGACGTCGACGGGGCCTCCAGCGCCGCCCAGCTCGTCCGCTGGTTCCGCGCGATGGGCAAGGAGCTCCCCATCTACATCCCCGACCGGATGACCGAGGGCTATGGCCCGTCGCCGGCCGCCTTCCGCCGGCTGCGCGCGGAGGGCGCCGAGCTGGTGGTGACCCTGGACTGCGGGGCCGCGGCGCACGACGCCATCGCCTGTGCGGCCGAGATCGGACTGGAGGTGGTGGTGGTCGACCACCACCTGATGCGCGGCGACATCCCCAAGGTCGCCGCCCTGGTGAACCCCAACCGGCCCGACTGCGCCTCGGGGCAGGGGTGTCTGGCCGCCGCCGGCGTAACCTTCGTGCTGCTGGCGGCGCTGAACCGCGAGGCTCGCCGCCGCGGGCTGTTCGAGGCTCGGCCGGAGCCGGACCTGCGCCAATGGCTGGATCTCGCCGCCCTCGGCGCGATCTGCGACGTCACCCAGCTGGTCGACTTCAACCGCGCCCTGACAGCCCAGGGGCTGAAGGTGATGTCCGCCTGGCGCAACCCGGGCCTGAAGGCCTTGCTCGAGGTCGCCAAGAGCCAGGGGCCGGCCTCCACCTTCCACGCCGGCTTCATCCTGGGCCCCCGAATCAACGCCGGCGGCCGGATCGGCCGCTCCGACCTCGGCGCCCGCCTCTTGTCCACCGACGATCCGGACGAGGCGATGGCGCTCGCCGCCGAGCTCGACGCCCTCAACGCCTCGCGCAAGGAGGTCGAGCGCGAGGTCTTCGAGGCGGCCGTGCGGATCGTCGAGAAGGAGAGCAACCAGGTCGATTCGCCTCTGCTGCTGGTCGCCGCCGACGACTGGCACCCGGGCGTCATCGGCATCGTCGCCGGGCGCCTGCGAGAGCGCTACCGCAAGCCGGCGATCGTGGTCGGCGTCGACCGGGCCGCCAACGTCGGCAAGGGCTCGGGCCGTTCGCAGCCGGGCGTGAACCTCGGCCGGGCCGTGCAGGCCGCCTACGAGGAAGGCCTGCTGCTCGCCGGCGGCGGCCATGCGATGGCCGCGGGCCTGTCGGTGCGCCCCGAGGCCCTGCCAGACCTGAGGGAATTCCTCAACCAGAGGCTGGCCGACGAGAGCGCAGCGGCCGAGGACCGCCTGGAAGTCGACGCCCTGATCACCACCCGCGCCGCCCAGCGCAGCCTGCTGGCCGAGTTCCAGCAGCTCGCCCCGTTTGGGCCCGGCAACCCCGAGCCGGTGTTCGCCGCTGCAGACGTTCGAATCGAGCGGCCGATGGCGCTGCGCGGCGGCCACGTGCGGGTGACGCTGACCGATTCGTCCGGCGGGAAGCTGAAGGCGGTCGCCTGGCGCTCGGAGGATACCGAACTCGGCCGCCGCCTGCTGATCGAAGGCGGCGCGATCCACGTCGTGGGCCGCCTGAAACCGGACGATTGGCAGGGCCGCGAAGGGGTCGAGCTGGAGATCGAGGACGCCGCCGATCCGCGTCGCACATAGTCGCGTCGAGGCGTCTTGCGCCGGCCAAACAAGGCTTATATACAGCCGGCCTCCGCGTCGGACGGTCCCTTCGTCTATCGGTTAGGACGCCAGGTTTTCAACCTGGAGAGAGGGGTTCGACTCCCCTAGGGACTGCCACGCGGAGCCTCCTCGATTTGGCCGGACCTTCGCGGGATCACAGCATCCGCCGCGAAAACTCCCATTGACGGCTAACCATATACCATAACAGTGTTATAGTTGGGCGCGTCCTGGATGTGGACAGGGGGGACTGGCCTGAGGGGCATATGGCGAGTTTGGAATATGATGGAGTAAGCGCGCAGCCTGAGGCCGTGCGGATCAGCGGGCGCGTGAAGTGGTTCGACGCCGGCAAGGGGTATGGCTTCATCATCCCCGACGACCCGGCGAAGACCGAACTCAAGGACGTGCTCCTCCATGTGACGAGTCTGCGCAATTCGGGACGCGAGAGCGCCCTTGAGGGCGCCATCATCGTCTGCGACGTCGTCCGTCGGCCGAAGGGCTGGCAGGTCTGCGAGGTGGTGGAGATCGACGAGGCCGTCGCGCCGCCGCCCGCCGAGCGTCGCCGCCCGAACGGAGAGCTTCGCGACGGCGCCTCCGCGCGCCCGCCGCGCCGGCTGCTGCAGGCGACCGGCCCGCTGGAGCGGGCCAAGGTGAAGTGGTTCAACCGCGCCAAGGGGTACGGATTCGTGGTGCGCGACCACGAGCCCGGCGACATCTTCGTTCACATCGAGACCCTTCGCCGCTCCGGCATCGACGACCTGCAACCTGGTGACGACGTGATGGTGCGCTTCGCCGACGGGCCGAAAGGGCTTGTGGTCGCCGAGATCGAACCGGTAGGTCTGGCCTAGACGGCCAACCTGATCGGAGTCCCCACGTGGCTGACCTGGACATCGGGCGCAGGCGCACGCTTGCGCTCGGCGGCGCGGTTCTGCTGGCCGGATGCGCCGGGCAGGCCGAAAGCCAGACCCGCACCCATCTGGAAGCCCTGGAGATCGTCACCCGCGAGGGCCGGCGCCGCTTCAAGGTGGAGATCGCCGACGACGACGCCGAGCGGGCCCGCGGCCTGATGCACCGGCGCTCTCTGGCGGCCGATCGGGGCATGCTGTTCATCTTCCCCGACGAGCGGCCGGTGGCCTTCTGGATGCGCAACACCTTCATCCCGCTCGACATGATCTTCATCCGCGCCGACGGGACCATTCGCTCCATCGCCCACGAGACCGTGCCGCTGGACGAGACGCCGGTGCCGTCCGGCGGGCCGGTGCGGGCGGTGCTGGAGGTGGCCGGCGGCCGGGCCCGCCAGCTCGGCGTCCTGCCCGGCGACCGTATCGTGCACAGGGCGTTCCCGCGTGGTTGAGCGCGAGATCCCGGCGCCGCCGGAAGGGTTCAAGGCCTCGGACGGCCGCGGGCCGTTCAGCTCGGTCAACGGGCCGATCTTCCATCGCAACCTGGACGACTGCGTCCAGCACGCCTTCTTCGCCGAGCACCGGCACACCAACGGCATGGGCCTCGTGCACGGGGGCATGATGACCGCCTTCCTCGACGGCCTGCTGGCCGCGGCGGTCTTCCGCGGCGCTCAGCGGCCCGCGGTGACCATCCATCTGTCCGTGGATTTCCTGCACATGACCCGTGCGGGGGAGTGGGTGATCGGCGAGGCCAGGCTCACCCGCACCACCCAGGAGGTCGCCTTCGCCGAGGGGCGGGCCTTCGTCGGCGGCCGCGACCTGGTCCGCGCCACGGGCATCTTCAAGCTGATGCACCGACGGCTCCGCTAGGTCGCGTTGCGGCCAGGGCCGGCGCGTGGCAAGAGAGCGCCTCGTCGGCGCTCCTCTTCGGGGCGTAGCGCAGCCTGGTAGCGCATCTGCTTTGGGAGCAGAGGGTCGCGTGTTCGAATCACGCCGCCCCGACCAGCGCCGACGGGAAAGGATTTGAGGTCACATGCTCGCGCGCATCTACCGTCCGTCGAAGTCGGCCATGCAGTCCGGCAAGCAGCGCACCAAGGATTGGGTGCTGGAATTCGAGGCGCAGGCCGCGCGTCGCCCGGACCGGCTGATGGGCTGGACCCAGACCACGGACACCCAGGGGCAGATTCGCCTGACCTTCGCGACCAAGGAGGAGGCCGTGGCCTACGCCCAGGCCCACGGCATCGCCTTCCGCCTAATCGACCCCAAGCCCGCCAAGAAGATCATCAAGGCCTACGCCGACAATTTCGCCTTCGGGCGCAAGATTCCCTGGACGCACTGACCGGCCGGCGCCCGTAGCTCAACCGGATAGAGCATCCGCCTTCTAAGCGGACGGTTGCAGGTTCGAGTCCTGCCGGGCGCGCCATTATCGGATGAGCGGAGGGGGCTAGGCGGCGGCTTGCTTCAGCGGCCGCAGGGCGACCCATATGGCGAGCACCCCGAGGATCGAAGCCAGGCCGTCGACGGCGTAGTGCCAGCCGAGGTGAATGGAGCTGGCGAAGATCAGCCCCGCCCAGGCGATGCCGGCGATACCGGCCCAGCGGTTCACCTTGCAGGCGGCGAGGGCTACCAGAGTGGCCATCGCCACGTGCAGGCTCGGGAAGGCGGAGATGCCACTGCCCAGCTGCATCTGGCCCTGGCTGTAGAGGTCCCACAGCCACTGCTGGATGGTGTAGGCCGAGCGCGGATCCTGGGGCGTCGAGGCGTGGTAGGCGATCAGCTCGGCATAGCGGGCGCCGTCGCCAGTGACCTCGGCGTAGAAGGCCGGGCCCGCCGAATAGAAGACGCCGGCCAGCACGTTGCCGAGCACGATCCAGCACAGGAAGTAGGTGATCAGGAAGCGATGGCGATGGTGGGCCATGCGCGGCGAGAGCGCGGCCCAGGCGGGTGCGGCGCATATCGTCAGCATCCAGACGCCCGCGTAGCAGAACTCGATGGTCTTGCTGACCGCCAGGTTGCCCATCACCGGGTGCAGCAGCCGCCAGGGATCGACGCCGCCGAAAACCGTGGCGTCCAGCTCGGCGAAGGCGCGGTCCCAGCCGAAGGTGGTGAATTGGGGCAGCAGGGTCTTCACCGATGTGAAGGCGCCCATGAAAAAGCCGACGGCGACCATCAGCACGAGGCCGGCGGCCAGCCGGGGAGTGGCGAGCTCGCCGATCCGGGCTGCGAGGCGGCTCATCGGGGCGGCCGGAGAGGCGCGCATCGCGCGGGGGACCTCGACCAGCAGCAGGTATAGCATCAGGGCGGAGGCGATGCCCTGCAGCCACACCGGCAGATAGACCAGCAGGTTCATCTGGTCGGTCGCGTCGGCCGTCACACCGAGCGCGACGGCGGCGAGGGCGTAGAGGCCGACGATGAGGTAGAGCACGCGGTCGGCGACCAGTTCGTCCCAGACGGCCCGGGCGAAGGCGCGCGCCTTGCCGGCGTCGAAGACGAGGGCCGAGGCGCGCGCCTGCGCGTCCACCCGGCTCGGTGCGTCGCTCATGTCGGTGCGGTCCCCTCCAGCGAGGAGGCAGCCTTACCCGCCGCAGGCCAAAAGATACTTAACCGCGGTGGTTAAGGGGCGCGCGCGGCGATGCGGTAGGCGTCCAGGCCGATGCGCAGGTCGGCGATCAGGTCATCGGGATGCTCGAGCCCGATGTGAAAGCGCACCAGGGGGCCGCCGTAGTCCTTGCGGAGGCGGCGCTTGTTCAGCTGCGGATCGCAGGAGATCGCCAGGCTCTCGAAGCCGCCCCAAGAGAAGCCGAGTCCGAACAGGCTGAGGGCATCGAGCAGGGCGTCGACCGCGTGGGCGGAAGCCGGCTTCAGAACGACGCTGAACAGACCGCAGGCGCCGCGCCAGTCGCGCTTCCACAGGTGGTGGTGACGCGCGCCGGGCAGGGCCGGAAAAAGCACCTCCGCGACCTCGTCCTGGGCCTGCAGCCAGGCGGCGACCTTCAGCGCGCTGGCGCCCTGGCGCTCGAGCCTTGTCGGCAGGGTCCGCAGGCCCCGCAGCATCTGGTAGGCGTCCTCCGGCGAGACCGCCCAGCCCAGGTGCATGATCCCGTCGTCGAGCCGGCGGAACAACCGCTCGTCGCGCGCGCACGCCGAGCCCATGAACACGTCCGAGTGGCCGCCGACGTACTTGGTCAGAGCCTGGACGCTGATGTCGATCCCGTGCTCGAGCGGCTTGAAGAGGTAGCCCGCGCCCCAGGTGTTGTCGGCCATCGTCAGGATGCCCCGTTGGCGCGCGAGCTCGGCGATTCGCGCCAGGTCCTGCATCTCGAGGGTGAGCGAGCCGGGCGATTCGAGGACGATCAGCCTGACCTTGTCGGAAGCCTCGCCGACAAGCGCCTCGGGGGACTGCTCCGGATCGAAGTAGCGAACCGCGACGCCGTAACGGGCCAGCACCTTGTCGCAGAACCGGCGCGTCGGATTGTAGATGCAATCGGCGACCAGCACCTCGTCGCCCGCTTCCAGCACGGCCAGCATCGCCCCCGTCAGGGCGGCGAGGCCGGAGGGGTAGAGGCAGGCCCCCGCCGCGCCCTCCATCTGCGCCAGCGCATGGGTCAGCGCCGTATGCGAGGCCAGCCCCTTGCGGCCGTAGGTGACGAAGGCGTCGTCGTCGTAGAGGGCCGCCGCGTTGGGCAGCAAGACGGTCGATCCCTTCTGGATCGGCGGGCCGACGGTTCTGGCGAGCTCCTCCGCGTGCAGGCCGGCGCGGATAAGGCGGGTTTCTTCGTCCATGCGGGTTGAGGCCGGCGGCTACGGGGGTGAAACTGAAGCTCCGGCAAGTTAGAGCCTCCCCGGCTTTCTCGATCAAGGAGCGCGGCGTGATCCGACGGCTTTGCGCGGTGGCGGCATTCGCCCTGGCGCTGGCTGCCTGCGGGCAGCGGGACGAGCCCGCAGCGCCTGCGCCTCCGCCGCCGCCCGAACCGGCGCTGGAGCCCGCCACCTACCAGCCGGCGGTCAGCAGGACGCTTGCGGAAGTGCGCCGGCGCGGCTGGCTGAGCTGCGGCGTCCATCCCGAGCTGGCCGGCTTCTCGGTGCGCGACGTGAAGGGCGTCTGGCGTGGCTTCGACGTGGACATCTGCAGGGCGGTGGCCGCCGCGACGCTGGGCGATGCGAACGCGGTCCGCTTCCGCCCGCTTTCGGCCGCCGAACGCTTCACCGCGCTAAAGAACGGCCAGGTGGATCTGCTGTCTCGCAACACCTCGTGGACCTATTCGCGCGACGTGGGGCTGGGCGTGGACTTCCCAGTAGTGACCTATTTCGACGCCCAGGGCTTCATGGTCCGCCGAGCGCTGAACCTGGCCAGCGTCCACGAACTCAACGGAGCGCGCATCTGCGTGCAGACCGGCACCGACGCCGAACAGAACCTTGCCGATTTCATGCGGGCCCGGGCCATCGACTACGAGGCCGTGGTCGTCGACGACGCCGCGGCGGCGCGCGCGGCCTACCAGGAGGAGAAGTGCGACGCGATGAGCGCCGACCTCTCGGCCCTGGCCGCCGCCCGGACGGTGATGAACAGCCCCACCGCCCACGTCATTCTGCCGGACGTGATTTCCAAGGAGCCGCTCGGGCCGGTGGTGCGGCAGGACGATCCGGTATGGTCCGATATCGTCCGCTGGACGGTCTACGCCCTGATCCTCGCCGAGGAGCTGGAGCTGCGCTCGACGGACGTCGAAGAGGCCAAGGGGCTGGCCACCGTGCCGGAGGCCCGGCGGCTGCTCGGCCTGGAGCGAAATCTCGGCGGGCTGCTCGGTCTGCGCGAGGACTGGGCCTTCCAGGCGATCCGCCAGGTCGGGGCCTACGACGAGTTGTTCAGACGCAACCTCGGCGAGGGCTCGGCCCTGCGGCTGGCGCGGGGCCTGAACGCCCGGTGGAACGCCAGCCCGTCCGGCCTGCTCTACGCCCCGCCGATGCGGTGAGCCCAGGGATCGCCCGCCAGGTCCAGCACCATGGCGCAGCGGTCGGTGAGACCCTTGCCCGCCTCCCGGCTCAGGATCTCGGCGAGCCGCACGCTCAGGTCCTCGCCGGCGATCTCCCGGAAGCCGAGCGAGGCGTAGAACGGCGCGTTCCAGGCGATGCTGCGGAAAGTGGTCAGCGTCACCCGCGACAGCCCGTGCGCCCCCGCCCAGTCGATCGCATGGGCCATCAGGCGGCGCCCAAGGCCCCGGCCCTGCGCCTCGCGACGGACGTCGAGCTCCCAGACGTGCAGCTCGTCCTTGACCACCTCGGCGGCAAGGAAGCCGTCGAGCTCCCCCGACGCGCCCTCGGCCACCCAGACCGTGCCGGCGGCCTGGCGCGGCGCCCAGGCCTCGGCGGAGGTGACGTCGGCGATCAACTCCATGGGCAGACCCGAGCCCCGGAACAGGGCGGCGGCCGAGGCTTCGATCCGGGGCAGGACCTCGAGCTCGTCGGCCCGCGCTTCGCGGATCGACACCGCGCTCACGCGCCGGTCGCGACGGGCGCGTCCTCTCGCGCGCCCCATTCCGCCCAGGACCCGTCGTAGATGGCGGCCTCGGCGCCGAGGACCGCCAGGCCCAGCGCCAACACACCCGCAGAGACCCCCGAACCGCAGGTGGCGATGACCGGCCGGCCCGGATCGACGCCGGCGCCCTGGAAGGCCGCACGCAGCTCGTCGGGGGTCTTCAGCGTGCCGTCCTCGCGCACGATGGCGGACCAGGGCAGATTGCGGCCGCCGGGCATATGGCCGGCACGCAGTCCGGGCCGCGGCTCGGGCGCCTCGCCGCGGAAGCGGGCGGCCGGGCGGGCGTCGACGACCTGAGCCGACCCTTCCGCCAGCGCCTCGCGCACCGCCTCGAAGTCGCGCAGCGTCCTGGGATCGAAGCCGGGCAAGACGTTGGCGGGCGTGGGCGCCGTCTCGCCGGCTTCAACCGGCCGGCCCTCGGACAGCCACTTCTTGAGCCCCCCATCCAGAACCCGCACGCGTGGGTAGCCCATCACCTTCAGCGTCCACCATACCCGCGGTGCCGAGAAGATGCCCTGCGCGTCGTAGACGATGATCTCGGCGCTCCTGGGCAGACCCAGCCGCCCGGCCGCCTCGGCGAAGGCCTGGGGCGAGGGCAGCATGTGCGGCAGGCCGGACGAGGCGTCGGCGATCGCATCGATGTCGAAGAAGACCGCGCCGGGAATGTGCGCTTCGAGATAGGCCCGCCGGCCCGTGCGCGGCTCGGTGGGCAGGAACCAGCTCGCATCGACGACGCGCAGGTCCGGATCTCCCAGTCGGGCGGCCAGCGCCTCGGTCGTGATCAGCGGGCCGTCCATCACAGCCAGCAGGGCAGGGGAAGCGATTTCTCGCGCAGGAACTGCGGGTTGTAGATCTTGCTCTGGTAGCGCGAGCCGTGGTCGCAGAGGATCGTCACGATGGTGTGGCCGGGGCCGAGGTCCTTGGCCATGCGGATGGCGCCGGCGACGTTGATGCCGGTCGAACCGCCCATCACCAGCCCCTCGTGTTCGACCATGTCGTAGATGGCCAGCATCATCTCCTCGTCGTCGATCCGGTAGGCCTTGTCGACCTTCAGACCTTCGAGGTTGGCGGTGATGCGGCCCTGGCCGATGCCCTCGCTGATCGAGCTGCCTTCGGCCTTCAGCTCGCCGCCGGTGTAGTAGCTGTAGAGGGCGGCGCCGTGCGGGTCGGCAAGGCCGATGACCACGTCGGGATTCTCCTTGCGCAGGGCCATGGCGACGCCCGCCAGCGTGCCGCCGGACCCCACCGCGCTGATGAAGCCGTCCACCTTGCCCCCCGCCTGGCGCCAGATCTCGGGGCCGGTGCCCTCGACGTGGGCCTCGCGGTTGGCGACATTGTCGAACTGGTTGGCCCAGATCGCGCCGGCCGGCTCCTTCGCGGCCAGCTCCTCGGCCAGACGCCCCGAGTAGCGGACGTAGTTGTCGGGGTTGGAGTAGGGGACCGCGTCCACCTCGATCAGCTCGGCGCCGTAGAGCCGGACCGCGTCCTTCTTCTCCTGGCTCTGGGTCCTGGGCATTACGATGGTGCACTTGTAGCCGAGCGCCTTGGCGACCATAGCCAGGCCGATGCCGGTGTTGCCCGCGGTGCCCTCGACGATCCGCCCGCCGGGCTTCAGGAGCCCCTTCCGCTCGGCGTCGCGGACGATGTAGAGCGCGGCCCGGTCCTTGACCGACTGGCCGGGGTTCATGAACTCGGCCTTGCCGAGGATTTCGCATCCGGTCGCTTCGCTGGCGTGGCGCAGACGGATGAGCGGAGTGTTCCCGATGGCGTCGAGCACGCTGGCGCAAATGGTCATGCCAGCTACTTAATCGGCGCCGCCGCGGGGCGGTAGGGGGTCATCAGGCCTTGGCGAGCGCCAGCTGCACGACATTGGTCTGGCCGGTGCGGAAGCCCGCCTCGCAATAGCTCAGGTAGAACCGCCACAGCCGCCGGAACCGCTCGTCGAAACCGAGCGGCCGGATCTCGTCCCAGGCCCCGTCGAAACGCCGACGCCATTCGGCGAGCGTGTCGGCGTAGTGCTGGCCGAAGCGGGCGATTCCGTGCCAGGCGAGACCCGCGGCCCCGGTCACCTTCCTCAGCCGCTCTTCGGAAGGGAGCATGCCTCCAGGGAAGATGTAGCGCTGGATGAAGTCCATGCGCCGGCGATAGCTGTCGAACACCTCGTCGCGGATGGTGATGATCTGCAGGCCAGCCAGCCCGCCGGGCGAGAGCACCTGGGCGATCTTCTCGAAATAGGCAGGCCAGTACTGCTCGCCCACCGCCTCGAACATCTCGATGGAAGCCACCCGGTCGAACCGGCCCTCGACGTCGCGGTAGTCGACGAAGCGGATTTCGGCACGCTCGTTCAATCCCTGGCGGAACATCCGTTCCCGGGCGAAGTCGTGCTGCTCCTTTGAGATGGTGATGGCGGTCACCTTTGCGCCCACGTCGCGGGCGGCGAACTCGGCGAAGCCGCCCCAGCCGCATCCGATCTCCAGCACGTGCTGGCCGCTCTGCAGGCCGATGCTCTCAGCCAGGCTGCGGTACTTGTTGCGCTGGGCCTCGCTGAGTGGCTGGCCGGGTTCGGCGTAGCGGGCCGAGGAGTAGGTCATCGTCTCGTCGAGCCAGCGGGAATAGAAGGCGTTGCCGAGGTCGTAGTGGGCGTGGATGTTCTTCTGCGCCCCCTTGCGGGTGTTGGCCCGCAACAGATGGCGGACGACGCCGGCGACGCGGAACAGCGGATTGCCGGTGATCAGCCGGATCAGCCCCTCGGAGTTGCGGCTGACGACCTCGAGCACTGCGGCGAGGTCGGGGGTGTCCCATTCACCGGCCATGTAGCCCTCGGCGAAGCCGATGTCCCCGGCGGCCAGCACCCGGCTGATGAAGCGGTAATCCCGCACGACGATGCGCGCATCGGGCCCGGGCTTGGCGCCTTCCATCCGCAGTTCCCGTCCCGACGGGAGCTCGAAGGTCAACGTCCCGGCGATCCAGTTGGCCGCCATCATGCGCACGGCCGTGCGGAACGCCGCGGGCGCGTTCTTCAGTTCCGGCAATTGGTTGAGGGCGCCGCTTCGCGCGGTGAGGGAGATCGGGGCGCCATCATGGACAAGGGTCATGGTCGCATCCTTCGGTCTATCTTCACCATAACACCGGTTGCCGAAGGCGCCGAATCAGGGATCGGGCGGGCGTTACTCGACCCGCGGCGTCGGGCCGGCTTGTGGACCGGCGCGCCCTGCGCCACTTAAGCGGCGACCCGCCAACAGGGGACTTTCAGCGTGACCCAGCCGAACGCCGTCATCGAGATCAGGGCGCCCAGCGGCCCGCCCGTGCGCATCGGCAACGCCGAGAAGTTGTCGCTGATCGCCGGCCCTTGCCAGATGGAGAGCCGCGCCCACGCCCTGGAGACGGCTCAGGCGCTCAAGGAGACCGCCGAGCGGCTCGGCGTCGGGCTGATCTACAAGACCTCGTTCGACAAGGCGAACCGCACCTCGGCCAACGCCGCCCGCGGCATGGGTCTGGATGCGGCGCTGCCGGTGTTCGCCGAGATCCGCGAATCCGTCGGCCTGCCGACCCTCACCGACGTCCACGAGGCCGCCCAGTGCGAACGCGTCGCCGAGGCGGTGGACGTGCTGCAGATCCCGGCCTTCCTCTGCCGGCAGACGGATCTGCTGGTGGCGGCGGCGCGCACCGGCCGGGCGGTCAACGTCAAGAAGGGGCAGTTCCTCGCCCCCTGGGACATGAAGAACGTGATCGCCAAGATCACCGGCGCCGGAAATCCCAACGCCATGGCCTGCGAGCGGGGCGTCAGCTTCGGCTACAACACCCTGATCTCCGACATGCGGGCTCTGCCGATCATGAGCCAGATCGGCTGCCCCGTGGTGTTCGACGCCACCCACTCGGTGCAGCAGCCGGGCGGGCAGGGCGCCAGCAGCGGCGGCCAGCGGGAGTTCGTGCCGGTGCTGGCCCGCGCCGCGGTCGCGGTCGGCGTGGCGGCGGTGTTCATGGAGACTCACCCAGATCCCGACGCCGCGCCCTCCGACGGGCCGAACATGGTTCCGCTGAAGGACTTCGAACCGCTGGTTCGCGAGCTGCTGGATTACGACTCCCTGGCCAAGCGCCGGGCCGCGGCTTGACCGGCGCAGGCCAAGGACGCAGAGGCTAGCCATGGATCTCGCGGCGCTTCAGCAGCTCCTCGCCGCCCTGCCGTCCGGCCGGGTGGCCTGTGTCGGCGACCTGATGGTCGACCGCTTCGTCTACGGCGACGTGAGCCGGGTCTCTCCCGAGGCGCCCATTCCGGTGCTGGCCCGCACCCGCGAACTGGTGATGCTGGGCGCCGCCGGCAACGTGGCGCGCAACGTCGCCGCCCTGGGCGGTTCGGTGGCCCTCATCGGCGTGGTCGGGGGCGATGCGGAGGGCAGCGAGGCGCTCCGGCTGGTCGGCCAGGAGAGCGGCGTCGAAGGCTTCCTGGTCCACGACCTGTCGCGCCCGACGACGCTGAAGACCCGCTTCGTCTCCGGAGGTCAGCAGCTGCTGCGCGTCGACCTGGAGGAGAGCCGGCCGGTCGAGGGCGAGTGCGAACAGCGGCTGGTGCGCACCATCCGCGACGTGGCCGACGGCGTCGGCGTGATCCTGGTCTCAGACTACGGCAAGGGCGTGGTCACGCCCGCGGTGATCGCCGCCTGCCGCGAGGCCTCCGCCTCGGGCGCCAAGGTCATCGTCGACTCCAAGGCCCGCAGCTTCGCCCGCTACGGCGAGGTGGACATCATCAAGCCGAACTCGGCCGAGCTGGCCTACGCAACCGAGATGCCGACCTCCACGGACGAGGAGGTCGAGGCCGCGCTGATCCGCGCGTTGGAGCTGTGCGAGGCCCGCTCGGTGCTGGTCACCCGGGCCGCCAAGGGCATGTCGCTGGCCGTGCGCGGAGAGCCGGTGCGGCACTTCCAGGGCACGCCGAAGGCGGTGTTCGACGCCTCGGGCGCAGGGGACACCACGCTGGCGGCGCTGGGCCTGGCGCTGGCGGCGAGCTCGTCCATCGAGGCGGCCATCGGCATGGGCCTGCTGGCTTCCGGAGTCGCGGTCGGCAAGGTCGGCACGGCCACCGTCTCGCCGGACGAGCTGATGGAGGCGGCCCTGTCGGCGCACCTCGCGCCCGCCGAGGCCAAGATCGCGACGCCCCAGCGGATGATCGAAGAGGTCGCGCGCTGGCGCGCCAAGGGACTGCGCGTCGGCTTCACCAACGGCTGTTTCGACGTGCTTCACCGCGGCCACGTCGCCTACCTCAACCAGGCCCGCGGCTGGTGCGACCGGCTGATCGTCGGCCTCAACTCGGACCGATCCGTGCGGGCGCTGAAGGGGGAGGGGCGGCCGGTCAACGACCTCGAGTCCCGCGCCCTGGTGCTGGCCGGCCTGGGCTCCGTCGACCTGGTGGTGCCTTTCGACGAGGACACCCCGATCAAGCTCATCGAGGCGGCGCGCCCCGACGTGCTGGTCAAGGGCGCCGACTACACGGAGGCCGAGGTCGTGGGCGCCAGGGAGGTCCGCTCCTGGGGCGGCGACGTCAAGCTGGCCAGCCTCGTCGAGGGCTATTCCACAACCGCCGCCATCGCGCGCATGACCGGAACCAACTGATGACCCGCCGCATCGCCTTCGTGACCGGCGGAGCCGGCTTCATCGGCTCCAACCTCGTGGCCAGGCTGGCCGAGCACCGCGAGCTCGACGTGGTGGTCTGCGACCACCTGCGCGAGGCCGAGCTCGGCAAGTGGCGCAACATCGCCAAGCATCCGATCGGCGATTTCGTGGCGCCCGAGGCGATGTTCGACTGGCTGGAGCGGCGCTGGCGCGACGTCGAGGTGGTCGTCCACATGGCCGCCATCTCTTCGACGACCGAACCGGACGCGGACAAGATCGTCCACTCCAACTTCACCCTGTCGCGGGACCTGTTCCGCTGGTGCGCCGACCGGCAGCGGCGGCTGATCTACGCCTCGTCGGCGGCCACCTACGGGGCCGGCGAGCACGGCTTCTCCGACGACAACGACTTCGAGGCGCTGTCCAGGCTGCGGCCGCTCAACACCTACGGCTGGTCCAAGGCGCTGTTCGACCTGTTCGCCGTGCGACAGGCGGCGCGCGACTACGCCCCGCCGCAGTGGGTCGGGCTGAAGTTCTTCAACGTCTATGGGCCGAACGAGGAGCACAAGCACTCCATGAAGTCGGTGGCCGCGCAGATCTGGCCGCAGGTGCGCGAGGGCCATACCGTGCAGCTCTTCAAGTCCTACCGGCCGGACGTGCCGGACGGGGCGCAGCAGCGCGACTTCGTCTACGTGCGCGACGTCGCCGACGTCGTCGACTGGCTGATCCGCAACGAGCAGGTGAACGGCATCTACAACCTGGGTTCCGGCCAGGCGCGCACCTTCGAAGACATGGCGCGGGCCGTGTTCGCCGCGGCCGGCAAGAACGCCCAGATCGAATACACCCCGATGCCGCCGGCCATCCGGGACAAGTACCAGTACTTCACCGAGGCCTCGATGGATCGCCTCCGCGGCGCCGGTTACACCGCCCCCTTCACGCCGCTCGAGGAAGGCATCGGCGACTATGTCGAGCACTTCCTGAGCCAGCCCGACCCCCACCGCTAGTGACCGCGCGCGCCGCCCGCCTTCCACGCTGGGCGATCGCCGCCCTGGCCGGACTGGCGCTTCTGATCGGCGCGGCAGGCGTCTTCTACCGCGAGGACATCCTGCGGACCGGCCTCGATCCCCGGGTGCCGTTCCAGACCTACACGCCGCCACCCGCGCCCGACTATGCGCAGACTTCCGCCTGGGCTCTGGCGCCCGCCGGGCCGGCGCGGCCCGGCGATCCTCCGGCCGACGTCTTCTTCCTCTCGCCGACCACCTACGACGGCGGCGACCACTGGAACGCTCCGATCGACGAGCCCAAGGCGGAGCGTCAGTTCCGGCGGGTGATGGCGCCCAACTACGTCGGCCCCTTCGTCCGCGTCGGCCGGGTCTGGGCGCCGAGATATCGCCAGGCCAGCCTCTACTCCCTGCTGACCCTGCGCGAGGACGCGCGGGAGGCCCGGCGCTTCGCCTACGAGGACGTCGCCCGCGCCTTCCGCCACTACGCCGCCGCGGCCGACCCGAGCCGGCCGCTGGTGCTGGTGGGGGTGGAACAGGGCGGCACCCTGACCGCTCGGCTGCTCGCCGAAGAGGTCATGCCCGATCCGGTTCTGCGAGGCAGGCTGGCCGCCGCCTATCTGATCGAGGCGGCCGTGCCGGCCGCATCACCTCCCGCGCCGCCGTGCCTCACTGCCGGCCAGACCGGCTGCGTGGCCGCCTGGGTCTCGGCCTTCGAGGACGAGCCGGAGCGGGTGCAGGCGATCCTCAACCGCTCGCTGATCTGGCGCAACGCTCACCTCGACAACCTCCTGGGCGAGGCGCCGCTGTGCTTCAACCCGCTGCTGGGGGCGGTGACCGATGAGGCCGCGGCGGCACGGCTCAACCTCGGGGCGGCCAACGCCACCGACCTGGAATGGGGCGCAAGGCCCGCCTTCCTCACCCGCCAGGTGGGCGCCCAGTGCAAGGACGGAGTGCTGCGCCTGACCCGTCCCAAATCGCCGTCGCTCAAGCCGACCGGCTCGTGGGCGGATCGCCGGAAAGTCCCCGGATACAACTTGTTCTACGCCAATCTTGAGGCGGACGCGGAGGCGCGCGTGGAGGCTTTGGCCGCTGCGTTCGGGGCGCCCGTCAGCCCGCGTCCTTGAGCGGCGAGGCCGGCCGCCAGTCGAAGAGCTCCTGCAGGACCCGCAGCGCCTGGCCACGCTCGCTGGTCAGCTCCGGGTCGCGCGCCACGATCAGCCGGGCGTCGTCGCCGGCCGCCGCGATCAGGTCGCGATGAACGAAGGGATCCGCGAACCGGTAGTCCGGAAAGCCGCTCTGGCGCAGGCCGAGGGCGTCGCCTCCGCCGCGCAGCTCCAGGTCCGTCTCGGCGATCACGAAGCCGTCGTCGGTGCGCCGCAGGATGTCGAGCCGCTTCTGCGCGGTCTCCGATAGCGGCGGGTCGTACAGCAGCACGCAGGCGCTCTCGCGCCGACCACGGCCGACCCGCCCGCGCAGCTGGTGGAGCTGGGCTAGGCCGAACCGCTCGGCCTGCTCGATGACCATGATGGTGGCGTTGGGCACGTTCACTCCGACCTCGACCACGGTCGTGGCCACCAGCACCGACAGCTTCCCCTCGGCGAAGGCGGCCATCACGGCGTCCTTTTCGGCCGCCGGCATCTTGCCGTGCACCAGGCCGACCGAGGGGCCGAGGCGGGCCCGAAGTTCCGCGGCGCGCACCTCCGCCGCCTTGAGGTCCACCACCTCGGATTCGGCGACCAGCGGGCAGATCCAGAAGGCCTGGGCGCCGCGCTTGACGGCGGCCTCCAGCCTCGCCTCCACCTCGTGCACCCGGGTCATCGGCGAGGCGCGGGTCGCCACCGGCGTGCGCCCCGGCGGCTTTTCGTCGATGCGCGAGACGTCGAGGTCGCCGTAGATGGTCAGCTCCAGCGTCCGGGGGATGGGCGTGGCGGACATCGCCAGCAGGTGGACCGCTTCGCCCTTGGCCTGCAGCCGCTGACGCTCGGCGACCCCGAACCGGTGCTGTTCGTCGATCACCGCCAGCATCAGCCGCCGGAAAGCGACCTCGTCCTGGAACAGGGCATGAGTGCCCACCGCGACCTGGACCTCTCCCGCGGCCAGGGCGGCCAGCTTCTCGGTTCGGGGCGCGCCGCGGTCGCGTCCGGTCAGCAGCACGACGCCGACACCCTGGGCCTGCAGCGGCCCGGCCAGGGTCTCGTAGTGCTGGCGGGCGAGGATCTCCGTGGGGGCCATCAGGGCCGTCTGGCCGCCGGCGGCGGCGACGTCCGCCATCGCCAGCATGGCCACGACGGTCTTGCCCGAACCGACGTCCCCCTGCAGCAGCCGGCTCATCCGCTCGCCGGCGGCGAGGTCTCTGCGGATGTCGTCGAGCGCCCGCCGCTGGGCGCCGGTCAGGGCGAAGGGCAGGTCGGCCTCGATCCTAGGCGCGATCTCGCCGGGCGCGATCTTCGGAGCGGGGTCGGCTCGCCGGGCCGCCTTGCGCTGAGCCATGGCGAGCTGGTGGGCCAGCAGCTCGTCATAGGCCAGCCTGCGCTGGTGGCGGGCGGTGGGCGCAAGGTCCGCCTCGCTCTGCGGGGTATGGAGCCTGGCCAGCGCCGCCTGCCAGCTCGGGAAGCCCTCCTGATTCAGCCAGGCAGGGTCCTGCCATTCCGGCAGGGCAGGGGCCCGGCTCGCCGCCTCCAGTGCGAGGCGCCGCACGGTGCGCGGCGGCAGGCCGGCGGTGGCCGGATAGACCGGCTCCATCTCCGGGATGGTGTCGGCCTTGTCCGGCTCGACCATGTAGTCCGGATGGGTGATCTGCAGCTCGTCGCGGAACCGCTCCACCTTGCCGCTGACGATACGGCGGGCGCCCTTCGGGTGACGAGCCTCCAGGGTCGCCCCGAAGCTGCCGAAGTACACTAGATGGATGAAGCCGGTGGCGTCGAAGCAGCGGACCCGCCAGGGCAGGTTCGGCCGCGCCGGCCGGCTGTAGGACTCGATCGTCAGGTCGAAGGTCTGCACCTCGCCCTCGACCGCGGTGGCGACGGTGGCGGGCGTGCGGCGGATCAGAGAGTGGGGCTTGAGGAAGGCCACGTCCCGCACGATCGGGCCGGCCAGCTTCTCGACAAGCGGCGCGACGCGCGGCCCGACCCCCTTCAGCGAGGTCGCGGGCGCGAACAGGGGGAACAGAATCTCCGGCCGCATCCTTCGATGATAGCCGCTGGCGCTCGCCCCGCGCGCACCCTATATGGGCCGCTCTTCAAGGCGCACATGGACGAGATCAGGCTCAAACGGCTGCGTTTCCGCGCGTGGCGACGCGGCTTCAAGGAAGCGGACCTCATTCTGGGGCCGTTCGCGGACAAGTACGGCCGTGAACTGACCCCGGACCAGCTCGACGCCTTCGAGCGTCTGCTCGAGCAGCCCGACCAGGACCTCTATGAGTGGATCATCGAGCGCACCCCGACGCCGGTGGAGTTCGACGGCGAGGTCATGCGCATGCTGAAGCGCTTCCGCTACGAGTCCTTCGAGGCGCGGAGGGACGAGGATGGCCGCTGACGACGCCCGCGGCCTGACGCGCGCGCAGTTCCGGCGCATCGCGGACGATCCCGGCCGCCTGGACCTGGTGGGCGCGCCCGAGGGTTTCGACGCCCTGGTGGTCTCCGACATCGTCAAGGCGCGTGGGGGCCTGTCGGTGTTCGTGGCCCGCGACACCGCGCGGATGAGCGCCTTCGCCGACGCCCTGACCTTCTTCGCGCCGGGGCTGGAAGTGCTGCGCTTCCCCTCCTGGGACTGCCTGCCCTACGACCGCATCGGCCCTTCGCCGGGAATAGCGGCCCAGCGGATGACGACCCTGGCGCGTCTGGCCGACGGGCTCGATCCTAAGACGCCGGCGTTGCTGGTCGTCGCCGTACCGGCCCTGCTGCAGCGCGTGCCGCCGCGCGAGGCGGTGCGGCAGGCGACCTACTCGACGGTGGTCGGTCGCGTGGTCGAGGTGGCGGACCTGGAGCGCTACTTCGCGGTCAACGGCTATGTCCGCGCCTCCACCGTCTCCGAGCGCGGCGAATTCGCCATCCGCGGCGGGGTGATCGACGTCTTCCCGCCCAACGCCGAGGAGCCGGTGCGCCTCGACCTGTTCGGCGACACCCTGGAATCCATCCGCGCCTTCGACCCCGAGACCCAGCGCTCCACGCGGCAGCTGACGTCGGTGGACCTGCTGCCGGTGTCCGAGGCGCTTGTCGACGCCCAGGCGGTCTCGCGGTTCCGCTCGGGCTATCTGGAGGCGTTCGGCGCGCCCGGCGACGATCCGCTCTACGCGACGGTCAGTGAGGGCGGCCGGCGCGCGGGCATGGAGCACTGGCTGCCGCTGTTCTACGAGCGGATGGAGACGCTGCTCGACTACCTGCCCAAGGACGCACTGATCGCCCTGGACCATCTGGCGCGCGAGGCCCGCGACGAGCGGCTGGCGATGATCGCTGACGCCTTCGACGCCCGCGCCCAGGCCGACAGAAAAGCCCACTACCATCCGCTGCCGCCCGAGCGTCTTTACCTGACCGCGGAGGAATGGGACCGGGCGCTGGCCGTGCATCCCACGCGCCGGTTCTCGGCCTTCCAGGAGGCGGAAGGGGAGGCGGTGGTCGATCTCGGGGCCCGCCAGGGCCGCACCTTCGCCGCCGAGCGAAAGCAGGACAGCGTCAACCTGTTCGAGGCTACCGCAGACCACGCCCGCAGGCTGGCGGGCGAGGGCAAGCGGGTGCTGTTCGCCTCCTGGTCCGAGGGCTCGTCGGAGCGGCTGGCGGGGATGCTCAGCGACCACGGCCTCGGGCGCGTGCCCTTCGCCGCCTACTGGGATCAGGCCAAGGCGGCCGATCCCAAGGTCCCGCAGCGGGTCGTGCTGCCGCTGGAGGCCGGCTTCGAGACCGACGACCTGGCGGTCATCTCCGAGACCGACATCCTCGGCGACCGCCTGGCCCGCCCGCGCAAGCGCCGCCGCGCGTCCAACTTCCTGGCCGAGGCCTCGGCGCTCACCGCCGGCGACCTCGTGGTGCACATCGACCACGGCATCGGCCGCTACGAGGGCCTGAAGACCCTCGACGTGCAGGGCGCCCCGCACGACTGCCTGGAGCTGCAGTACGGCGGCGAGGCCAAGCTCTACCTGCCGGTCGAGAACATCGACCTCCTCACTCGCTACGGCGCCGATTCCGAAGGCGTGCAGCTCGACAAGCTGGGCGGCGCGGCCTGGCAGGCCCGCAAGGCGCGCGCCAAGGAGCGGCTGCGCGAGATGGCCGAGGGGCTGATCCGCCTCGCGGCCCAGCGCGCGCTCAAGACGACCGAGGAGGTCGAGCCGCCGCACGGGGTGTTCGACGAGTTCTGCGCCCGCTTCCCCTACGAGGAGACGGACGACCAGCTGGCGGCGATCGGCGACGTGCTCTCGGACCTGGGCTCGGGCAAGCCGATGGACCGGCTGATCTGCGGCGACGTCGGCTTCGGCAAGACAGAGGTCGCCCTGCGTGCGGCCTTCGTAGTGGCGATGAGCGGCCAGCAGGTGGCCGTGGTCTGTCCGACGACCCTGCTCGCCCGCCAGCACTTCAAGACCTTCCAGGAGCGCTTCGAGGGCTGGCCGGTGCGCGTGCGCCGGCTCTCGCGCCTGGTCCCGGCCAAGGAGGCCGCCGAGACCCGCGAGGCGCTGAAGAACGGCGAGGTCGAGATCGTCGTCGGCACCCACGCGGTGCTCTCCAAGCAGGTCGGCTTCAAGAACCTCGGCCTGGTGATCGTCGACGAGGAGCAGCACTTCGGGGTCAAGCACAAGGAGAAGCTCAAGGAGCTTCGCGCCGACGTGCACATGCTGACCCTGACCGCGACGCCGATCCCGCGCACCCTGCAGATGTCGCTGTCGGGCATCCGCGAGATGTCGATCATCGCCACCCCGCCGGTCGACCGGCTCGCGGTGCGGACGTACATCACGCCCTGGGACCCGGTGGTCGTGCGCGAGGCCCTGCTGCGCGAGAAGTACCGCGGCGGCCAGGCCTACTACGTCGCCCCGCGCATCGCCGACCTGCCGGACCTCGAACGGTTCCTGCGCGAGCAGGTGCCGGAGGTGCGCTTCGTGGTCGGCCACGGCCAGATGCCGCCGACCCAGCTCGAGGAGGTGATGAGCGCCTTCTACGACGGCCAGTACGACGTCCTGCTGTCGACGACCATCGTGGAGTCCGGCCTCGACATTCCGACCGCCAACACGCTGATCGTGCACCGGGCGGACATGTTCGGCCTCGCCCAGCTCTACCAGATCCGCGGGCGGGTGGGCCGCTCAAAGACCCGCGCCTACGCCTACCTGACCACCCCAGCCGAGAAGCAGATCACCCTGTCGGCCGAGAAGCGGCTGAAGGTGCTGCAGTCGCTCGACAGCCTGGGCGCCGGCTTCCAGCTGGCCAGCCACGACCTCGACATCCGCGGCGGCGGCAACCTTCTGGGCGAGGAGCAGTCGGGCCACATCCGCGAGATCGGCGTCGAGCTCTATCAGCAGATGCTGGAGGACGCGGTCGCCGAGCTGAAGCTGAAGGCCGGGACCGAGGGCGCCGAGGCCCTGACCGACCGCGGCTGGTCGCCGCAGATCAACACCGGCGCGGCGGTGCTGATCCCCGAGGACTACGTTCCCGACCTGAACGTGCGCCTGGCCCTCTACCGCCGACTGTCGGAGGCCGAACGAGCCGACGACCGCGAGGCCCTGGCCGCCGAACTGATCGACCGCTTCGGCCCACTGCCGCCCGAAGCCGGCCAACTGCTCAAGGTCGTGGCCATCAAGGGCCTTTGCCGCGAGGCCAACGTCGCCAAGATCGACGTCGGGCCGAAGGGGGCCGTCGTCACCTTCCGTGGCGACGAGTTCAAGAATCCCGCGGGTCTGGTTGGTTTCGTACAGAAAAACGCCATCGCGTGGCGGCTGCGTCCCGACCACAAGGTGGTCGTGAAAGGCGAATGGGAGACTCCCGCCCAGCGTCTCGACGCGGCCGAGAAGGTGCTCAGGGAACTCGCCAAGCTCGCGGCGTAGGTCTCCTGCCTCCCGCCGCTGCGCGAGGGACATAGGATTTGGTGCAGAAGCTAGCTCGCGCGGGTGGCGCGGGCGGCGGCTTCTTCGAGGGCCTTGCCGGCGGTTTCGGGGGCGGACACCTCGGCGACGCCGATGTCGAACTCGACGACAAAGGGCGAACGGCCTTCGCCGGCCTCGAAGGCGGTGCAGCCGATCACCGCGGCGATGCGCTCGCCGGCCGCGCGGCCCGACGCCTGGGGCGTGGCGGGCAGGGCCAGCGCGAACACTTCCTGGCCGAGCCGGGCGGCGGTGTCTTCCACCCGCACCAGGCGGCCGATCATCGAACCGATCTGCGGGATCGCCTTGTCGAGCCAGCCGGCGGCGCGCGCCTCGCGCACCTCGCCCTTGTCGGCCACGCGCAGCACGCACACGCTGAGCGGACGGTTGCGCACCCTCGAGGCCTGGGCCAGCCGCACCAGGTGCGAGGCGAACAGGTCGCGGGTGAAGAGACCCGTCGCAGGATCCATCAGCCCGGTGATCCGGGCCCGCTCCAGCGCCCTGCGAAGGCCGGTCTGCCGCCGGTAGCTGCGCGCCAGCTCGATCACCCGCCCGGCGGTCTCCACCTCGGGCGTCTCGGGCGAGGCGACGTCGGAAATCCCCCGATGGTAGGCCTCCGAGGCGGTGATGTAGCTCTCGTGGCGCATGTAGAGCAGCGCCGGGGTATGGAACAGGCGGGTGTTGCGCCGCATCCCCGCGGCGATCGACAGCGCCTCGCTGGAATTGTCGCCGGCCCACAGCACGACGGCGTCGAACGGCCGCTCGTGCAGGTAGTCGAAGGCGGTGTAGGCGGTGAAGGCGCCCACGACCTCGGCGCCGTTGCGCACGAGAGCGTTGGACAGGGCCAGGAACTGCGGCGCGGGCTCGCCGATGGCCAGCACGCGGAAGGGGGTCGCCTCCGGCGCCGCCGGCTCCAGCATCCGGCCGCGCTCGGCGAAGGTCTCGACCCGCAGCTCGAACTCCTCCTCGGCGACCGCGGTGCGGACCAGGGTCTCGAGCCGCAGCACGGCCTGGGCCGGATGCAGGGGCGCGGCGATGGTCAGGTCGAAGCCGTCGGCCTCGAGCGACGGGTCCGGCTCGCCGATGGCCATTACCGGCACGCGGCGCGGATGGCACGCCGCCTTAAGCTTGCCGGGCAGGGCGCGCGCCTCCGATCCGCCGCTGGCCAGGTCGACGATCACCGCCTCGATCTGCAGGTCGCTGAGGGCGGCCAAGGCGGCGTAGGGGCCGCGGGCGGTGATGGTGCGCCAGCCGAGGCGGTCCAGCCCGTCGGCCAGGGGCCCGGCCAGGGCGTCGTCGCGTGCGACGATCAGGACACGCGCTTGGACGCCTGCGCTCATGCTTCGCCTTCCCCCACGTCCGCCCGACGGACGCCTGACTCGAACCGGCGCAGACTATACAGGCCGCCCCCTCCGCGACAGCGCCATGTCGCCGCGCACTTGCCTGACGGCGGGGCAGGGCGATTAGTTGGCCGCAAGACAACAGGGAGTGCTTCCAGGATGCGCCAGGGACCCTTGAGTGGGCTGAAGGTGGTTGAGTTCGCCGGCATCGGGCCGGGGCCGTTCTGCGGCATGCTGCTCTCGGACCTCGGCGCCGACGTCGTCCGAATCGATCGCAAGGGCCCGGCCGGCAGGGCCTCGCCGGCCAACGTCACTGCCCGCGGCCGCCGCTCGGTGGCGCTGGACCTGAAATCGCCCGCCGCCATAGAGGCTTGCCTGAAGCTGATGGAGCGGGCGGACGCCGCTTTCGAAGGCTTCCGTCCCGGCGTGATGGAGCGGCTGGGCCTGGGTCCCGACGTGGCGCTGAAGCGCAACCCCAAGCTGGTCTACGGCCGCATGACGGGATGGGGCCAGTACGGCCCGCTGGCCCACGCCGCCGGCCACGACATGAACTACATCGCCCTGACCGGCGCGCTGCACGCCATCGGCACGGATGACAAGCCCGTGCCGCCGCTGAACCTGGTCGGCGATTTCGGCGGCGGAGCGCTCTACCTGGCGTTCGGGCTGCTGGCCGGGGTGATCCACGCCCGCGCGACCGGCCAGGGCCAGGTCGTCGACTGCGCCATGACCGACGGCGCCGCTTCGCTGATGGCCATGTTCTATGGCTTCAAGGCCCAGGGGATGTGGAGCAACTCGCGGCGGGCCAACATGCTCGACGGCGGCGCCCACTTCTACGACACCTACCAGTGCCGGGACGGCAAGTGGGTGGCGATCGGCTCCATCGAGCCCCAGTTCTACGCCCTGCTTCTGGAGAAGACCGGGATCAACGACCCCGAATTCGCCAAGCAGATGGACCGCGGCGCCTGGCCGGCGCTGCGCGAGAAGCTGGCCCACGTTATCGCTCAGAAGACCCGCGACGAGTGGTGCGAACTGATGGAGGGCACGGACGTCTGCTTCGCCCCGGTGCTCGACCTCGACGAGGCGCCCAAGCACCCGCACAACGTGGCGCGACAGACCTTCGTGGAAGTGGAAGGGGTGGTGCAGCCGGCTCCGGCGCCGCGCTTCTCCGCAACCCCCGGCGCGATCCAGGGACCGCCACCGGCCAACGGCGACCACGACACCGAGGCGCTGTCCGACTGGGGCTTCGACGCAGCCGAGCTGGACGCGCTGCAGAAGGAAGGAGCGCTCGCCTGAGCGCTTCATGAACCCGGCGTCGTCTGAATGGCCGGTTCACGTTGGGTTCAGCGCGCCGGCCGCAATCTGCCCGTCAGGTAGGCCGTCGCGCTCTCCCGTCCCTCGAAGCGGCGGCCTGCTCGATGGCACGACACGCCCATCGACGGCGCGCAGTCCCCTCAAAAGGACGGCGCGCCGTTTCCTTTTGAAGATCAGGGTTTTCGGACCAGAAAGCTCAGCGCCCCGTCGACCTCTTCCTGGGCCAGCAGCTCCATCCCGGCCCCGGCTGCGAAATGGGGCACGTCGATCCGCGCCAGGGGATCGTCGGCCAGCAGCTGCACGCAGGCGCCCGGCGGCGCGGCCTCGAGGCTGCGGCGGAGTCTGAGGGTCGGGACCGGGCAACGGTGGCCGCGGGCGTCGACAACGATGTCCGGATCGGGCATGCCGGGGTCCATACGGCGCCCAGCGCCCGGCCCCAAGGGGCCTTTGCAGCCAAGCTCGAAGCTTGTGCGTTGACCACCCACCGCGAGGGGAAACAGCCACAGTCGGGGAGACCTCATGTCCGAGACCATCTTCGAGACGCGCGTGCCCGCGCGCCTGGATCGCCTGCCCTGGAGCCGCTTCCACTGGTTGGTGGTCTTCGCGCTCGGCGTGACCTGGATCCTGGATGGCCTGGAGGTGACCCTGGTCGGCTCGCTCTCGCCCGCCATTCGCGGTGAGGACGGGCTGGGGCTGACCGCCCAGCAGATCGGTCTGGCCGGCAGCGCCTACATCGCCGGCGCGGTTCTGGGCGCCGTGGTGTTCGGTCGGCTGACCGACCGTTTCGGCCGGCGCAAGCTGTTCACCATTACGGTGGCGGTCTACCTGATCGCGACCATCCTCACCGGCTTCTCCTGGGACTTCCACTCCTTCCTCGTGTTCCGGTTCTTCACCGGGGCCGGGATCGGCGGCGAGTACGGAGCGGTGAACTCGGCCATCGACGAGCTGATACCCGCCAGGCGTCGCGGGCAGGTGGCGCTGGCCATCAACGGCAGCTTCTGGGTCGGCGCGGCGTTGGGCGCCATGGCCTCGGTGGTGGTGCTGGATCCAGACCTGATCGACCCGGCCCTGGGCTGGCGGCTGGCTTTCGTGGTCGGCGGGATGCTGGCCCTGATCATCATCTGGATCCGCCGGTTCATTCCCGAGAGCCCCCGCTGGCTGATGACACACGGACGGCCGGAGACCGCAGAAGCCATCGTCACCGGCATCGAGGAACGCGTTGTTCGCCGGCACGGGCCCCTGACGCCGGTCGACCACCTGCCACCCATCCGGCTGGAGCGGCGAGGGCACACCCCGTGGGGCCAGATCTTCCACGCCCTGTTCCGGCGACACCCGGAGCGGACCTTCCTGGGGGTCGTGCTGATGGCCACCCAGGCCTTCTGCTACAACGCGATCTTTTTCACCTATGCCCTTATCTTGACGGATTTTTACGGGATTCCGGACTCCAACGTCGGGTGGTTCATGCTGCCCTTCGCCCTGGGCAACTTCACCGGCCCTCTGCTGCTCGGGCGGCTATTCGACACCGTGGGGCGGCGCAAGATGATCAGCCTGACCTATGCGGTGGCCGGCCTCCTGCTTTGCCTGACCGGCTGGTTGTTCAGCCAGGGGATGTTGAGCGCGGTCGCCCAGACGAGCGCCTGGACCGTGATCTTCTTCTTCGCCTCGGCGGCGGCCAGCGCCGCCTACCTGACGGTGGGCGAACTCTTCCCATTGGAGATCCGGGCCATCACCATCTCGCTGTTCTACGCCTTCGGCACCCTGCTGGGCGGGGTGGCGGGGCCCTGGCTGTTCGGCTTCCTGATCGACTCCGGCGAGCGCTCGCAGATCCTGGTCGGATACCTGATCGGGGGCGGGTTGATGCTGTTGGCTGCAGTCGTGGAGTTGTGGCTGGGCGTCGCCGCCGAAGGTCGATCGCTGGAGGAGGTGTCGAGCCCGCTGTCGCAGGTGAAGTAGGCGCGCGCTCTAGACACGGTTAAGGCGGTATGCACGGATGCGCCGCCGCTACGCCGCCTTCTCGTCGCATTCTGCTCATTTTGGTACGGCACGGCCCTCGCTTTGGTCCAATTTGGGCTATGACCTGACGACAACCGCGAAGCTGCGCCTTGACTCCCGCCGAAGCCGAACCGACAGAGCCACGCCGCGCGCCGCGAAAACCGCGCCGGATCGGTAGGTTATGGCTGATAGTTGTCGCGGCGCTGGCGATCCTGGCGCTGGTCATGGCGATCGCCTACGGGGCCCGCCGGGACCTCGCCCGCAGCGCCCTGAGCGGCTGGCTGCAGGAGCGGGGGATCGCCGCGCAGATCGACATCGAGAGCTTCGGGCCCACGAGCGCGGTGGCGCGCATCCGCGCCGGCACGCCGGGTGATCCCGAGTTCACCGTCGAACGGGCGGAAATCAACTACGGCCTGCTCGGCCTTTGGTCCGGCGACCCGTTCGTCGAGATCCGTCGCGTCAGGCTGGTGCGGCCCATCCTGCGTGGGGCCTTTCGCGACGGGAAACTCACGTTCGGCGCGCTCGATGCGCTGATCGATGAGTTCCGGAAGCGACCGCCCAGGCCCGATGCGCGCCAGCCGCTGATCCTGGTCGAGGGCGGGCTGATCGGGCTCGACACCGAATACGGCCATGCGCGGCTGCGGGGGGACGCCCGCATCGAGGACAACAAGCTGATGGACCTGGAGGCCCGCCTCGCGCCGGTGGCGGCCAAGGCTGGTGGCGTGGAGCTGGCCGTACGTGGCGGCGAGATCAGCCTGAAGACCCAGGGCGACCGGGTGACGTTCTCGGTCGGAGCCATCGTCGGACAGGCCAAGGGCGAGGCGCTGGAGGCCGAGGAGAGCTTCCTCCGACTGACCGGAGAAGGACCTTATCCAGATCTCGAAAAACGTCGTGGAGACGGGGCATTGGCCCTGACTCTTACGGGCGGCGCGAGGCGACTGGAATGGGCTGGAACCGAGGTCGGCGGCGGCGAGTTCACAGCCCGTTTCAACGGCCGCGCATCCGGCTGGCTGGACGACCTGGCCATCGGCGGGCGCGGAACGCTCGAGGGCCGGGCGGAGACCGGCTCGGCAGCCGGCGCCAGCGTGCAGCGCGTCACCTTCGAGGCCGAGGCGCCGACGCTGAGCTGGACCCGCACCGGTCCCGACCGGCTGTCCGCCCAGGGCCGGCTGTCGGCGCGGATCGGCGAGATCGTGCAGGACGAGCTGCGCCTGCGCCAGGTAGCGGCGAACTTCCGTGGTTCCGCCGGCGGCGGGGTCGACCAGCCTGCGAGGGTGCACCTGACCGGCGGCGCCACCGCGCGCGGGTCGTGGCGGGGCCTCGGGCCCGTCGCGGCCGAGGACGATCCGGGCATCGCGGCGCTGAAGCGCACGCTCGGCGACTTCGAGGTCCGTGCGCCCGCCGTCAGCCTCGACCAGACGAGCGACGGTCTGACCGTGGCGCTGGGCTCGCCGGCGAGACTGATCGGGCAGGGCGGCGGGCAGCTGGCCCTGAGCCCTCGCGCCGGGGGAGCGGTTTATGCGTCCGGCGGCGGCGCCTTCCTGCTGCGGGCAAGCGGCGGGGGTCTGCCGGAGGCCGAGTTCGCGGTGGATCGCTACACCGCCTCCGAGAACGGCGTCCTCGCCCGGGGCCGCGGCCGATTTGCGGGTGACTTCCTGCTGTTCCGCGGCGCCGACATGCAGCTGGAGGGCTCGCTGCGGCTGCGAGGCGGGGCGGTCAGCGTGACGACCAGGGGCTGCACGCCGCTGCGCGCGGCCGGGATCGAGCTGGGCGAGAACGACCTCGCCGACGTCTCCGGTCGGTTCTGCGCCACCGGCGCGCCGATGCTGACCATGACGGACGGGGCCTGGCGGCTGAGGGGCGAGATCCGCGGCGGAACCGCCTCGGCCCCCTTCCTGCAAGTGCGCTTCGACGAGGCGGATGGATCGCTCGACGTCGGAGGGAAGGGCGACGCCCTGACGCTGCGCGCCAACCTGGCGGCCGCCCGGGTGATCGACACGACCGAGCCGCAAAGGTTCTTCCCGGTCATGACCCGCGGGGAGGCGAGCGCGGCCCGCGGTGTGTGGCGCGGCCGCTTCGACCTCGCCACGCCGAGCGGCCATTCGCTGGGCGAGGCCGTGCTGCAGCACGCGGACGCCACCGAGAGCGGTTCCTTCCAGCTCGACACCGGCCTGCTCGCCTTCGCGCCCGAGGGGCTGCAGCCGGCCGACCTGTCGCCCGCCGCAGTGCTGATCGCCTCTCCGGCCGAGGGCGAGGCGAGGTTCGTCGGCGGCTTCAGCTGGAGCCCAAGGGGTGAGGCAAGCGGCGGAACGCTGGACGTGAGCCGGCTCGACTTCCGCGGGCCTATCGGCATGGTCCGCGGGCTGCAGACCCGGATCGAACTGACCAGCCTTGCTCCGCTCGCCACCGCCCCGGACCAGGTGGTCCGCGCCGAACGGATCGAGGCCTTTGCGCCGATGACCGAGATCGTCGCCATCGGCCGAGTCGAGAACGAGGCGATCCAGCTCGCCTCCGCCGTCGCCACCGCCGGCCACGGCCGGATCGAGCTGGAGCCGATGGCCATCCCCTTCGATCCCGACGCGACGTGGCGCGGGGCCATGCGGCTCGACGACGTCCAGCTCTCTGATCTCGTTGAAGCCTCGCCGCTGGCCGAGCAGATGGATCTCGTCGCCAAGGTGGACGGCCGCATCCCGTTCGAGGTGGGTTCCCAGGGGATCAAGGTGTCGGGCGGCGAACTGCACGCCATCGAGCCCGGGCGGCTGTCGATCCAGCGCGAGGCGCTGACCTCGGTCGCGGCCGAGGGCGGCGCGCCGGAGGACGCTGAGCCGAACCTGACCGTCGACTTCGCCTACCAGGCCATGGAGAACCTGGCGTTCGAGCAGCTCGCCGCCGAGATCGAGACGCGGCCCGGCGGGCGGCTCGGCGTGCTGTTCCGCATCGCCGGCGAGCACGATCCGCCACGCCGCCAGGAACTGCGGCTGGGCTACCTGGAACTGATCCAGCGCAGCTTCCTGAACCGCAGCCTGCCGCTGCCGTCCGGCGTGAAGGTCGACCTGAGCCTCGACATGTCGCTAAATCTCGACCAGTTGCTGGCCGACTGGAACGAGTACCAGCGGCTGATCGACGGTCGCGGGCCCGGTTCAGCCACGGTTCAGCCCGACTCGGCCAATAGCGCATCTGACAGCTCGCCCGGAGGATCAACTTGACGCCCCAAAGCCCGGCCTCGCGCCGCTCCCTTCTCGCGTTCGGCGGGATAGCCATGCTCGCAGGCGCCTGCACGCCCACGGTGCGCGTGGAAGTCTCGCCGATCACCATCTATGCGAAGCTGGAGCACGACGTGCGCGTGCGCCTTGGCGAAGACGTCAAGGCCCTGATCCAGCAGAACCCGAACCTGTTCTAGGAGCCTTCTGAAATGACAAGGCAAAAGGCCCTCGCCACCCTGGCCGGCGCAGCCGCGGCGCTGATGCTCGCGACCACCGCCAGCGGCCAGACCGCCGCCGACAAGGCCGCGGTCGATGCGGCCAAGGCGCAGGGGATCGTAGGCGAACAGGCGGACGGCTACCTGGGCTTCGTAAAGGACACGCCGGACGCGGCGCTGCGCGCCTCGGTCGCGGCGATCAACGCCGGCCGGGCTCAGGTGTATCGCGAGGCCGCGCAGCGGAACAACGTCAGCCCCGAGGCGGCTGGCGTCGCCGCCTTCAAGGAAGTGATCCTCGGCCGGATCCCGGCCGGCGAGTACTACAAGAACAGCGCCGGCGCCTGGGTCCGGAAATAGCGCTCAGCTGGTGCGACGCAGGGGCGGCCGCGGGCGGCCCCTGCCGAGCCGCGCGGCCTTCATCAGGGCCCAGCCCTCGCAGGTCAGCAGATAGGCGAAGGGAGGCGGACGCCATCCCCGCAGGCCCGGCCGCGCGACCGCCCGTTGCAGCAGGCCGCGCGCGGCGAGATTGACGCAGGCCTGCAGTCTCGCCCGCGCCGCCGTTCCGAGCGGGTCGTCGCCGCTGCGGGCGCAGTCCACGGGACCTTCCAGCGCCTCCTGGAGGAGGGCCCGCTCTTCGGCGCTCAGTGCGATCCACTCGTCCATGGCCGGGGAACGCGGCCCGGGCCGGTCCGTTTCCGGCCGCGCGAGAAATCCTCCGCACGGGCCCGGCCCCGAATGCGCGACGCGCCGTCGCAGGCGTTATAATATCAGTGTTAACTCATCTAACCTTAGGATGCGCCTCGCGTTTTCAGGGGACGGGCGCATGCTTGGGCGCGCGAGCGAGTGGCGGGGCGACGGAGCGCCGAGCCCGGAGGCGACGGCCCGCGCGCTTCGGCTGGCCGAGGCGCTCGCGCCGGGCGCCCGTGCGGAGCTCCTGGCGAGCGACCCGCCGGCGCCGACCGGCGACGCAAGCCTCGCCGCGCCGGTGAGACGCGCCGACGGCTCTGTGGTGGCCATCCTGAGGCTCACGGAGCTGCCGTCCCCACCGGATCCGAGCCTCGCCGAACGGCTGCAAGACGTCGCCGATCTGCTGGCGAGCGCATTCGGCCGGGTCGGCGCGGTGGCGGCGGAGCCGTCCGCGGATACCGCCCGGGCCACCATGGCGGCGGTCATCGAAGCCGCCCCGCTGTCGATGGCCCTGACCGACCGCGACCTGCGGGTGCTGGCGGTCAGTCCGACGCTGATCGAGTCCCTCGGCTGGCATGATCGCGAGGTGGTCGGCGAAAGCCTCTTCGATCTGTCTCCGGCCGTATTCGAGCGCTGGCGCGACACCTACCGGGCCGTGCTGGGCGGTGAGGAGCGGGCCTCGCGCCGTTTCCCGATGCGCGACCTGCAGGGCCGGCCCGCCTGGTACGAGGGCCATGTCCGGACATGGAAGCGGGCCGACGGCGAGGCCGGCGGGCTGATCATCGCCTGGCACGATATCACCGGCATGATGGAGGCGCTGGAGCGCACCGCCCGCTCGGAAGACCGCCTGAAGCTGGCGATGGAGATCTCCGAGATGCACGTCTGGGAGATGGACTACCGGCGCAAGGAGTTGATCAAGGTCGGCGCCGAGGACACCTTCTTCGACGCGCCGGTGACTTTCGAGATGCTGGCCGAGGACATCTACGGCAACGTCGACGAGCGCGACCTTATGATGGTGCGCGAGGCCTGGCGGCGGCATTTCCGCGAAGGTGCGCCCTACCACCCCGAATATCGGCTGAAGCGAAAGGACGGCCAGGAGGTCTGGACCGCCTGCACGCTCAAACTGATCAACGACGACCAGGGCCGGCCGCTGCGGTTGATCGGGGCGATGCAGAACATCACCGCGCGAAAGCGCGCGGAGAAGCAGCTGTTGCAGGCCAAGGACGAGGCCGAAGCCGCCAACCAGGCCAAGTCCACCTTCCTGGCCACCATGAGCCACGAGATCCGCACGCCGTTGAACGGAGTGCTGGGGATGGCGCAGGCCATGGCCGCAGACACGCTCGCGCCCGACCAGCGGGCGCGGCTCGACGTTATCCGCCAGTCGGGCGAGTCGCTGCTGGCCATACTCAACGACGTCCTCGACCTGTCGAAGATCGAGGCCGGCAAGCTGGAGCTGGAAGAAGTCGACTTCGACCTCGGCGGAATGGTCCGCGACGTCCTGGCGGCGTTCGAGGCCGTCGCCCGCGGCAGAGGCCTGCCCCTGGCGCTGGAGGTCGAGCCGGCGGCCGAGGGCCTCTACCGCGGCGATCCGGTGAGGGTGAGGCAGATCCTCTCCAACCTGGTCTCCAACGCATTGAAGTTCACCGAGGAGGGCTCCGTCGCCGTGCGCATGGACGGCGGCGGCCAGGGCGTGCGGCTGACCGTCCGCGACACCGGCATCGGTATGCCGCCCGACCGGCTCGGCAGGCTGTTCCAGAAGTTTGAGCAGGCCGAAGCGTCGACCACCCGGCGGTTCGGCGGCACCGGCCTCGGTCTGTCCATCTGCCGCGAGCTGACCGAACTGATGGGCGGCGCCATCAAAGTCGACAGCCAGCCGGGAGCGGGGACCGAGTTCCAGGTCTTCCTGCCGCTCCCACGGCTGGGCGAAGCCCCGAGCGAGGCGGCGCCGACCGCGCCCCAGGCCGCCCCTGCGGACGGCCCGCCGCTGCGCATCCTGGCGGCCGAGGACAACCCGGTGAACCAGCTCGTGCTTACCACCCTGCTGGAGCAGGCCGGCCTCTCCCCACGGGTCGTCGACAGCGGCCGCAAGGCGGTGGAGGCCTGGGAAACCGGGGACTGGGACGTCATCCTGATGGACGTGCAGATGCCGGACATGGACGGGCCGGAAGCGACGCGCGCGATCCGCGCGCGCGAAGCCGAGACCCGCCGGCCCCGCACGCCGATCCTGGCGCTGACTGCCAACGCCATGTCGCACCAGGAGGCCGAGTATCTGGCCAGCGGCATGGATGCGGTGATCGCCAAGCCGATCCAGGTGGAGCGGCTGTTCGAGGCCCTGCGCCAGGCCCTCGAGGCTGCGCCCTCGCGCTGATCGCGGTTGCCAAGCGGACGGAACCGGCGCCCACTTCCAGCCAACGAGAAGAAGACGAGGGAGGAGGCCATGGACGACATGGCGGCGGCCCCGGCGGGGCTGGACGTGAGCGCCCACGTCGAGGCCATGCGGCGCGACGGCTACACCATCGTCGAAAATGTTCTCGGCCCGGACCAGCTGACCGCGGCGCGCGAGGCGCTCGCCCCCTTCCTCGGAAGCCACCGGGGCCGCAACCCCTTCGAGGGCTACGACACCGAGCGGGTCTACACTCTGGTCGCGCGCGGCAAGGTGTTCGAGGACGCGGTCGAGGAACCCCGGCTGATGGCCATCCTCGGCGCCTTCCTGCAACCGCGTTTCCTGCTCACCGCCAGCCAGGCCATCTGCATCTATCCCGGCGAGGCGGCCCAGCGGCTGCACACGGACGACAGCTTCTATCCCATCGCCCGGCCCCGACCTCCCATCAGCATCACCGTCATCGTCGCCATCGACGCCTTCACCGAGGAGAACGGCGCGACGGTGATCGTTCCCGGTAGCCACCGCTGGAGCGACGCGGACCTGGCCGCCCTGCGCGAGGCGCACGAGGCGGGGGGGACGTTGCCCGAGGTGGAAAGGTCGGCGCGACCGGCGGTGATGCCGGCCGGCGCGGCGCTGGTCATGCAGGGCACGCTGGTTCACGGCGGCGGGGCGAACCGCAGTCCGGCCCCCAGGCTCGCCTTCACCAACCAGTACTGCGAGTCCTGGGCCCGCACGCAGGAGAACTTCTTCCTGGCGATCCCGAAGGAGACGGTGCGCGGCTACTCCCCCAGGGTGCGCGAACTGCTGGGCTACGACACCCGGCTCAACAGCTTCATGGGGATGGTCACCGGCTCCACGCCGGCCAAGGCGCTGGACCCGGACTGGGTCCCTCCGGTCGTTCGGCAGGCGCCGTACGGCGACTGAAGGGGGAACCGGGCGCGGGCTCCGGGCCTTAGGGCCGCAAGGAGAGAACCCGCCTCGTGGACCCCACCCCGACGATCGCCGGCCTGATCGGCCAGGCGGAGCGGCTGCTCGGCTGGCCAACCTGGGTCTTCAGCCTGTTGCTGATGGCGCTGGCGCTCGCCGCCGCCCTCGTCACCCACGAGATCATCGTGCGGCTGGTGCGGCGGGCCATGCGCCGCGCCGACGAGTTCTGGCGACCGATGGTGATCCGCACCCGGCGGCCCGGCCGCCTGGCGTTGCTGATCGCGGCGCTGGCGGCCTCCTCGGCGATCGCCCCGCTGCCGCCGGAGCTGGCGGGCGGTCTGCGCCACCTGCTGCTGATCGCCTTCATCGTGCTGCTGGGCTGGACCGCCTACATCGCGCTCGACATCGCCACCGCCCTCTACATGCGGCGCTTCAAGGTGGATGTCGACGACAACCTGCTGGCCCGCAAGCACCTGACCCAGGTGCGCATTCTGAGGCGGGCGCTCATCATCCTGATCTTCATCGTCACCGCGAGCCTCGCCCTGATGACGGTCAGCGGCGTGCGGCAGTGGGGCGTCAGCCTGCTGGCCGCGGGCGGGGCGGCCTCGATCATCGTGGGCCTGGCCCTGCAGCCGCTGCTGTCCAACCTGATCGCCGGCATCCAGATCGCCATGACCCAACCGATCCGCATCGACGACGCCGTGGTCGTCGAGGGCGAGTGGGGCAACGTCGAGGAGATCACCGCCACCTATGTGGTGATCCGCGTCTGGGACCAGCGCCGGCTGGTGCTGCCGCTCAGCTACTTCCTGCAGAACCCCTTTCAGAACTGGACCCGCGAGAGTTCGGAGCTGCTGGGCGTGGTGCTGCTCCATGTCGACTACGCTGCGCCGGTGGCGGCCATCCGCGCGCGGCTGGAGGAGATCGCCCGGGCCTCGCCCCTGTGGGACGGGCGGGTGGTCGTGCTGCAGGTCACCGACCTGCGCGAGCGGACGATGGAGCTGCGCTGCCTGGTCAGCGCCCGCAATTCGGGCCAGGCGTTCGACCTGCGCTGCGAGGTCCGCGAGAAGCTGGTCGCCTTCCTGAAGGAGCAGCACCCCGAGGCGCTGCCGCTCGGCCGCCTCGAGCTGCGGGCGGCCGAGGCGCCCGCCGCCGATGCGCGCAGCTTCGCGCCGCGAGAGCCGCGCCAGGGCGTCAGGGGGCGGGCGTGAGCGCGATCACCTGCTCGGTCGCCGCCTCCACCGCCTCTCGGGAAAAGGCGAGGGGTACATACTCGCCGCGCGCCCACAGCGGGAAGAGGTCGTCGAAGTGCGGGCTGGCCGGGTCTTCCGACTGCCCTGGGGTGTTGATCACCCGGCTGTTGTCCCAGGCGCCGACGTCCAGGACCATGCGGAACGAGGCGCCCGCCACCACCCGGAAGTCGGACGGCCGCCAGGACGCCGCCAGCGGCGAGAACGCCGTGCCGGACATCGGGGCCGACCCTACCGCCAGCCGCTCGCGCTCGGCGGCCGGCGCCAGCGGCGAGAGCGGATGCTCGAACCTCGCCTGGTGCAGGTCGCCCCAGCGCCACGCGGCGGGATCGGGCCCGAGACGCTCCGCGACCTCCCGCCAGGCCGCCTTCAGGCTAGGCAGGATGACCCGCTCGCGCGCCGCGGGCGTGCGCTCCATGAAGTCCACGACGGCCGCCAGGTCGCCGCCGCCGATGAGGCCGCGGACCGACGCCGGGGCGGCGCGGTTCACCGCGGCGGGACCCAGGTGTTTGGCGATCCAGGTCTCGAACAGCGCCGCGCCAGCGCTGTCGGCCGCCGCCCGCCGGTCCCAGGCGCGCAGCAGTTCGAGCGCGGCGGCTGTCTCCCGGTCCCGCGCCTCGGCCGGCAGCAGCGGGATCAGCCGGTCGGCGACGGTGTTGTACGGGTCCGTCTGCAGGGCCATGGAGTCGGCGACGCTGATCTTGTCGTCTTCGCCCAGCACGTTGGCGATCCGGTCCATGCGCGACCGGTTCGACCACTCGAAGCCCGGCTTGCGCTCCGAGACCGGATAGTCCGCGGGCAGGTTCATCTGATTGGCCGTGCCCAGCCACCCCTGCGGCGGGTCGAACGCCGAGGGCAGCTCCTCGGCGGCCAGGAAGCCGTCCCACTCGTAGCGGCCGTCGCCCGGAACCGGCATCAGCCCGTCCCAGGCCGGCCGGCGCGGGACCTTGCCGGCGGCGATCCAGCCGATGTGGCCGGAGGTGTCGGCGTAGACCTGGTTCTCTGACGGCGCGCCCCAACGGCGCAGGGCCGATGAAAAGCCCTCCCAGTCCTTGGCGGTCATGTAGTCCACCGAGCCGAAGTAGGCGCTGGTCCCCGGTTCGCTCCAGACGCTGCGGATCCCGAAGGCGCGGTTGGTCCTGGGGTCCTGGAACACCACCGGCCCGTGGCGCGTGAAGCGCAGCTCCACCTCGCGCGGCGCCTCGCCCTTCACCTCGACGGTCTCGCGCACGATGCGCATCGGCTCCCAGCCGTCCTGGTAGCGGTAGCGGGTCGGGTCGGCCGGGTCGGTCTCATAGACGTAGAGGTCTTCCTGGTCGGCGTTGAAGATGGTCAGGCCGAAGGCGATGGTTCCATTGTGACCGATGGAGATGCCGGGCAGCGCCGGCTCGCCGGCGCCGATCACCGAAAAGCCCGGCGCCTCGAGGTGGACGATGTAGCGCAGCGAGGGGACGCCGTGCTCGCGGTGCGGGTCGTTGGCCAGCAGCGGGCGGCCGGTCTCGGTGCGCGCGCCCGACACCGTCCAATTGTTGGAGCCCACCCAGTCCGGCGAGGCGGCGACGGCGAAGCCCTCCGGCAGGCGGAAGCCGCCGGTCGCCAGCTGGTAGTCGGCCAACACGTTCTCGGGAATGTCGCAGGGGTCGAGCCCGTCCGGAACCTGCGTCGTCCACTCGGGCTCCAGGAGGCGGTGCAGGCGCGCCGCTTCGACCCCGCCGCCGCGGCAGACGATGCGGGCCCGGGCGACCTCGCTGGCCGCGTTGCGGGAGAGCGCGTGGCTGCGGATCCGCACGATGTCCTCGGGCGCCCAGCGGTCGGGCAGCGTACCGGCCAGCCGGAAGGGCTCGGGCAGGAGGCGGGCCCCGGCCTCGATCTCGGCCACATAGGCGTTGATCCCGGCCACGAAGGCCTCCGCGTAGCTCTTGGCCTGCGGGCCGTAGGCGGCCCACTCGGCCTCCATGTCGCCGCGGTACAGGAACAGGCGGGCGGCGCGGTCCTTCTCGGCGAAGGCCGGGCCGTAGTCTTTCGCCAGCAGCCCCAGGCCGCGCTTGCGCCAAGTGTCGATCTGCCAGAGCCGATCGCGCGCGACGTTGTAGCCCTGCAGGAAGAAGGCGTCGCGCACCGAGCCGGCGTAGACGTGGGCGATTCCCCACCGATCGATGCGGATCTCGGCAGCAGCGGAGAGGCCCTGGACGGTGCGGCTCTCCTTTTCCGGCTCCGCGGCGGCGGCGTGGGGCAGGGCGAAGGCGGCGGCGAGGAGAAGCGGAAGCAGGCGGCGCATCGGCTCAGCTAAGTGCGGTTCGCCGGCCCTGACAACTTCAGCTGCGCCGTGGGAACTCACACGAGTTTCGACGCTTAGATGCAATGGCGAAGCCCCAGGGCTGGGCGCTCGCCGCAGGGTGCCGACCGATGTTCCGCCTACGCCGCGCGATCTCCTGCCTGGCCGCAGCCGGCGGGCTCGCGTTCGCGTCCGCCGGCTGCGGCCAGGCGAGCGTCTGCCAGGGCCCGCTCCCCGAACCCGGCGCGACCATCAAGGGGCCCGTCCTGCACGTGGTGGACGGCGAAACGCTCTGCGTGGCGCAAGGCTTCGACCCGTCCACCTGGGTGCCCCTGCAGGTCGCCGGCGCGCACGGGCCGGCGGTCACCAAGCCGGCGCTGATGGCCGTGGCCTTCGGCAAGGACGCGGTCTGCAAGGTGGAATCGGTGACGGACGGCCGCGCCGTAGCCGCGTGCACCGTCGAGGAACGCCCGCTCGCCGCCCTCCTGCAGCAGCCCGACGTGCTGCGCGCCGCCGGCGACTGGCGCTAGCGCAGCCAGATCCGCCCCTGGCGCCGTTCGCCGGGCCGGTGTTACAGCGCCTCATGGTCCCAGCCCGCCTGTCCTGGCCGCACGCGCTCCTCGCGATCGCCGTGACCGCCGTCTGGGGGACCAACTTCGTGGTCATCCGCTGGGCCCTGGACGACCTGCCGCCGTTCACGCTGGCGGCGCTGCGCTTCACCTTCGCGGCGCTGCCCGCCATCGCCTTCGTGCGCCGGCCGGCCGTGCCGTGGAGGGACCTGGCCGCCTACGGCCTGCTGATCGGCGCCGGCCAGTTCGGCCTGCTGTTCCTGGCGATGGACGGCCGCATTTCGCCGGGCCTGGCCTCGCTGGTGGTCCAGGCGCAGGTGTTCTTCACGGTCGGCCTGGCCATGCTGATGAGCCGCGAGGCGCTGCGCGGCTTCCAGTGGGCGGCGCTGGCGCTCGGCGCCGCCGGGCTGGTGCTGATCGGCCTGCGCACAGATGGCGATGCGACCTTGCCGGGCCTGGCGCTGGTGCTGCTGGCCGCGCTCTGCTGGGCCGGCGGCAACCTGGTCGCAAGGCGCCATCCGCAGGCCTCGATGCTGGCCTTCGTGATCTGGTCCAGCCTGTTCTCCGCCCCGCCGCTCATCCTGCTGGCGCTGGTCGCCGAGGGGCCCGCCGCCATCGCACATGGAATCCGTGCGGCCGACCTCTGGACCTGGGCGGCCGTCGCCTGGCAGACCGTCGGCAACACCCTGTTCGGCTATACCGCCTGGGGATACCTGCTGGCCCGGCATCCGGCGGCGGTCGTCTCGCCCATGGCCCTGCTGGTGCCGGTGTTCGGCATGAGCGCCTCGGCCCTGCTGCTGGGGGAGGGGATGCCGGCCTGGAAGCTGCTTGCCGCGCTGCTGGTGCTCGCGGGCCTGGCGCTCAACACGCTCTGGCCACTCCTGAGGCCGGCGCGCCCGGCGGGGGTGGCGCAGCGCAGCGGAGCCGGTTAAGCGGGGGCCATGTCCGACGACATCGAGCCGTTCTACGCCATCGGCATCAGCCGCATCGCCCACCAGCTGAAGGCCCAGGGCCGAACGGTGCTGCACATGGAGTTCGGCCAACCGTCCACCGGCGCGCCGAAGGCGGCCATCGAGGTCGCCCACCAGGTGCTCGACACCGAGCCGATGGGCTACTGGGAAAGCACGGCGCTGACCCAGCGCATCGCCCGCCACTACCGGGAGAGCTACGGCGTCACCGTCTCGCCGGAGCAGATCATCCTGACCTGCGGCGCCTCGCCGGCGCTGGTGATGGCCCTGGCCTCGAGCTTCAAGCCCGGCGACGTGGTCGCCGTCGCCCGGCCGGGCTACGTCGCCTACCGCAACACCCTCAAGGCGCTGAACATGATCCCGCTGGAGCTCTCCTACGGCCACGCCGAGCGGTTCCGGCTGAGCGCGGCGCAGATCGCCGCCATCGACCCGGCGCCGGCCGGCCTGATCGTCGCCAGCCCCGCCAACCCGACCGGAGCCATCATCCCCGGCGACGAGCTGGCGGCCATCGCCCGCGTCTGCCGCGAGCGGGGCATCCGCATCGTCTCGGACGAGATCTACCACGGGCTGTCGTACGGCGATCCGGCTCGCTCGATGCTGGAGTTCGAGCCCGAGGCGCTGGTGATCAACAGCTTCTCGAAATACTTCAGCATGGCCGGCTGGCGGCTGGGCTGGATGGTCTCGCCGCCGGCGCACGTGGAGCGGGCCCGCGCCTTCATGGGCGCGATGTTCCTGACCGCCCCCTCGCTCGCCCAGCACGCGGCGCTGGCCGCCATGGACTGCCGCGAGGAGCTCGACGGGCACGTCGAGGTCTACCGCAAGAACCGCCAGTTGCTGCTCGACGCTCTGCCGAGCCTCGGCCTGACCGCCATCGCCCCGCCGGACGGGGCCTTCTACATCTACGCCGATGTCGGTCACCTGACGAACGACAGCCTGGCCTTCTGCGAGCGGCTGCTGCGCGAAACCGGCGTGGCCACCGCACCCGGCGTCGACTTCGACCCGGTCGAGGGGCGCAGGTTCATCCGCTTCAGCTTCGCGGTCTCGACGGCCGAGGTCGAGGAGGCGCTGAGCCGGCTGAAGACCTGGTTCGCCGCCCAGGCGCCGGCGCGCGGCTTTGCGCCGCAGCGCGGCTGAGCACTCAAGCGTCGCCATGGGGGGCGGTTCAGGCTAAGCTGCCGCCCATGTCGGCTATTGTGAAGCTCACCAGCCGTCGGACGCTGCTCGGCGCCGGCCTCGCCCTGGGCGCCTCGAGCCTGGCGGCTCCGGCGCTCGCCACCATCACCCCGCCGCGGCAGCTGTCCCTGGTCAACCTGCACACCGGCGAGAAGCTCAGCGCCGCCTTCTGGGAGGCGGGCTCCTACGTGCCCGACGCGCTGTCGGCCATCGCCAAGGTGCTGCGCGACCACCGCACGGGCGAGGTCCACCCGATCGACCCGAAGCTGCTGGACCTGCTCGCCCAGCTGTCCGCCCGGCTGGATTCGCAGCGCCCGTTCGAGGTGATCTCCGGATACCGCTCGCCGGCCACCAACGCCAAGCTGCACGCCAGGAGCAACGGCGTCGCCACCCGCAGCCTGCACATGGACGGCAAGGCCATCGACATCCGCCTGCCGGGCGTGCCGCTCACCCGGCTGCGCGATACGGCCCTGAACATGCAGGCCGGCGGCGTCGGCTACTACCCGAACTCCAACTTCGTCCACGTCGATGTGGGCCGGGTGCGACGCTGGTCGGGATCGTAGGACCCCGCTTCAGCCCTCGCGCAGCGCCTTCACCACCTTGACCACGCTGAGGTCCCCGCTGGGGGCCCGGCGGAAGCCCAGCTCGCCGCACAGGGCCAGCATCCGCTGGTTCTCGCTCAGCACGTGGCCCCAGACTTCGGCCAGGTTGCGCGTGGCGGCATGCTCCAGCAGCCGGTCCATCAGCGCCCGCCCGATCCCGCGGTGCTGGCGGTCGGTGCGCACCAGCAGGGCGAACTCGGCGCTGCGGCCCTCTGGGTCGGCGATCAGCCGCGCCACCCCGACCAGCTCGCCAGGCGGATCCTCGGCCACCAGCGCCAACTCGCGGTCGTAGTCGATCTGCGACAGCCGCGCGGCCCACACGTGCGGCAGCCGCTTCAACGGTCCGTGCATGCGCAGCCGCAGGTCCTCCTTGGAGGTCCGCTCGACCATCTCCACCAGCGCCGGCTCGTCGTCGGGCCGGATTGGCCGGGTCCAGATGCTCTCGCCGCCGGGCAGGGGCAGGGGACCGGCCAGCTCGCCCGGGTAGGGGCGGATGGCCATCCGCTTGCGCTCGGGCGTCAGGCTGATGCGTGCGTCGAGCGCGATCACGCCGTCCTCGTCGGCCAGCAGGGGGTTGATGTCGAGCTCGGCCAGCTGCGGCAGCTCGACGATCATCAGCGACAGTCGCTCCAGCACCTCGGCCACGCCCTCGGCGTCGGCGGCGGGGCGGTCGCGGTAGGCGCGCAACAGGGCCGAGACTCGGGTGCGCGACATCATCTCCAGCGCCAGCACCCGGTTGAGCGGCGGCAGGCCCACCACCCGGTCGGCCAGCACCTCGACGGCGACGCCGCCCTGGCCGAACAGCACCACCGGGCCGAAGGTCGGGTCCACCGCCACGCCCGCGATCAGCTCGCGAGCGCGAGGCCGCACGATCATCGGCTGCACCACGAAGCCTTCCAGGCGCGCGTTGGGCGCGGCGGCCGAGACCCGCTCGAGCATCTTCCGCGCCGCCTCGGCCACGGCCTCGGGACTGGAAAGGCCCAGCGCCACCCCGCCCACGTCGGTCTTGTGGGTGATGTCGGGCGAGAAGATCTTCAGAGCGTAGGGCGCGGACAGCTCAGCGGCCTTCTTCGCCGCCTCCTCCGGCGTGGCGGCGATCAGGCTCTCGGCGATGGGAATGCCGTAGGCCTTCAGCACCGCCTTGGCCTCGGGCTCGCTCAGCCGGGTGCGGCCGTCGGCCATGGCGTCCTCGACGATGCGGCGGGCGGCCTCGCGGTCCTGCGGCTGCGGCCAGGCTGGCGGGGTCTCCAT
>Ga0172382_10000498_pt1 | contig 74360 bp, 64 predicted proteins | sample Leawel138RmetaG_FD_122245 | JGI IMG/M metagenome (GOLD analysis project Ga0172382, IMG submission 122245) | Leachate microbial communities from a municipal landfill in Southern Ontario, Canada - Leachate well 138R metaG | ecosystem: Engineered > Solid waste > Landfill > Unclassified | place...
CTTCATCGGTTTTAAAGCGATCAGCAAACTCTAAGAGGTTTTGGCCTTGAAATAATTTCATAGAATCCTTTGTTTAATTGGGGTCAAAGATAATTAAAATATGTAACTATCTACTTACCTCTATCAAATTATTTTACATTTGCTTAGTCTTTTTTGTTAACACAAAAATTTATCATTATGAAAACATTCTTACAAAACATTATCATCTTGTTGGCAACGTTGATGTTTCCCGGCCATGTAAGCGGTCAGGTATTTTTTTTCGGTGATCCTGAACCATTTATTTTGGATGACCACGACAAACAAAATGCTGTGTTGGGCTATGCTGGCGAAAGCATTGGCTATCTGCTTATTTACGAACAGCCAACCGATTCGGCCTCCACAGCCATTGTTTATTGGAGGTACCTCTCCAACGATCCGCCAGTGACATTAATAGCAGTGCCGGGAGTGCATTTTCGCAATCCTAAGTTGTTTCATCCCTATTGGTACTTTCCCCACGACACGGTTGGTTATGTGTTTTATGAAAAAGTGGTTGGAGAAAGTACTGGTTTGTATTACATAACGGTTACTCCTGATGGCGGCCAATCCCTGCCGGTGGCATTTGCTGTAGAAGGTAGTGTAAACAATCTCTATAGCTACTCGTATCAAGTCAACTCCCGCATGGTTTACCATTCCAACGGAAATGTGCTGGCTTTTTATCCGACCTATAGTGGAGGAGAAGTATCATTTAGCATCCCGGATACGGTATTTACCGGAGAAATTACTGATTTGGCCATCCAAAATGATCAGATTTTTTGGCTTACGCCAAATAATGATTCTACCCTGCTTATGATGTCACAATTGATGTATCCCAATTATTGGAGCGATCCGCAAGCCGTAAAAACGGAAAAGCAGATAGCTTCATTGGGAGGTTTCAACTTCGATTACAACGAAGGCTGGCTGTCGTTTACCTTTGAAGCAGCCGGAAAGTGGTACATTAATAATGTTTATAATCACTCTTATGGGCCACCCTATTTCTATCTGTTGGATATCGAAAGTGACAGCGCTTTCGATTATGATGCTTTTGCTACCTATTTGGCGGTGAAAGGATATGATCCCGATGTTTATTTCTCTGCATTTATCCGTGATACCATGGGGGCACGCGAGGTTTTTATGAGAAACAAAGACTGGGACGGAGATCATTATTTTCAACTGAGCAATTTAGGAACGGAATGCCGCAACCCGAAATTTTTCCTGGGCGAGGCGGATGGTGATGGTTTTCGTTGGGGATATCTTATCTGGGAAGCTTTTGTAGATGGTCATTGGCAAATTTACCAGTCCAGAGCTTCTTTTGGCTGGGACGGAATAAATGAGCAGCAGCAGCCCGAGGGCGTTTCCGTTTCGCCCAATCCGGCCCGCGACTTTGTGCGCATCCAAAATAGCCGGGAGTTGGATTTGAATATTAAAATAATGGATATGAGCGGAAGATTGATTTTGCAAACCGCAGCAAAAGACCCGGAGTTCACCATAACCACAAGCCAGTGGCCGAGGGGCGTTTATATTTTGAGCGCTACCTCCGGAAGGAAAACATTAACACAAAAGATTGTGGTGGAATAACAAGTTGAGATTCTATATTCATAACAAAAACTTAAAAATTGTGATTATTTAGGTATTGGAATTGAATTCCAAATCATCCAGACCCCATCCCCAGCCCTTCCCCTGCAGGGGAAAGGAGACCAGCCGCACAAGCCACAGCAGCGGCTCGTGCGTCGGCATTCTCCCCCTCCAGGGGGAGTTAGAGGGGGTCTTGGGAAGTCGCCATTTTAACAGGAGCTGACGAAAGACACCTAAATAGTTACTGAAAATTTATCATTATGAAAACATCATTACAAGTCTTTATCATCCTGCTGGTAATGCTGATGATTACCAACAGTGCCAAAAGTCAGGGGTATTTCGATGAACCGGTGCCCTTTGTTACGGATAATTACGACAAGCAAAATGCTGTGCTTGGTTACGCCTTTCCTGATTTAGGTTATCTGCTTGTTTACGAACAGCAAACCGATTCTGAGTCCACGGCCATTGTTTATTGGAGGTATCTCTCAAACGATCCGCCGGTGACACTAATAGCAGAGCCGGGGGTGCATTACCGCAATCCCAAATTGTACACATCGCAATACGGCTATTTCAACGATTCGACAGGAATTGTGTTTTATGAAAAGGCTGTTGGCAACACCACGGAATTGAATTACATCAAGCTGGCTCCCGATGGCGGGCAATCAGCTCCTTATGCTCTTGCCACCGAAGACAGCATAAATAATCAGTTTGCTATTTCTAACAATCAAAACCTAATGGCATTTCATTCCAATGGCAATCTATTGGCTTTTTATGAAAAGCAAACAGGCGGGGTACCCGGATTTAGTCCACCTGACACTGTTTTTACGGGCTATATTTCCGATATCAAAATACAATGGGATCAACTTTTTTGGCTCGCGCGATATAGCGACTCTACTTCGTTGATGGTATCCAAATATCAAAATTATGATCAATGGACAGAACCTGTGGTGCTAAAAACAGAGAAGGAGATAAGCACGATTGGTGGAACAACTTTCTTGGAAAATCAGGGATGGATTTCTTACACTTACCAATCTGCCGAAAAGTGGTACATCAATAATGTCTTAAGAGGGTGGGGTGAGGAGGATGAATTTCAGTTGGAAATCGAAAACGACAGCACATTCGACTATGATGCTTTTGCCACCTGGTTGGGTGTTAAAGGAGGCTATCCCGACTTGTATTATTGTGCGTACATCAAGGAGATATTGGATGCGCGTGAGGTGTTTATGAATTACATATTATTGGGTGGTAATGAGTATTTCCAGCTCTCTTTTTTGGGAACTGAATGCCGTAACCCGAGATTCTATCTGGGGGAAGGCGCAGGTTTTTCAGCTTCATGGGGCTATCTTATTTGGGAAGCATACGTCGATGGTCACTGGCAAATTTACCGGTCGAGGGCGCCAATTGGCTCGAGCGGAATAAATGAGCAGCAAAAACTTGAAGGCGTTTCCGTTTCGCCCAATCCGGCTCGCGACTTTGTGCGCATCCAAAATAGCCGGGAGTTGGATTTGAATATTAAAATAATGGACATGAGCGGAAGAGTGATTTTGCAAACCGCAGCAAAAGACCCGGAGATCACCATAACCACAAGCCAGTGGCCGAGGGGCGTTTATATTTTGAGCGCTACCTCCGGAAGGAAAACATTAACACAAAAGATTGTTGTGGAGTAGGGATGCAGCGTTTCCTTGCGCCCTGCGCCCCGCGCCCTGCTGAAAAGCTTGTTGTGGAGTAGGGATGCAGCGTTTCCCTGCGCCCTGCGCCCCGCGCCCTGCTGAAAAGCTTGTTGTGGAGTAGGGATGCAGCGTTTCCTTGCGCCCTGCGCCCCGCGCACTGCTGAAAAGCTTGTTGTAGAGTAGGGATGCAGCGTTTCCTTGCGCCCTGCGCCCCGCGCCCTGCTAAAAAGATTGTGGTAGAGTAGGGGTGCAGCGTTTCCCTGCGCCCTGCGCCCCGCGCCCTGCTTCCTACATCACCTCCTCGTATTTCAGGTTGTCGATGATAAATCCCTGCCGGTCGGGGGTATTTTTTCCCATGTAAAACGAGAGCATGTCGCCCAGCGGCTGCCCTTTTTTAAGTATCACCGGGTCGAGGCGCATAGAGCTGCCAATGAAATGTTTGAACTCGTCGGGCGAAATCTCACCCAGCCCTTTAAAGCGGGTGATCTCGGGATTTGCACCAAGTTTTTTGAGCGCCTGCACGCGCTCCTCTTCCGAGTAGCAATAGATGGTTTCTTTCTTGTTGCGCACCCTGAAAAGTGGTGTTTGCAATATGTACAGATGGCCGGATTTCACCACGTCGGGATAAAACTGCAGGAAAAAGGTGAGCAGCAGCAGGCGGATGTGCATGCCGTCCACGTCGGCATCGGTGGCGACGACGATGTTGTTGTAGCGCAGGTTTTCGAGGTCTTCGTCGATGTTGAGCGCTGCCTGCAGCAGGTTAAACTCTTCGTTTTGGTAAACGATCTTTTTGGTCATGCCGTAGGAGTTGAGCGGCTTGCCTTTGAGCGAGAACACCGCCTGGGTGTTCACGTCGCGGCTTTTGGTAATGGAGCCGCTGGCCGAATCGCCCTCGGTGATAAAGAGCGTGGTCTCGAGGCGTCGGTCGTGGTTTTGGTTGTAGTGCACGCGGCAGTCGCGCAGCTTTTTGTTGTGCAGGCTGGCCTTTTTCACGCTCTCCCGCGCCAGCTTTTTGATGCCTGCGATGTCTTTGCGTTCTTTCTCGCTGCTGAGGATTTTCTGATAGATGGCATCGGCAACAGCGGGGTTCATGTGCAGATAGTTGTCGAGATTGCGCTTGACGATATCCATCACGTAGTTGCGGATGGTTTGTCCGTCGGGTTCCAGATATTGCGAGCCAAGTTTTGTCTTGGTTTGCGATTCAAACACCGGCTCCTGCACTTTGATGCTTAGCGCCACCACGATGGAAGCGCGCACGTCGCCCGGCTCGAAGTCTTTTTTGTAGAACTCGCGCATGGTTTTTACGATGGCTTCGCGGAAAGCGGCCTGGTGGGTGCCGCCCTGCGTGGTATTCTGGCCGTTTACAAACGAATGATACTCTTCGCCGTACTGGTTGCTCATGTGCGTGAAGGCAAACTCCAGATCGTCCTCTTTGAGATGGATAATGGGATACAAAGCGCCACCATTGATGTTGCGTTCCAAAAGATCGTGCAGTCCGTTTTTGGCAAAAAATCGTTCGCCATTGTAATAAATGCTCAGCCCGTTGTTGAGGAAAACGTAGTTCCAAAGGAGTTTTTCGACGTATTCAGGAATAAAGTGGAAGTTGCCAAAATATTGGGTGTCGGGCACAAAGGTGATGAGGGTGCCGTTGCGCTCGGTAGTGTCGGCAAGTGGCTCTTCGCGCATTTTTACGCCGCCGCTGAATTCTACTATTTTGGTTTTACCATCGCGGATGGATTGCGCCACAAACAACGACGATAGCGCATTGACCGCTTTTGCACCTACGCCATTCAGCCCTACGGATTTCTTAAAAACTTTGCTGTCGTATTTTGCGCCGGTGTTGATTTTTGCTACACAATCCACCACTTTGCCCAGTGGAATGCCCCGTCCGTAGTCGCGGATGCTCACTTTGCGCTCGTCGATGAGCACGTCGATGCGGCGCCCGTTGCCCATCACAAATTCGTCGATGGAGTTGTCGAGGATCTCTTTTATTAATACATAAATGCCATCGTCCTGTGAGGAGCCGTCGCCCAGCTTGCCGATGTACATGCCGGGGCGCGTTTGTATATGCTCGTTCCAATCGAGCGAGCGTACCAGATCATCACTATATTCTACTGTGGTCATAGTTTGTTGTTTTTTGGGTTGGGGGCAAAAATAGGTGATTAGCCGCCAGGTTCATGCAGGGGATATGTGTAAAGTTATCAAACACTGCTTGCCATCACTAACGTTAAATGCCACGTTACAGCCTGTTATCAGCTCTTTCAATTGCTTACAGAGCGTTGATAAATATTTTTGTTTTAAGCACGTGTTAATTAGGCCAGTCCATTCAGTTTTATTTTGCTGCACTTACTTTTGTGATTCCTTCATTTTGAAATTTTGTACAATAATCGGTGTTATAAAACATTTATCTTTGCGGCCTTAAACAGCAATGTGCAACGCAAATATTAGCATAAAAAATATGAACGACAAACTGCAGGAACTAACTACCCGGATTTACGACGAAGGCGTCGAAAAAGGAAAAAAGGAAGCAGCCGAAATTGTGGCTAAAGCCAAAAAAGAATCGGAAGAGATACTAAAAACAGCACGTGCCGACGCTGAAAAAATTATGGCCGACGCCCGTCAAGCTGCCGAAGAGCTGAAAAAAAATACCGACTCGGAGCTGCAGATGACCACCCGGCAGGCTGTTACCGGCATCAAACAACGCATTACCGACCTGCTGGTAGATAAAGCCGTGAACCAAGCCGTAGATCAGACTTTTGATGACAAAGACTTTGTGAAGAAGCTCCTGCTCAAAATGGCCGACAACTGGGATAAAATTGAGAAGCACGGCAAAGACCTCACGGTTTTTATGTCGGAAGACGACCACAAAAAACTCGAAGGCATCCTGAGCAAGCAGTTGGCCGAAAAGGTTAAAGAAGGTGTGGAGATCGACTTTGAAGAAGGCATCAAAAGCGGCTTTAAGCTCGGCCCCAAAGATGGAAGCTACAAGATAAGCTTCACCGATGAGGATTTTAAATTATTTTTTAATCAATACCTCCGTCCACGAACCCGTAAATTTTTTGCCGAAAACTAACAGCATGCTTTTCAAACGTCACTATTATTACGAGGTTGCCGGACTTCCTGATCTTTTTCTCGACGAGAACAGAGCCAAGGTGTCAGTAAAGACTTTTAAAGAGGAGTTTCGCAAGACGCTGCATCGGAAGGACTATGCGCTGATGGAGGTGCTGTTTTTAAAATACGATAATCAAAACCTGCTCAATTTGCTGCTCAAAAAAGATAAACCCTGGCAGGAACTGGGCAATTATAGCAGCGAGCTACTCGAAGAAGAGATCCGCAAAACCGACGACAGGATTCCGGAATACATGCGCAGTTTTATCGACAAGTTTAAGAGTGGCGAACGCGACAACGACGAGATGCCCTGGGAAACGGTTCTCGACACATATTTTTATGAATATCTGCTCTCGCTCAACAACGATTTTCTGCGCACCTACTACAGCTTTTTGCTCGATTTTACCAACGTTACCACAGCGCTTGCCCTGCGCGAACACAAAATGCCGCCAGCCAATCAACTCATCGGTGATAATGTAGTGACGCGAAGCATCCCGCGCAGCAACGCCCGCGACTTTGGACTGACGCAGGATTTTGCAGAAATCGACAAAATCCTTACTGCATGGCAAAGCGATACCATCACCACACGCGAGAAAAATCTCGACGTGATAAAATGGCAATGGATCGACGAACATACTTTCTTCGAATATTTTACCATCGAACGCCTGCTCGCCTTTATGCTTCAGCTTGAAATAGCCGAACGCTGGATGCGCCTCGATCCGGAAACCGGACGCAGCATGTTCGACAAGTTGCTCGACCGCCTCACACGTGATTACAAATTGCCTGAAGAATTTAATTTACGACAGATAAAACGTTCTTGATTATTAACACCTTGATTGTTTTAATAATTTAAAACCTGAGAATTATGAAAAAACTAAAAGCACTTTTACTTGCTGTTATCCTGCTGGGAACTGCGGTTACCCACCAAAGCTGCATCGGATCGTTTCAGCTTACCCGGAACCTCTACAGTTGGAATATGGATATCGATGGCCGGTGGGGCTCCGAGCTGGTGTTTCTCGCCATGATTATTATCCCGGTTTATACCGTTACGTTGCTTGCCGATGGCGTAGTGCTCAATGCCATCGAGTTTTGGACTGGTAATAATCCCTTGGCAATGAACGCTGTGGAGAAACAGACCCGTATAGTTAAAAAGGACGGCGACAGCTACAGGCTTACCGCCGAAAAAAATACAATCCACGTGCAGAAACTTAGTGGCGACAACACCGGCGAAACAGGTGAATTTTTATGGAATGAACAAGGACAAAACTGGATTTTCCAGACCAATGACCAGCGTTTCGTTCTGCAACAGTAATAGCTATTTATTCTCAAAAGTATTTTAAATGACAAAAGGATCAGTATCCGGAATCATCGCTAATCTTGTAATAGTTGTCGTAGACGGACCTGTGGCTCAAAATGAAATTTGCTACATCATCCTCGATGACGTTCGCCTCATGGCCGAGGTTATCAAGATCATGGGTGAAAAAGCCTATGTGCAGGTTTTTGAAAGCACCCGCAACCTGAAAGTGGGAGCAGGTGTCGAGTTTTCGGGCAATCTGCTTGAGGCAACCCTCGGCCCCGGCATCCTCTCCAAAAATTTTGATGGTCTGCAAAACGACCTCGACAAAATGGACGGCGTGTTTCTTACCCGTGGCGAATACACCAATCCGCTCGAAGACGATAAAAAATGGGAATTTAAGCCCCTGGCACGCATAGGCGATCTGGTGGAAGCCGGCTCCTGGCTGGGTGAAGTAAAAGAAAACTGGATAGCGCACAAGATCATGGTGCCTTTTAAATTCGAAGGAAGATTTACTGTAAAAAGCCTGGCTGCCGAGGGCAGTTATACCATCGTGGACGTGATAGCTACCCTCACCGACAGTCAGGGTAAGATACATGAGGTACGCATGGCGCAAAAGTGGCCCGTAAAAGTTCCCATCAGAGCTTACAAAGAAAAGCCGCGGCCTTTCCGTATGCTCGAAACAGGCGTCCGCTGCATCGACTCGCTCAATCCTATTGTAGAAGGTGGAACCGGCTTTACTCCCGGCGCCTTTGGTACTGGCAAAACAGTGTTGCAGCATGCTTTGAGCAAATATGCCGAAGCCGACCTGATAGTGATGGCAGCATGTGGCGAACGCGCTAATGAGGTAGTTGAGATTTTTAAGGAATTTCCCGAACTCATCGACCCGCGTACCGGACGAACCCTCATGGAGCGTACCACCATTATTGCCAACACTTCCAATATGCCTGTGGCCGCCCGCGAAGCATCCGTTTACACCGCCATGACCATCGCCGAATATTACCGCTCGATGGGCTTGAAGGTGCTGATGCTCGCCGATTCTACTTCCCGTTGGGCGCAAGCCTTGCGCGAGATGTCGAACCGCATGGAGGAGTTGCCAGGCCAGGATGCTTATCCGATGGACTTGCCGGCGATCATTTCCAACTTCTACTCACGCGCCGGATATGTAATTTTGCCCAATGATAAAACCGGAAGTATCACCTTTATCGGCACCGTATCGCCGGCTGGTGGTAACCTAAAAGAACCTGTGACCGAATCGACCAAAAAAGTGGCGCGTTGTTTTTACGCTTTGTCGCAGGCACGCGCCGACAGCAAACGCTACCCCGCCGTGGATCCCATCGAGAGCTACTCCAAATATCTCGAATACGACGAGGTGATCGAATATCTGAGCGAGAATGTGAGCGAGCAATGGTTTGATCAGCTCCAATATGCACGAAATCTGCTGGTACGTGGCAAAGAGGTTTACGAACAAATCAACATCCTGGGCGACGACGGCGTGCCCATCGAATATCACATCCGCTTCTGGAAATCCGAAGTTTTCGACTTCGTAATCCTTCAGCAGGATGCTTTTGACGAAGTGGATGCCCAAACGCCCATCAAACGCCAGAAATACATGATGGATCTGGTGCTCGACATCGTTAAAGATGATTATGAGTTTGAGCATTTCGACGAGGTCAACAGCTACTTCCGCGGCATCATCAACATCCTTAAGCAAATGAATTATGCGAAATTTCAGTCGGAGGAGTTTGAGAAATTCCGCGGACAGCTCATCGAGGAACTAAAGAAACACCATCCTGTCGCTGAGGCAGTATAGCGCAACTATTTTACAAAGCTCATCTAACATATTATTATGCAAACACAGGCTTTTCAAAAAATTTACACCAAGATAGATCAGATCACAAAGGCTACTTGCATGCTGCATGCCACCGGCGTGGGCAACGACGAGTTGGCCATGATCGGCGACCAGATGGCGCAGGTGGTGAAGATAATCGACAATAACGTTACGTTGCAGGTTTTTGGAGGCACCGAAGGAATCCCCACCAACGCCGAGGTTACTTTTCTGGGCAAGGCGCCTACCCTTAAAGTGAGTGATGCCCTGGCCGGACGTTTTTTTAATGCCTATGGCGATCCCATCGATGGTGGTCCGCGCGTGGAGGGCGAAGAGGTGGAAATCGGCGGACCGTCGGTAAATCCTGTCAGGCGCGACAAGCCCAGCAACATGATCTTTACCGGCATCGCAGGCATCGACCTGAACAACTCCCTGGTGTCGGGGCAAAAGATTCCGTTCTTTGCCGATTCCGATCAACCCTACAACATGGTGATGGCCATGGTGGCATTGCGCGCCAAAGCCGACAAGATTATCCTGGGGGGCATGGGGCTTACCAACGACGACTATTTGTTTTATAAAAATATATTCGACAACGCCGGCGTCCTCGACCGCATCATCAGCTTCGTAAATACCACTGATGATCCGCCCGTAGAACGTTTGCTTATTCCTGACATGGCCCTCACGGCAGCCGAATATTTTGCTGTCGAAAAAAATGAAACCGTACTGGTGCTGCTCACCGACATGACGCTCTTTGCCGATGCGCTGGCCATTGTTTCCAACAGGATGGATCAGATTCCCAGCAAGGACAGCATGCCCGGCTCTCTCTACAGCGACCTGGCGAAAATTTACGAAAAAGCGGTGCAACTCCCCACCGGTGGCTCCATCACCATCATCGCCGTTACAACGCTTTCGGGTGGCGACATCACACATGCCATCCCCGACAACACCGGCTACATCACCGAGGGGCAGCTCTATCTGCGCCGCGACAGCGATATTTCCAAAGTGATCATCGACCCGTTCCGCAGCTTGTCGCGACTTAAGCAAAACGTGATTGGTAAGGACACCCGCCGCGACCACGGCCAGGTGATGAACGCTGCCATCAAGCTCTACGCCGAGGCTGCCAACGCACGAACAAAACTCGAAAATGGTTTCGACCTTACCGACTTCGATGAGCGGGCACTGGCTTTCGCCAAAAGATACGCCAACGACCTGCTGGCAATCGACGTGAATATCGGCGCCGAAGAGATGCTCGACAGAGCCTGGGGCTTGTTTGCCGAATTTTTTGAACCTGCCGAGGTGGGCATTAAGCAGGAGTTTGTAGATGAATATTGGCCTGCCGGATAACAGATTGTAAGTTATGGCAATAAAATTTAATTATAATAAAACCTCTTTACAGGCACTCGACAAGCAGTTGAAGATGCGGCTTAACGCCTTGCCTACGCTCAAAAACAAAGAGTCGGCGTTGCGTGTGGAAGTGAAAAAAGCCCGCAATGAGGCCGACCGATTGAACGAAGAGCTGGAAAAACGCAAACAGGAAGGCTCGGAGCTGCTGCGCATGTGGAGCGAATTTGAACCCGACCTGCTGGCCATAAAAGATGTGTCGCTTTCGGTGAAGAAAATCGCCGGGGTAAAAACACCGGTGCTCGAAAATATCGAATTCGACATCCGGCCTTTTAGCATCTTCAGCAATCCGTCGTGGTTCTTGGAAGGTGTAACTATATTAAAATCGATGGCACGGCTGGCGCTGGAACGCGATGTGTTTGCACGCAAAACCGAACTGCTCGACTTTGCCCGCAAAAAAACTACACAGAAAGTAAACCTTTACGAAAAGGTGCAGATTCCTGGCTACGAAGAAGCCATTATGAAAATAAAACGTTTTATGGAAGACGAAGAAAATCTCTCCAAAGCCGCGCAAAAGATTGTGAAGACGCGGATGGAGAAAAAAATTGAGGAGGCCTTCGCATGATTCTTCCCATGAAAAAATATTCCATGCTGGTGCATCATGCCGATTTTGAGCTCTTCCTTGAGGAGTTGCAAAATCTCGGAATGGTGGATGTTGCCGACCGCGGCGTAGAACCCGATGCCGCTACACAGCAAAAAATTGAACAGCTCAGGCAGTACAATCGCATCATCAAATTCTTGTCGGCAAAAATTCAAGACGAATCAACAGCAGATGCCGATCTTTCGGCGCAGGAAATCGTTGATAAGATCTCTGCCATGCAGGCCGAGCTTGACGACATCCACCAAAAGGGAGCCGCGCTCGAAAAGCAATACCGAATTTTACGTCCCTGGGGCGATTTCGATCGCGCCATGTTCGATAAGCTCGAAGCTAATGGTTTCAAGCTCCGCTTTTATGTGGCTGGCCAGCGAAAATTTAACCCGGAATGGGCTGAAAAATACAACCTTGAGATTATCAGCCAAACCGATGGCCAGTTTTATTTTATCATCGTCGACACGGGCCACGAAACCATCGAAATAGATGCCGAGGAGCTGCGCCCACCCGAGCGGCCAGCTTCTGGTGTGATCGCTGAACGCGAGAAGTTACAAGAACGCGCTGCCGAAATCAGCAGCTACTTCAGCAATAAAGCAAATGTTTTTGTACCCAAATTAACCACCGCCCGCAACGAATTGCTCGACCAGATCAACTTTAATAATGTGGTACAAAACAGTGCTGCCGAAGCCGACGACCAGATTCGCATTGTGCAGGGATGGGTGCCTGCTCAAAAGGCTGCGGCAGTAGATGAGTTTCTTAAACAACAAGGCATCTTTTTCATCTCCGAAGATCCGGTAAAAGGCGAAAAAGTCCCTATCCTGCTCAAAAACGGAAAGTACAGCCAGCTTTTCGAACCTATCGGCAAGCTATACTCCTTGCCCAAATATGGCGAGATGGACCTGGTGCCATTTTTTGCACCTTTCTTTATGATGTTTTTTGGCTTCTGCCTGGGCGATGCCGGCTATGGGTTGCTTTTCATCATTGGTGCCACCATTGCCAAACCACGCGTGGAGGGGATGATGAAAAAAATTCTTACCCTGGCACAATGGCTTGGCCTGGCTACGGTAATTTTTGGTGTCCTTACGGGAACCTTCTTTGGCCTCAACCTGATAGAGATGGTTGATGACGGAAAAATTAGCTGGCTGGCAGGACTGCGCGAGTACATGCTCGATTCCGAGAAGCTGTTTTATTTCGCCCTAATTCTTGGCGCCATTCAGATTCTTTATGGCATGGGCATCAAAGCTGCTAATTATTCACGTCAGTACGGTTTTCGCCATGCGCTTTCTACTTTAGGCTGGATGCTGTTGATTATTGGCAGCATCGTGCTTTACCTGCTTCGTAGCGAAAACAACCAGGAATTGATAAATATTCTATTCTACATATTGTTTGGCGCCTCCGGCATCCTTATTCTTTTTATGAACAACCCCGACAAGAATATTTTTATCAATTTTGGTAGTGGGTTGTGGGATGTCTATTCGGTAGTAACCGGCTTGCTGGGCGACATGCTGTCGTACATACGCCTGTTTGCACTGGGTGTGTCGAGTGCTATTCTGGGGTTTGTTTTCAATAGCCTGGCTACAGAGATGAGCGGTAGCGTCCCGGTGGTGAGTCAAATCATTTTTGTAGTGATATTGCTTATCGGCCATGGCCTCAATATTTTCATGGCTTCGCTGGGTGCCTTTGTACATCCGCTGCGTTTGACTTTCGTCGAATTTTATAAAAATGCAGGCTTCCAGGGTGGCGGCAAACCTTACAGTCCTTTTATGAAAAAGAAAGAGACGGCCAGCGAAAGCCTGTTTTAGGGATTGGTATTAAATAGCAAACAAAGATTTTTTTAATTAATAAAACAACAAAACAAAAAGGAGACAATTTATTATGGCATTACCATTAATTTTAACGTATGTAGGTCTTGCGCTGATGGTTACCCTTTCGGGGATAGGCAGTGCTTATGGTGTAACTATGGGAGGCAATGCGACCATTGGTGCGCTGAAGAAAAACGATGAAGCTTTCGGAAATTATATGTTGCTGAGCGCGCTGCCAGGAACCCAGGGGCTTTATGGCTTTGCAGGATTTTTTGTAATCAACAACCTGGGAATCATCGACGCAAGTATGACGCTGCTGCAAGGCGTTGCCATCTGTGCCGCCGGACTTACACTGGGTGTTGTTGCATTGCTGTCGGCTATTAAGCAGGGAAGCATTTGTGCCAACGGCATCGCCGGCATTGGGTCAGGTTATGATGTTTTTGGTAAAACGATGATTTTGGCTGTATTCCCCGAATTGTACGCCATCGTTGCTTTTGCGGCCACGTTCCTTATCGCAACCGGATTGTAAGATAAACAGGTGTTTTCCGGGGCATTTTTGTGTAGGCAGCGAAACGTAATGAGTTTCTCTGCACGAGAATGTTTCCTTAGGTGAATTATCTGAACACACAGGGCATTTTGTGTGACGTTGCTTCGGCAGCGTCTCACGAAATGTCCTCTGTTTTTTTATAGGCCTTGCCCAGGTGTTTCGTTACGTCGCCGGCAATCATGGCCTGCAACGATAGCTTCCGTGCGGCAATGTCGCCCGCCAATCCGTGCAGAAAAACGCCCAACAGGCAGGCATGTAATGCCGGATAACCCTGCGCCAGCAATCCCAGCAACACACCCGTAAGCACGTCGCCGGTGCCGCCGGTGCCCATGCCGGCATTGCCCGTGCTGTTGAAAAAGCAGCGTCCGTCGGGGGTGGAGATGCAGGTGTAGCCGCCTTTTAACACCACAAAAATTTTGTTTTTTATCGAAAACTCACGTTGCAGCGCGTGACGGTCAAAACTGTTTTTCGTTTTTCCGGCCAATCGCTCAAACTCTTTGGGATGGGGTGTAAGGATACTGTCGGGCGTAAGAAAGGCGAGCCAGGTCTTATTTTCCGAAAGGATATTTAAAGCATCTGCATCGAGGATGAGCGGCACCGGCGTATTTTGAATCAATAGCTTGAGTGCCTTTTGCGTTTGCGGTTTTGTTCCCAGGCCGGGGCCGGCAGCGATGGCCTGATAGTTTTCAAGATGACCGGGGAGCGACGTAAAATTGTGTTCATCAGCATCGATGCTGGTCATGCATTCCGGCAGTGCTGTTTGCATAATCTGGTAACCCACCACGGGGATGTGTGCCGTAACGAGGCCAGCGCCGGCGCGCAAAGCAGCTTCGGCTGCCATCACCGCTGCGCCCATCTTTCCGTAGCCGCCGGCAATGAGCAACCCGTGTCCGAAAGTTCCTTTGTGATCGAACTTGTGGCGCGGCATCAGCAAAGTCTGAACGTCTGGTTTTTGAATGTAAAAATTGTTCGTCGGCGCCGCTGCAATAAAATTTGCCGAAAGGCCAATATCCAAAATCTCCCAATGGCCGACAAAGATTTCGTTTTCGGGATAGAAAAAGGCCTGTTTGGGAAACTGAAACGAGAGTGTGTAATCGGCGCGGATGATGGCAGCAGCTTTTTCGGCGGAGGGCTTGTCGGCAAAAAGCCCCGACGGCATGTCGATGGCGATGATGATGGCGCCGCTCTCGTTGATGTGGCGGATGAGCCTGGCGGTAAAACCTTCGACAGGACGCGAAAGGCCGGAGCCAAAGATGGCGTCGATCACTACTTCGTCGGAGGCGATGTCGGGGAAAGTGCTGCCATCTTTTATTTCGGATATTATTACTTCAGGAAATTGCTGCAAGCGCTCCAGGTTGGCCGTAAAGTCGTCGGTACTCTTTTCGGTAACGCGCACCAGATGCACCTCTGCCTGATAATTTTTTCGGGCCAGCAGGCGTGCCACCACCAGGCCATCGCCGCCATTGTTGCCCGGTGCGCAAAAGATGCGGATGGTGCGGTAGCGCCCGGCATGTTTTTTTATCCAGCGATAGCATTGGCGTGCGGCTCTTTCCATCAGGTCGATGGAGGCAATAGGTTCGTTGGCAATGGTGTAGGCATCGGCCTCACGGATTTTTTCGACAGGAAATATTTTCATTTTATTAAAAAAAAAGAATGTGTAAAAATAGAAAAAGTCCTGACAGTTTTCCGCCGGTGACAGCATTAAATTTAATAACACCCGCAAAATATCATTGTTAAAAGTATCTTTGCCCCCCATAGTTTTTTATTTTTGACGCCCGATTTTTATATTTAATAAAAGAGATGTTTTTTAAACTCAAACAACAGTTTATGCTCATGCGCATTGGCCGCGAACAACGCAACCGCAAGCCAACGCCTAAAAACACCTCTCTTTCGGCCAGTAAGTTCATCGGGCTGATCTTTGTTCTGGACGACGAAGAAAAATACAGCAGCGTCCTGCGACTCAAAAAACAACTCGAAGCTGAGGGCAAGCGTGTGAAGGTGATCGCTTACGTTCCCACACGCGAAGTGCCTGATTATTACATGGCGCAGTTGCAGATGGACATCTTTTCAAAAAAAGCTGTTAATCTTTTGGGCGTTCCCACCAACGAATTTGCACGGGATTTTGTAAAACAGCAATTTGATCTGCTCATCGATCTTTCCCTTACCGAGCATCTGCCACTTTATTACGTGGCTGGTTTTGGCAATGCCACCTTGCGCGCGGGGAAATATCGCCCGCATCTGCTTTCAATTTATGATTTTATGATCAAAGCCCACGACCAAATGAGCTTTGACGATTTTATATCAGCGATGATGAAATACCTCGCGCTACTCAACACACCAAAGTCATGAAAAAAAAATTTACGGGTACCGGCGTCGCCCTGGTGACGCCCTTTCATAAATACGGCACCGTCGATTTCGGGTCGTTGCAGCAGGTTGTAGAACATACTATCACCAGCGGTGTCGATTATCTTGTAGTGCTCGGAACTACCGGCGAATCAGTAACGCTGTCGATGGACGAAAAAAATGCCGTCGTCGATTATGTTATCGAAACCTGCAACAAGCGCGTGCCGATAGTAAAAGGAATAGGGGGCAACAATACGCAGGAGATCGTCGAGACCATCAAGTCGGGAAGCTTCGAGGGCATCGATGCGATACTTTCGGTGTGTCCGTATTACAACAAACCACAGCAGAAGGGGCTTTACAGTCATTTCAAAACCATCGCCAGTGTTTCGCCGGTGCCGGTGATTTTGTACAATGTGCCCGGACGAACCGGGTCTAACCTGCAGGCTGAGACCACCCTGCAGCTTGCCAAAGATTTCAAAAATATTGTAGCCATCAAAGAAGCTTCCGGCAACTTTGAACAGATAACGCAGATTATTAAAAATAAACCCAAAGATTTTCAGGTGATCTCCGGCGATGATGCGCTGACGCTTCCGCTGATAGCTTTGGGTGCCGAAGGTGTGATTTCGGTGGTGGCCAATGCTTTCCCGGCGCAATTCTCCTCGATGGTAAATCTTTGCCTTAAAGGCGACTTTGTGGCTGCCCGCAAAATTCACTATCAGTTGTCGGATATCATTCGGACCTTGTTTGAAGATGGCAGCCCCGGAGGAATAAAGGCGGCACTGCAAATCCTCAACATTGCACAAAACAACCTGCGCCTTCCGGTGGTAAAAGTCAACAAGTCGGTTTACCTGCAGTTGTCGAACTTAATCAACGAATTTGTTTCATAATAAATAAAAAGAGAATGATAATAAAACGCTTACAACTATTACTTTTCTTGCTTTTGGTAACGCTGGGTTCTGGGTGGGCGCAGCAGATAAATGTAGATGAGATTTTTGGCGAACGCGGCGAAATCTATTTCAGGTTTTATAAAGCCGATGCTGACCTGCAGCGCCTTTCCTATCAGATTTCCATCGATGCGGTGCAGGACGATTTTGTTTTTGCTTACGCAAACAAGAAAGAATTTGCTGACTTTCTTAAAAATGAGCTTCCTTTTGAAGTGCTTCCCAAACCCGGCGAGCTGATCAAAAATCCACGCATGCTCCACGACGTCGATATCAAAGGCATCGACGATTGGGATTTCTATCCTACCTACGAAGCTTACATCTCTATGATGAACCAGTTTGCCACCGAATACCCCGATCTGTGTCAGGTGTTCAGCATCGGGCAATCCACCCAGGGGCGTGAGTTAATGATGGCTAAAATTTCTGATAACGTGGCCACACGCGAGGCCGAGCCGCAGTTTCTTTACACCGGCACCATGCACGGCGACGAAACTGCCGGATACATCCTCCTGCTGCGCATGATAGATTATTTGCTCGCCAACTACGCCACCAATCCGGAGATAGCTGCCCTGGTAAATAATACAGAGATTTGGATCAATCCCGCTGCCAATCCCGACGGCACTTATGCCGGTGGCAACCATACCGTTTACGGATCTACCCGTTACAACGCCAACAATGTGGACCTCAACCGCAACTATCCCGACCCCAAAGACGGCCCGCATCCCGACGGCAACGCCTGGCAACCCGAAACAATTGCTTTTATGCAAATGGCCGAAGAGAATAATTTTGTGATGTCGGCCAATACCCATGGCGGTGCAGAGGTGATCAACTATCCGTGGGACACCTGGTCGCGACTGCATGCCGACAACAACTGGTACTACTTTGTGTGCCGTCAATATGCTGATACGGTGCATGTCTATTCGCCGACAAGCTATCTCGATGATTTCGACAACGGCATTACCAACGGTTACCAATGGTACAGCATCAACGGCGGCCGTCAGGATTATATGAACTATTTTCATCAGTGTCGCGAAGTAACTATGGAGCTATCCAATACAAAACTGTTGTCGCCCAGTCAGCTTCCCGCGCATTGGAACTGGAATTACCGATCGTTGCTCAACTACATACGCCAGGCAACTTACGGCGTGAGTGGCCTGGTTACAGATTTGGAAACAGGCGTTCCGCTCCATGCCATGATCAGCATCGAAGGCCATGATGCGGATAGCTCCATGGTTTTTACAACTCCGGCTACAGGGTTTTATCAGCGCCCTATTGAAGCTGGCAGCTACAACATCACCTTTTCGGCGCCGGGACGATTTCCGCAAACCATCAACAACGTGCAGGTTTCGCGCTATGCAACCGTTAACCTTGATGTGCAACTCGACGCCGGCGACCTGATCCCCGACTTTTCGGTTTCGGCTACCTCCATCGCCATGGGCAGTACGGTCGATTTCACGGATTTGTCGTATGGCAATCCCGTGAGCTGGAGCTGGACTTTCGAAGGCGGGCAGCCGGCCACCTCTACAGTGCAAAACCCGCAAAATGTGCTTTACAGCCAGACAGGAAGCTTTGACGTTTCCCTCACCGTTACCGATGGCGACGGCAACAGCGAAACCATCGTCAAAGAAAATTACATCTCTGTAAATGCCGAATTCCTGATGGGCAACCAAACCATTACCACCTGCACCGGATTATTTTATGATTCCGGCGGCCAAAACGGCAATTATCAGAATAACGAAGACTTTACGACGACCTTCAAACCGGAAACAACGGGCAGTAACATCATCGTCGATTTTCTGGAATTTAGTGTCGAACCCAATTCCTCATGCAGCTACGACTGGCTGAAGATTTACAACGGCGTTTCTGCATCGGCTCCGCTTATCGGAACCTTCTGCGGAACCACCTCGCCGGGAACTATCGAAGCCACCAATGCCGAAGGTGCGCTTACGTTTGTTTTTCACAGCGACTACAGCCTGAACAAGCCAGGCTGGAAAGCTACCATCAGTTGTAGTGAGCTGCCGCTGCTGCCCGTCGCCGACTTTACTGCCGACAGCACCCACACCTGGCCGGGTCACACCGTTCAGTTTACGGATATGTCAGCCAACAATCCCACCTCCTGGAGCTGGACTTTTGAAGGCGGAACCCCCGCTACTTCTACCAACCAAAATCCGTTGATAACCTACAACTCGCCAGGATATTACGATGTGACGCTCGAAGTGCAAAATGCGTTTGGCACGGATATTAAAACCATCGAAAATTACATTTTTGTTGAGGAATTGCTGCTGCCTGTTGCAGATTTTACGGCCGACAGCACCCACACCTGGCCGGGTCACACCGTTCAGTTTACGGATATGTCAGCCAACAATCCCACCTCCTGGAGCTGGACTTTTGAAGGCGGCACACCCGCCACTTCTACGGCTCAAAATCCTTTGGTCACCTACAACTCGCCAGGATATTACGATGTGACGCTCGAAGTGCAAAATGCGTTTGGCACAGATATCAAAACCATCGAAAATTACATTTTTGTTGAGGAATTGCTGCTGCCTGTTGCAGATTTTACGGCCGACAGCACCCACACCTGGCCCGGGCACACGGTTCAGTTTACCGATTTGACCATCAACGATCCCACCTCCTGGAGCTGGACTTTTGAAGGCGGCATACCGGAAGCTTCCACCGCACAGCATCCGTTGATCACCTATCTCGTGTCGGGATATTACGATGTGACGCTGGTGGTGCAAAATGCCAACGGCACCGACACCAAAACCATTCAGGATTTTATCTTTGTGGATACCAATATCGGCTTTGCCGAATACGAAAGGAGTGCAATTAAGGTTTATCCCAATCCCGCCAAAGATCTGATAAACGTTAAGGCTGCTGTACCTATCGTTGCAACAGAGCTTACCGACCTTTCGGGCAGAAGCATTTTGTATCACACTGTATCTGCCGATAATACTCAGTTGCAGGTTGGCTCGTTGCAAAATGGAATTTATCTTTTAAAAATTTATACCGCCGACGCCTGCTTCACGCGAAGGATAGCGCTGTTGCGATAAAGTAATTGGAAGTCGGGTGAAAGACTTCTGATGTTTTCATTGTATGCCTCGGTGTAAAAGCCGGGGCTTTTTTTGCTGAATGCCTAAATAGTGTCTGTCCATAAAGTCACCCTTTTTGTAGCCCAGGCATAAATGCCCGGGCTATGGATTTCCTCAATAAACCTTACTTTAAAGACAGACACTAAATAGGGGCAGTCTATAATTATTTTTGCTGAAGGTACTCCCGTGTAAGCTCGTCCCAGGAGGGGAGGTGGTTGTGGTGCCACTTGTCGATTACCTGGCCATCTTTCACGAGTATCAGCCCAGGGTTGGCGCGGATTATTGTTTTGAGCGTTATGTCGTCGGCATTAAAAAACGGCATGTCGAACGGGATGTTTTGTGCTTCGAGAAACTGCTGGATGTTGTCGGGCAGCGTAGCGGTGAGCACGATAAAGCTATAGCCATTTTCTTCGGCTGACTGATAGAGCTGGTGTATTTGCTGAAAAGCCTTTTCGTCGGCGATTTTTAAATCCCAGGCCACGACGATAAAATGATAATCCGGATTTTGGAGGTAGTCGCCTGTAACCTCTTCGCCCACAAAGGTGATAATGGCCAGATCCATTCCCGGAAGACGATTCGGGTCCTCTGTGCGCTGGTTTACAAACTCCCATTTGGCCATCCATGCAGAGTCGCTGTAAGGATAGTTGGGCGAGAGATATTCTTTGGTTTCGCCGGTTTCGGTATTGCGATAGGTGAGGTAATATTTTACGGGCAGCGGATTTTCCACATAGAGGCGGTTGCCGATTTTCCAGGAGCGGAAGTCCATCATGGGCAGGTTGATGAAGTTGAGAAATTGAAACGTGATAAAGAGCGCCGCCAGCCCCGCAGCAAGTGCCCATTCGGTGGCATTGCGAAAGCTGCCGCTAAGGTGGTTGCGGTTGGTAAACACCAGCAGCACCAGCGCCATGATGACGAGATTTTTGTAAAAGGTCTGCCAGTTGCTCATGATCAATGCGTCGCCAAAGCAGCCGCAGTCGGGCACCGGATTGTTGAGCGCGTCGTTGAGGGTGATGAGCGTAAAGGCAGTCATCATCAGCAAGACAAGCCAGGCGGTAATGCGCGGCTTAACGTTGAAAAGCAACAAGCCCCCCAGGAGCAGCTCGCCGGTGTTGAGCAAAAACGAAAAGAAAACCGCCGAAGGCATCATCCAGTCGACGCCGTAAGCGATAAAGTAATCTTCGATGCGGTAGGCGGTGCCCAGCGGATCGACGCCTTTGGAGAAGCCCGAAAACAAAAACAACACCCCCAAAAGGATGCGCCCCGCAACGAGCATCCGCTTGTCGAAAATATTGCGGTAACGCAACACCAAAATAAGTAAGAAAAGCAGCAACGCTAAAAATGGCAGGTTGTAGCCATTGAAAAAGTTGATGAGAAGTGCAGAGAAAAGTGTGAGGGCCAGGATGACCCAGCCGGTGACGGTTGCAAGTTTTGAGTTGATCATGGAACTGAAATCGAAAGTTTATTTTTTTTATTAATAACAAAATAAGTGTGAGCTAAAACGGGCTTTGGAGCTAGCCGGTGTTGCTCTCGCTCTCGGCAATTTTGATGAGGGCAAAAAGCGCATAGTTGATGATGTCGGCATAGTTGGCTTCGAGGCCTTCGGAAACGAGTGTCTTGCCCTGGTTGTCCTCGATTTGCTTTACGCGCAACAGTTTCATCAGGATGATGTCGGTGTAGGACGATATGCGCATGTTGCGCCAGGCCTCGTCGTAGTCGTGGTTTTTGTCGTTCATCAGCGCTTTGGCGGCGTAGATGTGCTGGTTGTAGAGTGCCAGTGCCTCGTCGTGCGCCAGCTCGCGGAGCTGCCCACCGCTTGCAAGCTGAATGAGTGCCATCACGGAGTAGTTGACGATGCCGATAAACTCATCGCGTGCCTGCTCGTCGATTTTTTGTACGGCCTTTTCTTCGATGCTGCGGATGCGGTTGGCTTTGATGTAAATCTGGTCGGTGAGCGAGGTGGTGCGCAGGATGCGCCAGGCGCTGCCATAGTCGTTCATCTTTTTATCAAAGACTTCGCGGCACTGGGCTATGGCAGCTTCAAACTGCCGGTCGGTGTTGTGCATTATTATTTTTTATTACTACTGACCGATTAAACTGATAGTGTTAGTTTTAGATTCTTCTCCGCCGGTTGACGGATCAGAATGACAGTTGTTTAGGGGCGTAGGCGAGGGGTGGGTGGCGGCGAAGCCGCCACCCACCCCTCGCCTCCACAAATACACGAGAAACCTTGTCATTCTGAGCGTAGCAGCCTGCCCCGACTTTTCGGGGAAGAATCTATAATTTTTAGCCGGTCAGTATTGATTTTTTATTAATAACTTCAAATTCCAAGAAAACCTTGTCTATCGCTCTTTTCGTTTTTTCTTCTCTTTTTTATCTTTTCCATCAATGTCTGTACTGTCATCATCGGCTTCCACCGCATCACTGTCGTCGTGCAGGGATTCTCCATCTATTGCAGTCAGCGCCTTGTTGGCTTCTGCCAGGCTTTTTTCGGCGGGTTTCAGTTTTGCTTTGCCGGCTTTTATTTTCTCTTTGCCTTTGATGATGTTATTTTTCCCCTGTTCAAACTTTTTGTTGGCGGCTTTCAGTTGATCTTCGGCGGCGCGTTTGTCGAGGCGATATTTTGCGTCAAGTTCGCGGATATTATTCCGTGCTTTGTCGCGCTGGATGCGGTCTTTGGTTTTCGTATCTTTTTCGAGGCTTTTCTTCTCGGCGTTATATTTTTTGTTGACGTCGGCCAGGTTGTCTTTTGCTGTTTTAATCTCTCCTTTTGCCTCGGTCATCATCTGTTCGCCGGCAGCCAGGAGGCTGTCGCCGTAGGCAATGGCTTCGCTGGCACGCGCCACAGAGGCTTCGGCGCGGCTAACTTTGTCGTGGGCACGCTGCAGCGCCATCTCTTCGCGCGAAAGTTCTACATCGGCTTCCTGGGCAAAAACCGGAATTTGTAAAAGGATGACGACAACCGTAGTAATCATTCCAAAAATCATTTTTCTTTTCATTGCAGTATGTTTTTAATGTTTGTTATTAAAAAAGGGATCAAAGATAAATTGCTTTATTTTGATGGCTTGTTAACGATTTGTAATTTTTAAGCCGTGCAAAACTAATGAAATCCTTGATTGCATCCGACAAATGGACTTTTGAAAAACTTACTTTTGAGCAGCCACGCGTTATGGGCATCCTCAACATTACGCCGGATTCCTTTTACGACGGCGGCTACCACAGCAGCTCAGAGGCGCTGTTGCGCCATGCCGAAACCATGATCGCCGAAGGAGCCGACGTGCTCGATGTGGGCGCTTTCTCTACCCGACCGGCCGCGAGCGAAGTAAGCGCAGATGAGGAATGGGAGCGGTTAAAAAATATCCTTCCCCTATTGCGGCGCCAATTTCCGCGCGTGGTGATTTCTGTCGACACTTACCGCAGCGTTACAGCGCGACGCGCCATCGGCGAAGGTGCCGACATCGTCAACGACATCTCCGGCGGAACGTTCGATCCTGAAATTTTTGAAGTTGTGGCCACGCATCGCTCACCTTATATTATGATGCACATCCAGGGCACGCCGGCCACCATGCAGATAAATCCTGTGTACAGCGATGTTGTGAATGAAATTGACAATTTCTTTCAGCGACAGCTTGTCATTTTAAAAAATAAAGGGGTCGAAAAAAATATTTTATTGGATCCCGGTTTTGGTTTTGGTAAAACAGTGGCGCACAACTATCGGCTGCTGCATGGCATCGGGCAGTTTGCGCGACGTGGCTTTCCGGTGGTGGCAGGCGTTTCGCGCAAATCGATGATTAATAAAATATTAGGAACCAAACCGGAAACGGCACTCAACGGCACCACGGCAGTGCACATGCTGGCGCTGATGAATGGCGCAAGCCTGCTGCGTGTGCATGATGTAAAACAAGCAGTGGAGACGATAAAGCTCTATTGCGCTTATCGCGACAATGGGGAAGAATCGTAAGTATTTTGTGCTGGCTGTAAATGCATTTATTTTTGGAGATTGTGCTAATAAATTCCAAGTTCCAAATTCCAAATCACAAATAAATTCCAAATTCCAAAACTCAATGCCGCCGGTTAGCTGGTTGTGGTGATTGAGCCTGTCGAAATCAGCTTGTCGAAACCTGGTCATTGAAATTTGATTATTGAGATTTATTTGGAGCTGTTTACACCGGCTACTGATGGTTGTTTTATTGTTTTTGTTTATACCGCCCACTGGCGGTTGGAGCTTGTGCTTAGAAATCTCAAATTCCAAATTATTAGAAGTGTCACCCCTGCGAAGCTAAACTGCATCTTTTTCTCCTGACTACCGGGCAAAAAAAAAGGGTAAGCTACCTGTGTCGCACCGCTACAACCGCCTACCCTTGCTGCCTTCCGACCCTGGGGGGATTTAGCGGGAGCTGGTCGCACAGGACTTACCCCGGCGGCAAAGATAATACTTCCGTCACAACCGCCAAGAAAGTTTCTTTTTTTAAAAATATCTTATTTGAAAGAAGCCAGCGGTTCACAACCTTCAGTCGGCAGCAAGAACTCTTTGCCATGTAGCCAACATTATATTTTTTGCACCATGCGCCCTGCGCCCTGCGCCCTGCTTCCTCAAAAAACTTTTTCTGCCTGCTATTAGTTTCCTGTGTACATTTGCACATTAACTAAAAAAAACGTTTCAACAATGAACGAAAAAATGTCAAAAACAAATTTCACGCTGACGCACGGTCTCGTCCTCGGCGCTATTCTCATCGTTTTTTCACTTTTGCTTTATCTTCTCGACATGTCGCGCAGCGGATTGCAATACATCAGCTATGCCATTTTGATCGGCTATCTCCTTTACGCCATGATACAATGGCGCGACAAATACAACGAGGGCGTACTTAGCTACGGGCAGGCTTTTTCTACCGGCTTTTTGGTCATTTTGTTTTCTTCATTTATCACGGCAGCCTATGTATTTTTGTTTTTCGGATTTGTTGCACCGGGCGAGGTTGAGGTAATGTTGCGTGAAGCCGAAGAGGGGGTTCTCATGGCCCAGCCTGACATTACCGACGATGCGCTGGAAATGACCATGAAATGGACTAAGATGATGATGACGCCCTGGATGATTGCCATTTGGTCATTTGTGGGTAATCTTTTCGCTGGATTGGTTCTCTCGGCAATTCTTGGCGCTTTTGTAAAAAAAGAACCACAACCATTTTAATTTGCTATGGACGTTTCGATAGTCGTACCCGTTTACAACGAAGAAGAGTCGCTGCCGGAGCTTACGCAATGGATAGCCACGGTAGCCGAAAAAGCATCGTTGAGCTACGAAGTCATCTTTGTGGATGATGGCAGCAGCGACGGCAGTTGGCAGGTCATCGAGGGGCTGCAGCGCGAATACAACACGGTACGTGGCATCAAGTTTCGCCGCAACTACGGTAAGTCGGCGGCGCTGCATCTGGGCTTTGGCGCCTCGCAGGGTGAGGTGGTCATCACCATGGACGCCGACCTGCAGGACAGCCCGGATGAAATCCCTGAGCTGTACCGGATGATCAAAGAAGAAAAATACGATGTGGTGTCGGGTTGGAAAAAAGTGCGTCATGATCCCATAGGAAAACGCTGGCCATCGAAGTTTTTCAACTGGACTACCCGCCGCATTTCCAAAATAAAACTCCACGACTTCAACTGTGGGTTAAAAGCCTACCACCGCGACGTGGTAAAAACCATCGAGATTTATGGTGAGATGCACCGTTATATTCCGGTCATTGCCAAATGGGCCGGCTTTAGCCGCATCACCGAAAAGGTGGTGCAGCACCAGGCGCGTAAATACGGAAAATCGAAGTTTGGCGCCGGACGGCTCATCAAAGGGTTTCTGGATCTGGTAACCCTCACCTTCGTTTCCAAATTTGCCAAAAGGCCCATGCACTTTTTTGGCGTTTTAGGCACGCTGCTTTTTATCATTGGATTTATCATCGCGGCGTATTTGCTTGTAGCAAAATTCGTATGGCTGGAATATCGCATGACCGAAAGGCCGTTGTTTTATTTCGGACTGCTGGCCATGGTGATGGGCATGCAGGTATTCGTGGCAGGCTTTGTAGCGGAGATGGTCTCGCGTACCTCCTCGCGGCGCAACGTCTACATCATCGAAAAGCGCGTCGGCATCAAAAACATAGAGAATCTTGAAAAATAATCCGCGCCAGCGAAATATCATTATCCTGGGGTCGGCTTATCCACTGCGCGGCGGCGGCATCGCTACCTACAACGAGCGCCTGGCACGCGCATATCAGCAAAACGGCGACCGGGTTACCATCGTCACTTTTTCGTTGCAGTATCCCAAGTTTTTGTTTCCCGGCACCACACAATATTCTACCGAAGCGCCTCCCGACGATCTGCACATCGAAGTGTTGGTAAACTCCGTCAACCCGCTCAACTGGATAAAAGTCGGCAGGCTGATTAAAAAGCGCCGCCCCGATTTATTGGTGCTTCGGTACTGGATTCCTTTTATGGGGCCATGCCTGGGAACCATCAGCCGCATCGTTCGCCGCAACCGCCACACACGCATTGTGGCCATCGTGGATAACTATATTCCGCATGAGCGGCGACCTGGCGACAAGTTGTTTTCTAAATATTTCATCAAACCCATCCACGGTTTTGTAACCATGTCGCGGCAGGTGCTGAGCGATTTGGCGAAAGCCGACAACAAAAAACCCAGGCGATATTGTCCGCACCCGCTCTACGACAACTTTGGATCGCTGCAACCCAAAGCAATCGCAAGAGAGCGGCTGGAACTGCCTGTCGACGGGCGCTACTTGTTGTTTTTCGGATTTATCCGCGATTACAAAGGCCTCGATCTTTTGCTCAAAGCAATGGCGCTGCCTGAGGTGGTGCGCACCAACGCCCGCCTGATAGTGGCCGGCGAATTTTATGCGGATGCAAAACCCTATCACGACATCATCTGGCAGCATCAGCTTGCGCCGCGCGTGATTCTGGCAACAGAATTTATCCCCAACGAGGCTGTGGCCGATTATTTCAATGCTGCCGATCTGGTGGTGCAGCCTTACAAAGATGCCACACAAAGTGGCGTGACGCAGGTAGCCTATCATTTTGAGAAACCCATGATCACCACCAATGTGGGCGGACTCTCGGAGATGGTGCCCGATGGCGTCACCGGTTTTGTGGTGGAGCCGGAGGTTAATGACATTGCAAAGGCAATCGAAAGATTTTTTGATGAAAATAAAGAGGCAGCGTTTGTGGAAAATATTAAAACAGAAAAGCTGAAATTCTCGTGGGAGCGGATGCTGGAAGCCATCGACGAGGTGGCCGGAGATAGTTAGTTTCTCTCTTTTAACTCAAATCGTTAAGCATATTTGAATTTTGGAATTTGGAATTTGGAATTTGGAATTTGGAATTTGGAATTTGGAATTTTAAAATGTGGTGTAGTTTTTATTTTTATTAATAATGGAAAAAACAGGGCGCAACAAATATTACAGGAGTAAATCGCCGCTGCGGCTGGGGCTTGCCGGCGGTGGCACCGATGTGGCACCCTATTGCGAACGCTTTGGCGGCGCCATCCTCAACGCTACTATCAGCCTCTACGCTTATGCCACCTTGCAGCCGCGCAGCGACGGCAAAATAGTGCTGCACGCCATCGACAAAGCAGAAGTGCTCACCTTCGACAGCCAGCCTTTGCTTCCACTCGACGGGCAGCTCGACCTGCTCAAAGGCGTCTATAATCGTGTGATCCGTGATTTCGATTTGAAACCGCTGTCGTTTACCCTCACCACTTATGTAGATGCACCGGCAGGATCGGGGCTGGGGACGAGTTCTACGCTGGTGGTTACGATATTGGGCGCTTTCGCTGAATGGCTGCGGCTTCCGCTGGGCGAATATGACCTGGCACAGTTGGCCACCGACATCGAGCGTCGCGACCTGGCCATCGCCGGCGGACGGCAGGATCAGTATGCAGCCACTTTTGGCGGCGTCAACTTTATGGAGTTTTCGGCCAACGATAAAGTAATCGTCAACCCGTTGCGCATCCGCAGCGCATACCTGCACGAGCTTTCCCACAACCTGGTGCTTTATTACACTGGTACCAGCCGGCTGTCGTCGATAATTATTCAAGCACAACAACGCAACGTGGAAAATAACGAAACAGTCTCGATAGAAGCCATGCACCAGTTGCGCCGCCAGGCGGTGATGATGAAAGAGGCGCTGCTCAAAGGCGAACTTGACAAGCTGGGAGAGATCCTGGATTTTGGATGGCAGCATAAAAAGCTGATGGCGGATAACATCACCAATGTAGCCATCGACGAAATATATGACGCGGCACGCCGGGCAGGTGCCACCGGAGGCAAAATTTCTGGCGCCGGCGGCGGCGGATTTATGATCTTTTATTGTCCGGGAAGCAGCCGCGCAGAGGTGGTCAAAGCACTCCAGGCATTTGGCGGCCAGGTGAAACGCTATGAATTTACCACCGGCGGACTTACGGCGTGGAGTATTTGAGGAAACTCTAATCTGACATCTTCTAAAATTTATAATATGAATAAATTTTCCGTTATCATTTGCCTTTCCGGCCTTTTGCTGTGCCTGCCGGCGTGTCAGCCTGCCGGCTCTCCAAAAAAAGCACTCATCACCGGCGAGGCGCAGGGCACAACCTACAGAGTGATTTATTACGCCGCCGACACGCCGGTGACCAAACCTGTGATAGATTCACTGCTCGATGCTTTCAATCTTATTGCATCGGTGTGGGAAGAAAATTCTGTTATTTCGCGTATCAACAACAACGACAGCACTGTGGAGGCTGGTGCTGAGTTTATCAATATTTTTAAACAAGCGCAGCGTATTTCCGAGGCCACCAACGGAGCTTTCGACATCACGGTGGGGCCATTGGTCAATGCCTGGGGCTTTGGGTTTCGCAACAGGATAGAAATGGATGCACATGTGGTCGACAGTCTGCTGCCTTTGGTGGGCTATCGCAAGGTGAGGCTGGCGGGTAATAAGATAGTAAAAGACAATCCTGCGATTCAAATCGACTACAACGCCATCGCAAAAGGATATTCTGTAGATTGGCTGGGCGGATTTCTTTCCGCCAACGGCATCAAAAATTATTTGGTAGAAATAGGTGGTGAGATAGTAACACGTGGCAGCAAGCCTGGAGGCGTACCGTGGGTGGTGGGCATCGAAAAGCCGGCACCTGCTGCCGATGCACCGCAAGTGCTCGAAGCTACGATAACACTCATCAATCGCGCCCTGGCAACTTCGGGAAACTACCGCAAATTTTATGAAAAAGGGGGCGTACGGTATTCGCACACCATCGATCCTGCTACCGGCTATCCGGTGCAACACTCGTTGCTCTCGGCAACTGTGATTGCCGACAGTGCCGCCATTGCCGACGGCTATGCCACCGCTTTTATGGTGATGGGACTTGAAAAAGCACGCGCCTTTCTCACCCAACATCCGGAGCTGGAGGCCTACTTTATCTATTCCGGTCCTGACGGCAACTTCCAAACCTGGGCCACCGAAAGGCTACGAAAAATCATCCACGAACAGTAATGCAAAAAGCCACAGCAACCGAATGCTGTGGCTTTTTTGTTTTACCAAAAGTGATAGTGATTATTCAGCTACCACCGTAAATTTTACTTCACCTTTGATCTCTTTGTAGAGATTCACTTTAGCGGTGTATTCGCCAAGTTCTTTGATAGCGTCGCCATCAACGATAATTTTCCTGCGGTCGATCTCGTAGCCTTTTTCGGCCAGGGCGTCGGCAATCTGGATGGCATTTACAGAGCCAAATATTTTACCGGAAGTCCCGGCTTTGGCACCAATAGTGATGCTAACCTTTTCGAGCAGCTTGGCAGTAGTCTCGGCTTCGTTGCGCAGCTTCTCTTCTTTAAAGGATTTCTGGCGTTGCACTTCGGCAAGCACCTTTTTGTTGGTAGCGTTGGCCATAATAGCCATGCCTTTTGGGATCAGATAATTACGGGCGTAGCCATCTTTTACCTTTACGGTATCGTTTTCGTATCCCAGCTTCTCGATATCTTGTTTCAAAATTACTTCCATGGTTTTCCCTTCTATTTTAATAAGTCAGCAACATAAGGTAAAAGCGAAAGGTGGCGGGCGCGTTTGATGGCCTGCGACACTTTCTTTTGAAATTTGTTGGATGTCCCGGTGATGCGACGTGGTAAAATTTTGCCCTGTTCGTTAACGAATTTCATCAGGAAATCGGCATCTTTATAGTCGATGTATTTGATGCCGGCTTTTTTGAAGCGGCAATACTTTTTCTTTTTTACATCAACTGTAATGGGTGTGAGGTATTTTATTTCTGAATTTTGTTGTGCCATTGTTTTTACGAATTTAAAGTTTCAAAAAGATTAATTTTCCTCAACGGGTTCGGACACCGCTTCTTTGGCTTTCACGCGCTTTTTCTCGTTGTAGGCCACAGCGTGCTTGTCGAGTTTTACGGTGAGAAAGCGCATCACACGTTCGTCGCGTTTCAGCGCCAGCTCCAATTCACCGATAAGTGTGCCTTCGGCTTTGAATTCGTATAGATAATAAAAACCGGTAGATTTTTTCTGGATAGGATACGCCAGTTTGCGCATGCCCCAGTTTTCCTCGTGAACCAGCTCAGCACCTTTGTTTGTCAGGTAGTCCTGATACTTCTTTACCGCTTCCTTCATCTGATCGTCAGACAAAACGGGAGTTAAAATGAAAACGGTTTCATACTGATTTAACATCTTGTGTTTGTTTTGATTAAATGTTTAAAAATTTGTTTTTTAAAAGTGGGCGCAAAGATAGAAATATATTTCTAACAGAAATGCAAATCCTTTCTCCAATTTCTTAAACACACTCCGCGGATTAAAACCGTAATAAAACCACTGTCGGCCAATTCAGGCGAATTAAGCTAATTAACACGAAAAATTATTTTCGGTAATTCATGGAGCACGGTACACGTATTAACGTAAATTTGTGTACCGTGGTCAACGAATTAACGTTAACGCGTGTACCGGGGTAGCAATATTTATGTAAACTATGCAGCCATAAATATGTAAACCTATGATAACGCGTACCTTAACAAAAACACTCCTCACTTACCTAAAGCCAGGCCATGTATTGGCGCTTTTTGGTGCCAGGCGAACCGGAAAAACTGTAATCATGCAAACCATTATCAAAACTTTGGATGAGGAAAAAGTTTTGATGCTGAATGATGAAGACATGGATGTAGCATCGGTTTTGTCGTCACAACGACAGGAAACACTCACAAACCTTGTGGCCGGATTTGAATATCTCTTCATAGATGAAGCTCAAAACATACCGAATATTGGCGCAAGCCTGAAACTATTGGTTGATACACAGCCTGATGTCAGCGTTTTCGTTACGGGTTCAGCATCCTTTGCTTTGCGCAATCAAATCGGAGAGCCGCTTACCGGTCGTTCAACATTTTTTTATCTCTATCCGTTTTCTATTTCGGAGGTCATCAATGGGCTTTTGCCTGCAATGCAGCAACTGCCTGCCGGCATGTACCCGCAGGTGTATCTGGCCGAAAACCTAAATGAAAAACTGAGGTTGCTTGAGAGTATCAAAAACGGATACCTCCTGAAAGATGTTCTTCAGCTTGATAATTTGAAAGACAGCTTATTTATTTTTAATCTTTTGCGATACATTGCGCTGCAGATAGGAAACGACATCTCCTACAGCCAACTCGCTTCAAATCTTAACACCACCGTAAAAACCGTACAGCGTTATCTTGATATTCTGGAAAAGGCGTTCATAATTTTTCGTCTGCAGGCCTTTAGTCGCAATTTGAGGAAAGAGATTAGCAAATCGACGCGATTTATTTTTTGGGACAATGGAATTAGAAATGCTATCATTTCTAACTTCAGCCCTGCCGAAAACAGGGATGACATGGGCAAGCTATGTGAAAACTTTTGTATTTCTGAAAGAATGAAAAAGCAAAGCTATGCAGAAACTTTCTCAAGCTTTTATTTTTGGAGAACCTACGATCAACAGGAAATTGATTTGATTGAAGAAACCAACCAAAAGATTACAGCATTCGGGTTTAAATGGGGAGATAAAATAGCTAAAGCTCCCCGAGCCTTTAGCGAAGGTTATCCCGATGCAACTTCGAAACCATCAACCGAATGAATTTCTATGATTTCCTTTTTTAAACACGACAATTCGTAAACAACGGAATAGTCCGGCACAGAAAACTATTTAACGATAACGCGCAGGCGCGGATTGATACCCGACACCTCGAAAGGCAACTGTGCTGTTTTGTCGATGTAGAGCACCTCCAGGTGTCGTAGCTTCTGGATAGTAGCGGGGATTTGTAGCATCGGGCCGGAGTATGCTACATCAAGCTCAATAAGCCCGGTGAGGTTACCAATGGTTTCGGGCAACGGTTCCGTAAGTTGATTTTTCCCTATCACTAAATACTGCAAACTTACCATGCCTCCAATTTGCTGGGGCAGGCTGGTGAGCTTATTATTATTAAGGTACAAAAACCTCAGCTCTTCCAGTTGACCAATCTGCCTTGGCAGCACCTTGAGCTGGTTATATTGCAGATCGAGATAATTGAGATTGTGCAGATCGCCAATTTCTTTGGGCAGTGTTTGCAAATCGTTGTATTGTAACGTGAGCTTTTCGAGTTGTGTGAGGTTACCAATTTCCGGCGGCAAGGTTTTAAGATCGTTGCTGCTAAGCACCAGCTCTTTGAGGTTAGAAAGCTGACCTATCCAGGGGGGCAATGCAGTGAGCTTGTTTTTGAAAAGAACCAGCCTTTCCAGGTTTTCCAATTCTGCAATTTCAGGAGGCAACACTGTAAGCCCTGCGCGTCCCAGATTAAGTGTTGTCACTTCATCGGGTCTGGCCATTGCCAGCTCAAGCCGTTTCATCGGATTACAGCTTGTAACCAACGTCGTCATTATAATCACTGTCAAGAAGCGGAATAGATTTTTCATGAGATTAAATTTTTAAGATCAGTAACAAAACCGGGAACAAATATAATATCTTAACAATAAATTCGCACGAATGAAACCAAGTAGTACGAATAAATTTGCGAAAATTAGCTCTATTGGCGAAAATTAGCAGACTGACTTTACTATCGGAAATTCGTGGGCTGCAATTCAAAAATTATAACTTTGCTCGATTAATAAAAACCACCAACAACAATCGCCATGGATACAAACGATACCATTTGCGCTCTGGCCACTCCCGCGGGAGTAGGCGCCATAGCTATGATCCGACTGTCGGGGCCGGAATCTTTCGGCATCATCGACCAAATTTTTGAACCACGCAGCGGCTCTCCCGTAAGCCTGGCTGCCGGCTACACGCTGCATCTGGGCAATCTGACTGGCGACGAGGGAGTCATCGACGAGGTAATGGTGAGTGTGTTTCGCCAACCGCACTCCTACACCGGCGACGACGCCATCGAAATTTCGTGCCACGGCTCCCCTTACATCCAGCAAAAAATCATCGAGCTACTCATCAGCCGCGGCGCACGCATGGCCACAGCAGGCGAGTTTACCATGCGCGCCTTCATCAACGGCAAATTTGACCTGGCACAAGCCGAAGCAGTTGCCGACCTGATAGCTTCCGGCTCCAAATATGCACACGATCTGGCGTTGGATCAGATGCGCGGCGGCTTCTCCGACAAGATAAAACAACTGCGACAGGAGCTGCTCGACTTTGCCTCGCTGGTAGAGCTGGAACTTGATTTTGCCGAAGAAGACGTAGAATTTGCCGACAGAACCAAAATAGGGAAAACCCTCGACGGACTTGAAACTGAAATTGAAACCCTGCTAAAAAGCTTTCAGGTAGGAAATGTATTGAAAAACGGAATACCGGTAGCCATCATCGGCAAACCCAACGTAGGTAAGTCTACGCTGCTCAACACCATCCTGCAGGAAGAAAAAGCCATCGTGAGCGACATCCCCGGCACCACCCGCGACAGCATCGAAGACACCATTATCATCGAAGGCATTGCCTTTCGTTTTATCGACACCGCAGGCCTGCGACCCTCCATGGATGTTATCGAAAATATCGGGATAGAGCGCACGCTGCAACGTATTAAAGAAGCCAGCATCATCCTCTTTATTTTTGATGCAGCCAGCACCGCCGAAGAAGTGCAGGAAGTACTCGAAGAACACCGCCATTTGATCGAAGACCCTTCCAAGCGCATCATTTTGATTGGCAACAAAATAGACCTGCTCATCGAGATGCCAAAAGGATTTAAAGACCTGGTAGAACTCGAAACCATCTTTATCTCGGCCAAGCGCAAAGAAAATATCAACCTTATCTCCGATAGTCTGCTGCGCTCGGTAAATACCCAACAGCTTGCCGACACCACCATTGTGAGCAACGCACGTCACTACGAAGCTTTGAGCAAATCGCTGCAAGCCATCGGCGACATTCGCAAAGGTTTCGACAGCAACATACCCTCCGATCTGGTAGCCATCGACATCCGCAAAGCTTTGCATCATCTTGGAACCATCACTGGGCAGATCACAACTGACGAGATCTTGGGCAATATCTTTGGGAAGTTTTGTATAGGAAAGTAAGGAGGGGAGAGTTGATCGTTCTCAACTCTCAACTTTTCAACGTTAAACTTTTTGATTAATCGAAAACCGGTAATCGTATTTTTCTATTGTGTTGAGAAAAAGTATGCGGTTTTCTTTTTAATACCTGCTGGCTATTTTGGCAAATACCAATCAATATCATGCATGTACAATCCATTCAAAATAAAATTTATGAGGTGCGAGGTCAAAAAGTAATGTTGGATTTTGACCTTGCGGATCTTTACGATGTCGAAACAAGGGTATTAAACCAGGCAGTAAAGCGGAACTCAGACATTTTTCCAGAAGACTTTATGTTTCATCTTTCCCAAAAAGAATGGGAAAGTATGTTATCACAAACTGTGATGACATACCCTGTTAAACGTCCAAAAACAGCTTTACCATTGGCTTTTACCGAACATGGGGTTACCATGCTTGCAAATGTTTTGAAAAGCAAAAAGTCAAGACAGACCAGCATATCTATCGTCCGTGCTTTCATTGCGCTAAAACAGTTTGCTTTAAATTATAGGGAAATTTCAGATAAACTTAAAGAACTTGAAACCAAATACAACAAGCAGTTTAATGGCGTTTACGAACCCATAAACTTTCTGTTGCAAAAGGATAAACAGGAAACAGGACTAAGAGAATGCAAACAGACACGGTATCAGATTGAAGAAATAGCGAAAAATAAGTTTGCTATCAACGAGAGCGAAATTGAATTTCCACAGCCAAAAAAAACAATGCATGCATTTTAAAAACTTATTCTCTTTTTTTAAGGATCGCAAAAAAAACCAATATCTCTTCATCGTACTGCTGTCGGTTTTTCTGATTTTAACAGCTATTGTCCTGCTGCTTCCCACCACAGTCATCGATCTGCAATTCTCGGAAGTGATACAAAAAACCAGTACTCCGACTCTGGACTTTTTGATGAGAGCAATCAGTTGGTTTGGTGCAACGCCTGTGGCTGCCACGATAGTGATTGGCAGCGCGCTGATCTTTGCCATCCGCGGTTGTAGGCGAGAGGCCATTTTTACCCTGGCCACGCTGCTGGTATCGGTTATTACTTTTGGGATAAAAATTTTGATTGACCGGCCGCGTCCTGGCGAAGAGCTTGTAAATATTGTCGAGAAGGTGCAGTACCAGAGCTTTCCCAGCGGTCATACCTCCTTTTATGTTGTCTTTTTTGGATTTATAATTTTTCTGCTGGTGCGCAACCGCTATTTCGCCACATGGCTGCGGTACGCTGTGGTTATAGTGCTGCTGGTCTTAATATTTTCAATTCCATTTTCCCGTATTTATTTGGGTGCTCACTGGTTTACGGATGTGGCAGCGGGTTTCGTGCTGGGTATCCTGGTGCTGTGGGGGCTGATCCGAGGGTATCTTTATGAATCAAAGCGAACCACTAATTGATAGTACCACATTAATTGCGCATCTTAATACTTAAAATGCCTAATCCACATAAAAAAAGGCTGCCGCAATTTTTTTTGTTTCGCGACAGCTTTTAAGGTAAAATCAGAGATTCGGTATGGGTAATCGTCAGCAACCAGACCGCTTATAGTTTTCGTCTTTAGGATTGCGGCGCCAGGGATTTTCAAACTCGGGTCGATTGTAGAAGTCTTCTTCGTGTCCATGCCCCAGAGCTTTTTCGTTGGTGTAGTGACGCAGCGTTTTTTGCTCATAATCAGGTGTGATATCTACCCCTGACATAAAGCGCTTGGCAGAGGCAAATATTTTATAATCAAGCTTTCGTGCCATCACCTTTTTATTGTCGTCATCGATATCTACCATTCCGATAGGGATAATCAGATGATTTTCGCCATCTTCATTAATAAACTCATGGGCGCCTTCACTTGCCGGCACCTGATAGGGATCGTGTGGTTCTTTTTTGAGTTCCTCTGCTACTTCCACATCGAGATAAACCACGCGCTCGGTAGCTTTGTTGGCCAGCAGACCATCCACTTTTCCGATGTTGCGACCAGTGGAATCGTGCAATTCCCAGCCTCTTACATCACTGTAATCGGAATCAACTTTGTATCCGGAGAGATCGTCCAGATAGAATAGATTTCTTTCTTTATCAGCCATAGTTGTAGTTTTTTTTGGTTTTTATTACTCATTGTTCATTTTATCAAGCAGATCGGCCGCATCCTTAAAGAAGCGTTTCACCTCTTGTTGTTGGTCCAGGGTGAGCACTCCGGGTTTTATATTCTGTGCATCATCCTGCACCTTTTTGGCTTCCTGTTCCAGATTAGGATAGTTAGCCTTTTGTATGTTGAGCAGTGCGGTGGAAATACTTTCTGCAGCCATACGGATATGGTCGGCGTGCGTGGTTTCATATGGGTCGCGCATAACGAAATCAGCATGTTCCTGCGCCTGATCCAAATCTGCATTTACATCATAACCGTCTATTTCGGCCTGCGCTTTTACTGCATTAATAAGTCTGGTTAATGCGTTGTTAGTTAATACATGATCCAAAGCCAGCGAACCCATTGTATTTTCATCCCACATCATTACGTAGGTCTTCACGTCACCTATTGGTTCATTGCGATGGTTCATGATGGTGTCTTCTTCCACCCAGGTGGTTTCATCAGTTATCAGCCTATCGTCGTTGTTGTTGGCTGCAATCCACCAAATGATGAGTACTACTATTACAGCGGCCAGGAGTATCCATGGCCATACCGGTTTCTTTTTTTCAATTTTAATTTCTGTCATAATTAGAGTGTTTTTTTTAATGGATAAAAATTAATACCATCATTGACTTTTCAAAAATGGTACCTTATCCAACCGAAAAAGCTCAATTGTAAAAATCAATTTAGGTTAATCGTCGGGAATCACAGACCGTGGGCACAAAACCACACATTGTCTGAGCTGGATGGATTGAGTTTATAAACAGGTAATTTTAACAAAATCACCAGAAAATGGTGCGACTTAAGAAAGGCAAAATTTCTACACCCATACCAAATTATCCACACTTTTTTTTGGTAATGATAAAATCGATATAAAATGCTTAACCACGAAACTTGTTCCGGCAAGGATATCGGTTTGGGCTTTTACTTAAAGTTGTATTTTTGAGGGCTAAACTGAAATTTGAGATGGATAAGACAACATTGCGCCGATCGCTCAAAAAACTAAAAGCTACACTCGACGGAGACGTTTTTCTTGACAACGCTGCCCGCATCCAATATGCTACCGATGCCTCCGCATACCGGGAGCTGCCACTGGCGGTGATACGCCCGCGCAACAAATCCGATTTACGAAAGATCATACTCTTTGCCGGCCAACACAAAGCGCCGCTTATTCCGCGGGGAGCAGGCACCTCACTTGCCGGACAGGTGGTGGGCAATGGCATTGTGGTAGATGTGAGTCGCTACATGAATCGCATCATCGAGGTGAATGCAGCCGAGCGATGGGTGCGCGTAGAACCCGGCGTGGTACTCGATGAGCTTAATATGGAGATGAAACCTTACGGTCTGTTCTTTGGCCCGGAAACCTCCACTGCCAACCGTTGCGTGATGGGCGGCATGGTGGGCAATAATTCCTGTGGCGCCCATTCGCTGCTCTACGGCAGTACCCGCGACCACACCCTCGAACTCGAAGTAATACTTAGCGACGGGAGCAGTGCCACCTTCGGGGAAATTGATGAAGATATTTTTCAAAAAAAATGTGCCGGCGACAGCCTCGAAAGTGCCTTGTACCAACAGGTTGCTGAAATGCTAAGCGACGAAGAAAACCGCCGACAGATCGTTGAGCAATTCCCCGACCCGGCCATCGAACGTCGCAACACCGGCTACGCCCTCGACCTGTTGCTCAATAGCCAACCTTTTGTCACCAACGGTAAACTTTTCAACTTTTGCCGGTTGCTGGCCGGATCGGAAGGAACCCTGGCCTTTATCACCGCCATAAAATTTAATCTCGTTCCGCTGCCACCAAAAGTTAAAGGACTTGTGTGCATACATTTCCAAACACTCGAGGATGCCTTTCAGGCCAATCTCATCGCCTTGCGTCACCAGCCCGGCGCCATCGAGTTAATGGATGACGTAATATTAAAACAAACCAAAGACAACATCGCGCAAAGCAAAAATCGTTTTTTCGTGCAGGGCGATCCGGCGGCCATCCTCATCATCGAATTTGCACGCGAAAGTATGCAGGAAATCACCCACATCGCTGACGCTATGGAAGCCGAGATGCGGGCTGCCGGTTATGGCTATCATTTTCCACGCGTTTTCGGCGCCGACATCAGCCGGGTTTGGGATTTGCGCAAAGCCGGGCTGGGCCTTCTTTCCAATATACCGGGCGACGCAAAACCTGTTTCGCTGGTAGAAGACACAGCAGTGCATCCGTCCGTTTTGCCGGCATACATCGCCGAGTTTAAAAATATCCTGAAAAAATACAATCTGAAGGCTGTTTATCATGCACACATTGCCACCGGCGAGCTACATCTGCGACCGGTACTCGATCTGAAAAAGCCAAAGGATGTCGAGCTATTTTATACCGTAGCGCTGGAAACGGCACATCTGGTGAAAAAATACCGCGGCTCCCTTAGCGGTGAACATGGCGATGGAAGACTGCGCGGCGAGTTTATCCCACTCATGGTGGGAAAACACAATTACGAGCTGATGCGTCGGATAAAAAACCTGTGGGATCCCCACGGAATTTTCAACCCGGGCAAAATCACCGACACACCCTCTATGCGCTCGGCCCTGCGCTATGAACCCGGCAAACCCACACGTGAACTCAAAACCATCTTCGACTTTTCGCACGACCAGGGCATGATGCGTGCGGTGGAAAAATGCAACGGCTCCGGCGATTGCCGAAAGAGCGAACTCATCGGCGGGCTGATGTGTCCGAGCTTTATGGCTACCCGTGATGAAAACACCACCACGCGTGCCCGCGCCAACACTTTGCGGGAGTTTCTCACCAACTCGCCCAAGAAAAATCCTTTCGACCATCAGGAGGTTTATGATGTGATGGATTTGTGCCTCTCCTGCAAAGGCTGTAAGTCAGAGTGTCCCTCAAGCGTTGATATTGCCCGCTACAAGGCGGAGTTTCTGCAACATTATTACGATCAGCATGGCATCCCGTTGCGCACCAGAGCCATCGCCTATATCGCGCAACTCAACAAGCTGGGAATGCTTTTCCCCACGGTCACCAACTATTTTTTTACACAACCGGCTTTCTCCGGTTTTCTAAAACGCATTCTCGGATTTGCTCCCAAACGGAGCATCCCTCTTTTGTATGGAATTACACTGCGCAAGTGGGCGCGTTACAATTTGCCACGGCTCAACCAGCTTGCCGCTTACAAAGGCGAAGTGTGCTTATTTGTAGATGAATTTACAGAATACAACGACACGCTTACCGGCATCCGTGCAGCCGAATTGCTTGCCGCGATGGGCTACCGCGTAAACGTTGTTCCGCATCGGGCCAGTGGACGAACATTTCTGTCGAAGGGCCTGGTGCGCCAGGCACGCAAGCTGGCCATCCATAATGTAAAAGCCCTTTCGGGGATTATTAATGATAAAATGCCTTTGGTGGGGATCGAGCCTTCGGGCATCCTTACTTTCCGCGACGAGTACCCCGACCTGGTGGGAAAGGAGCTAAAAGCCGATGCCGTGAAGCTGGCTGCCAATGCCCTGATGTTTGACGAATTTGTGGAGCGGGAAATCGCTGCCGGCAACATCGATAAATCCATCTTTACTACCAACAAAAAATTAATAAAGCTGCACGGGCATTGTCATCAGAAATCGTTGGCTTCGACGGCTCCAACCAAAGTGATGCTTTCGTTGCCCGAAAATTACACGGTGGAAGAAATCCCTTCGGGTTGTTGTGGCATGGCCGGTTCGTTTGGTTACGAAAAGGAACATTATGAGGTTTCGATGAAGGTAGGAGAGTTGGTTTTGTTTCCTGCCGTTCGCAGCACCCCTGCTGAGATACTCATCGCAGCGCCGGGAACCTCGTGCCGCCACCAGATAAAAGACGGAACAGGCCGCACGGCGTATCATCCCATCGATATTTTGTGGGATGCTTTGCGCGATAAAAAAGCCATCTCAAAAATGAATGGAGAAAAAAGCAGTAAAACTAAAGCTTTGGGAAAAGTGCTGCCCTAAAAAAACGACTCCCCGCACAAGGCAGGGAGTCGGCAAGTAGTGTGGTTAGTACTATGTTTTAGTTAAACTTACGTTAACACTGCTACTAACGCCTTCGCAACCGCCTTTATTATGATTGATCAAACTGAAGTTTAAAAACTAAGAAATCATGGATTTAGAGATATTATTCAGACCGGCCCAGGAAGAAGAAAAGAAGACGATCATTGAATTTCAAATGCTGATGGCGCAGGAAACGGAAAAACTGGCACTCGATCCTCAAAAGATTGAACAGGGCGTCAGCGCCGTTTTTGACAATCCATCACGCGGAAAATATTATGTGGCTACCCACGAATCGGAAATCATTGCCTGCCTGCTTATCACCTACGAGTGGAGCGACTGGCGCAACGCCATGGTGTGGTGGATGCAGTCGGTGTATGTATTACCTGATTATCGCCGGCAGGGAATTTTTAGAATGATGTACGAAAAAATCAAAGAGCAGGTGATGCAGTTACCGGAAGTGTCGGGAATCCGTTTGTACATGCACCACAGCAACCGTCGGGCAGCCAGAGTTTACAATGCCGTTGGGATGGACGGCGAGAACTACAAAATGTTTGAGTGGATAAAGCCCGACCTTCCTTATTGAAGGTTTTCCCAATACCAGCGGATGGCTTCCTTTAGTCCTTTGCGCAGATCATATTCCGGTTGATAGCTGAGCAGATCGCGCGCCCTGTCGATAGAAGCCAATGAGTGCAGGATGTCGCCCACACGTTTTTCGCCTTTCACAGGATCTACACTTGCTATGCGCGGATCAAATTCCGACAGGTACTCCTTTAGCGTTTCGATGAGTTCGACTACTGTAGTGGCATCCCCAAAAGCAATGTTGTAAACGGTATTCAGGGCACGCCTCTGCACAACGGTAGCAGCCAGTTCGTTGGCTTGAATTACATTGTCGATGTAGGTGAAATCGCGCGACTGCAAACCATCACCATATATATGGGGCGACTGATATGTGATGAGCAGTTTGATGAATTTTGGAATCGCAGCAGCATAGGCGCCGTTAGGATCCTGCCGGCGGCCGAAAACATTGAAATACCGCAGGCCAATGGTCTCGATGCCATACAGATCGGAAAAAACGTTTGCGTAAAGCTCATTCACATACTTGGTGACGGCATAGGGTGAGAGCGGACGTCCGATCTGATCCTCTTTTTTGGGCAGCGCAGGATGATCTCCATAGGTAGACGAGCTGGCCGCATACACAAACCGTTTCACCCCGGCTTCTTTGGTGGCGGTGAGCATATTAACAAACCCACCGATATTTACATCGTTGGTCGTAACCGGGTCGGCAATGGAGCGTGGCACCGATCCCATGGCAGCCTGATGCAGCACTACATCCACGCCTTCCACAGCTTTGCGGCAGGTGTCATAGTCGCGAATGTCGCCCTCGATGAAGGTAAAATCGGAACGATCGAAAAACGGACGGATGTTATTTAGTTTCCCTGTGGCCAGGTTGTCGAGGCAGACTATTGTGTTGTTTTGAGTGATAAAGCGTTCGATGAGGTTCGACCCGATGAAGCCGGCGCCGCCGGTGATAAGAAGTTTTTTGCCAGAAAGTGTCATCCGCGTAAGTTGGAGTTTAAGTTAAAATTTTTGCAAAAATGGCAAAAGTCGGCATTATTTTCTAAAAAAAAATCGTAATGTGCTTCCATGATTCATGATTGTCTGTGTGTTAAAAAAGGATTATGCCACCTGCATTTTCCCCACCTCTCATCACTCATCTCTCACCTCTCGTCTTTTCTTCAGCAAAGCAATTTTTCTACTTTTGCCCGAAAATAATCGAACTATGAACAAAAGAGCTTTCCAGGATTACTACCCTGACGATTTCAACCAATGCTATGGCTGCGGCGGACTTAACCAACACGGTCATCAGCTCAAAAGTTATTGGGATGGCGATGCGGCTGTGGCCAAATTTTCACCCAAGCCTTATCACACCTCGCTGCCTGGCTACCTCTATGGCGGTTTGATTGCTTCACTTATCGACTGCCACAGCACAGGCACCGCAAGTGCTGCACTCTACCGCGATCAAAATCGCCCGCTGGGTTCGGAGCCTGCCATTCGCTGTGTGACGGCCTCGCTGAATGTAAAATATCTCCGTCCCGCCCCGCTTAGCGGCGAAATAACCCTGCACGCCACCGTAGGCACCATCGACGGAAAGCGCGTCACGATACTTACTGATTTGTTTGCCGGTGGTGAGCTTTGTGCCAAGGGCGAGGTGGTAGCGGTAGCCGTGGGCGAAAAATGGCTTCAACGCTGGTTGTAAAAGAAGAGTGAATATTGAGCGGTGAGCATGTGGGTTTTTATCGGGCGATTTTTGAGGTTAAAATTCTGAAACCCTAACCGGAAAGAAATTTTTCGGGAGATTGGCAACGAAACCACTATACCTTGGGCACTGCCACGTTGAGCGAAGCAGGCATCACCTCAAGGTGTAATTCCCGTCCCATCTTTACCGTTTCGCCATCAAGATTAATGTGTTTTTTCTTTTGCTCCACCCTCACCTCACTGGTTTTTAGCATTTCGACATATTTGGTGCGGTCGATTTTTTTCATAAAAAATAAAATCAACAAAAACGGGACTTTCCAGGCAGGAGCTTTGCGCATGATGCTGATGTCCATTAGTCCGTCGTCGATGCGCGCTTGCGGGGCGATGCTGGTGTTGTAACCAAACTGGTCGCTGTTGGCAAAACTGATAAACAAAGCGCTTCGGGTAATCTGCTGGCCGTTGAGATGCAACACATATTTTCCCGGCCGATACTTGAAATAGGCAAGTAATATGATGCGGGCATATTGAAAAAAACCCCGCCGGCGCTTGCTTGCAAACTTCCACGCCACATAAGCATCGAAGCCTACCCCGGCGATGCTGAGGAAAAGCCGGTCGTTGACTTTCACCGTGTCGATGCAGCGTGTTTTCTGATGATTGAGAACAGCGATGGCTTTTTCGGTTTCAAGCGGGATTTTGAGATGACGTGCCAGTCCGTTGCCCGACCCCGAAGGTACCAGACCCAGTGTTACATTGCTGCCCACGAGCGGAGCTGCCACCTCATTCACGGTGCCATCACCACCCACGGCAACAATAAGCTGGTAGCCATTATCGCGCGCCGCCTCACTAAGCTTGCTGGCATGACCTGCCGCTTCGGTGTGAACAACCTGGTAATCGAAAACAGAAGCATCCAGAAACTTGCTCACCATCTGCGTAAGGTTGCGGTGGCGTCCTACCCCGGAAAAAGGATTGACGATAAAAAGCGTTTTTATTTTCGTGGAGTTGTTGCTCATGGCTTTATCGTCAGTTGGTTATCAATCATCCGGTTGTTGTATTGCTGGACGACGGCTTTCAGGGTTTGTTCCATCCGGTGTGCTTCACGCAGATTGGTGCTTAGCAAATTTTGCTGCAGCAATCGGTCGCGCTGATAATTGTATAGCGAGCGGCTTTTGCTGCTGTCAAATTCGAGCACCAGCGAATCGGTTATCAATTGGTAAACCCCGTTGAGATAATTCACAGCCATGCCATCGGCATTGTCGAAAATATTTTGGCCGAAAGCGACAAATGGTTTGTCGTATCCGATCAGGCCAAGCGCCGAGGGCATGATGTCGATCTGATCGGCCACAGTTGTAGCAGGCTTGGGCAGTTCAAAGCCCGGCGCATAAAAAACGATCGGGATTTCGTACATGCCCGTTTTGGTTTTGTATTCCGGCAGCCAGGCTTCGGAGGTGTGGTCGGCGGTGATTACAAACAAAGTATTGCCATACCACGGCATGTGGGCAGCTTTTGCGAAAAATCTGCGTAAAGCAAAATCTGCGTAAGCTACTGTTTGTTGTATTTTAAGATTGCCCTGCGGAAACTTATTGCTGTATTTTTCGGGGATGGTGTAAGGATGATGCGCCGACAAGGAAAAGATGGTGGCGAAAAAGGGCGGCTTCATCTCGTCGAGACCGTCGGCGAAGTAACCAAAAAATGGCTCGTCGAAAATGCCCCATTGCCCGTCGAAGTCGGTTTCGTTGTTATATTCGGTTCGTCCGTAATATTTGTCGAACCCCGCCATTTGCGCAAAGCCATCAAAATCCATGGTGCCGTTGGTGCCGCCATGATAAAAGGCAGTCTGGTAACCCCGGGCACCCAGCAGATCCGCCAGACTATTGAATTTATTGGCGGCGTAGGCCGAATTGATATAGGGCTTGTCGAGCAGCGAAGGTATCGAAGCAAGTATGGCCGGGATGGCTTCGATGGATTGTTTTCCGTTGGCAAATCCGCGAAAAGCCACCGCGTGCTGCATCAGCGAATCGAGAAATGGCGTAAAACCGTCATAGCCCGCGTGGTGCTTGTTGAAGGCACCCACATGTTCAGCGGAGAGGCTTTCCATGATAATCACCACAAGATTTACAGGCGAATCGCCTTTTGACAACGCTTCGGTCGGAGCAGGCTGAATGATTGGGGTGTAAATCTCTTCAAGGGTTATTTCATCAAAATAATCGGTGTGTGAAAGGCTTTGCTGGTGCAAAGTTTTGATGATGGTAAATGGTGTGTTGAGCACAAAAGCTGCGTTGCGGGCTTCGGAAACCTTGCCGGCGGTGATGATGTTGATGGGCTTGAGCTGCAAGCCTCCGCGGATACCTATAATCATTGCGGCCATGGCTGCTAAGAATCCAAAAATCTGAAGTGAATAATATAACGACGGATAAAATTTCCGCTTTAGCGGACGGATTTTAAACCGTAGCACGGCTATTATCAGGATTACTACAAAAAGAAAAAAAAGCAGAAAGTAGGCCCAAAAATCTTTAAAAAATTGTGGCAGGAGCGTCAGCAGAGAGATGTCGTTGGCGGTGTAGCTAAAGATATCGGCGGTCATTCGCTTGAAGGTAAACCTGAAATAAACGATGTCGACGATGTTGGCCATCAGTCCGATAATATTAGCTATCAGAAACAAAGCCATTGCGCCAAAGCGCCACAACTTGTATTTTCGCACCGGCAGCGGCAGGGTCATCATGAAGATAAATGGAGCGTTGAGCATGAAAAGCGTGGCCAGGTCGAAACGTAATCCAAGCGCCAGAATACGCATTACCTCGCCGGCATCCAAATGTGAAAAATACTGCAGGTTGAAAAGATAAAACATCAGCCGGCTGAGCCACACCAGCAGCAAGGCTACGGTCAGAAGCTGCAGCGCAGGACGGAAATAGTTGTCGTAGCGGGTTGGCGAAGGTTTTTTCGAGTTTCTTTTTGCAGGCATAGCTTACCAATAACAATAAAGCGGACAAAAGTAAACCTTTTATCAGTGTCGGGCTTTATTGCGCCAACGCCAGGCGGAGTCGGTCTTTTATGATGGGCGAGGAGCTTTGAACCTAATGCCTGCCCTTTAACTTTAAATCACAAATGACAATAAAACAAATCACGGATTTTTTTTTGATTGGAATCTTGTTGCTCTTCCTCCTCACCTCTCTCACCGCTCATCTCTATTTTCACACCACCGCTTTGGTAATATAGTTAGAGTTCATAATGGCCAGAATGCCCATGTAGGTAAGGCTAAATGATATTATGTCGCCTACTTTGTAACCTTTTTCATTTTTTTCCAGATCTATAACAATCATGTCGGAGCTGGCGCCTGAAAATTCGATGGTTTCATCATCGGGCATCAGATTGCTCAGGTCGATGTCGAGCAGGCCGATGTCGAGAATAGCGCGATAAGATGATTTGCCGTAATCGGCCTCGTCAAATTCCGGCGTTTCGCCTGCCACATTATGACCTAACTCACCAATGGGAATTTTTGGTTTTTTGTAAAGCTCTATGATTTCGGTATGTAGTTTAAAAACATCCTCGTGCATGCCCGGTATGGTAGTTTCCTCAAAGAGATCGATGCCCCGAAAAAGTGTTTCGCCGATGCGCATGTGGTTAACGCCCTTTGGGATGAGTTTTTTGAACAACAAGGGTATGGTTACCGAGGAGCCGCCGGAGACCCACTCTATTTTTTTATCAAATTTGGCCTCTATCAGTTGCTCATAAAGACTGAGTTGTATCAGCTTGTCGTGTGTTGGCATCACACCGTTGAGGCAGTTGAGGTTGGCCCCAATGCCAATGATCTCAATATTGGGGAGTTCAAACACGCGCGCATAAAAGTTCATCAGGTTATCGCCCAAAACGCCTTCGCGCAGGTCGCCCATTTCTACCATTATAATAATCTTGTGCAGCTTGTTTTGTCTGCCTGCTTCATCGGAAATCATTTTGATGGTGGCAAAGCTGGTGTTGAAACTAACGTCGGCGTACTTGACCAACGATGGGATAGCACGCTTGGCAGGCGGCTTTATGTAAACTGTTTGTACGCCCGGGTCGATGGATTTGATCATCTTCAGGTTGCTGATGCGCGAATCGTGGGCTTCGCGCACACCAAGATCGAGCACCTCTTTGATGAAAAGTTTATTGCCACACAAAACCTTGGTCACTACTCCCCACTCAATCTTGTGTTTTTTAAACATTTTGTTGAGAAAAGTATAGTTCTCCTTTAGGTTTTTCCGGTTTAATTCTATGTGAGCCATTTTTTTTAAAATTTCTTATCTGTTAATTTTCTTGTTATCAGTAATATCTGATCACATTATTCTACGATCACACGCGGGATATTTTGCGGCAAACGCGCCAGCACTTCGTAGTTCAGTTGATCGCTAAATTCGACAAACGAAGCCACAGTAATATCCTGCTCGCCTTGATCGCCAATAAAAACAACTTCATCTCCAATTTTCACCTCTTCTATTCCTGTGATGTCGATAATGAGCATGTTCATGTTAACCATTCCCACTACACCCACGCGTTGGCCATGGATGAGCACCCGTCCCTGATTGCTGAGCGAGCGGCTGTAGCCGGTGGAGTAGCCGGTAGGGATGATGGCGATGGTCATATCCTGCTTGGCCAGGTAGGTGGTTCCGTAACTTACAAACTCGCCCGACTTCACGTTTTTGATACTCATCAGGCTGCTCTTCCAACTAATAACATGGCTGAGCGGATTTTGATTGGTGTGGTTGCCGTGGGTGTAATAGATAAACGTTTCGGGGCTGGGCCAGAAGCCATATTGAAGAATGCCCACGCGTACCATGTCCATGCGTGTTTTTGGATAAGCCACCGATGCTGCCGAACAGGCGGTGTGCATGATGTCGGGGACGATGCCCTGCCGCGCCAGCCATTTGTAGGTGCGGTTATAATTTTTGTATTGCTTCTGAATGCGAAAATAGTTAGAGATGCTTTCGGCGCCCGCGTAGTGGGTGCAGAGGCCACGAATAATGAAATTATCCGGATTTTGTTTTAGGATTTTTACACATGCCCGTAGCTCAACAGAGGTCAGTCCGGTGCGGTTCATGCCGGTTTCGATTTCCAGATGAATCTTAGCTTTTTTGCCGGTTTTTTTGCTGGCTTCTATAGCCAATGGGAGCACTTCGGGTTCGAATACGTAAAACTCATATTCGTCGGCTACGGCCATCTCGTAGTCAGCTGGGTCTATCCATCCCATCACCATCACATCGGCATGGTTCCTGAGGGCGCTGCGCACCTGTACGGCCTCATCGAGGCTAAAAACAGAAAAGTGATCGATGCCACAACTTTCGGCTATGGGCACAAAATGGCTGATGCCATGACCATAAGCGTTGGCCTTTACCACTGACGAAATGCGCACATCTTCGCCATAATATTCCCTTAAAAAACGGAAATTGTTTTCCAGCGCCGATTTGCTCAGTTCTATTACAGAAGGATAATGCAAAGATTGGTTTTGTTCTTGGGTTTTACTAATCATCGGCACGTGAAGGTTTGCCATCTCTGTAGAGACGCATTTCGAGATAAGGATTTGTAAACCCCATTTTTTTATAAAGAAAATTAGCCGGATTGTGCTGTTCTACGTGCAAAGCCACGTCGCCCTTTGCCAGTTGCATGCTTCGCTCCATAATTTTGCGTCCGATGCCCTGGCCGCGATAGGCCGAATTTACGGCTATGTACACCAAAATGTTTTCGGGGATGTAGCCCGACATACCGGTTTTGTTCATCACCAGGGCGCCAACAATTTTACCCTCGTGGAGCATCTCCACGATGAAGCCGCCGGCCAGAGGGTTGGAATTCATTGCATAGTCGATGCAGTTTGCGATGTGTTCTTTTTTATCGCCGTATTCGTCGAGGTGTTCGTAAAGAAAATCAACCAGATCTTGCTTCTCTTTGGTGGTAATAGTATCGGCCTGATTGAATACTTTTTCGGTCATTTCCATGATGTTGTTGTTTTAAAAATTTGATTATTAATATTAAAATAATTGATTCACAGTTCCATCAATCGTTGCCTTCCGATGAAGGATAGCACGAAAAGCTTTTTTCCATGAGTTGCTTCGCTGCCAGCGAAAAGAATTAAAAAAAACGGGTTGATGGTCTTAGGTGTGATCAAATAAAAGCTACTTTTTTGTTCTGTAGACGGCCAAAAGTACTCCAAAAATCCGGGAAATGGTCATATTTTTTATTTTTTTAAAACTTAAAAACACAAAACCGCAGGAGTATCTTTAAGAAAAACTCTTTAAAAACATTATTAATAACATGGTATGATGGATGAACAAATTAGCCTCGTTTAAGTTTAATGCTCACAATTTAATCAAACTCATTAATCACTAATAAGAAATAAAATTATGTCAATGAAAAACATCTTTTTCACAGTTATGCTTGCCACAGCAATTCTTACATCGTGCACATCGGGAGGACAGAAAACCGAAAGCGGCGAGGCGCAGGATTTAAAAGAAGCCAATTTTGATAAAACCTTTGCCATGGACGCTTCGCAAAGCACCATAGAGTGGCAGGGCTACAAACCCACCGGAACGCACCACGGAACAGTCGATATTACCGAGGGCATGCTCAAAACAGAAAATGGCATGCTCACGGGCGGGCATTTTGTAATCGATCTCAACTCGATACATGTAATCGACCTTACCGATCCTAAAGATAACGCAAAGCTTACCGGTCATCTCAAGTCAGCCGACTTTTTTGATACCGAAAAATATCCTGTGGCTACTTTCGTCATCACCGGTGTGAGCGAATTTGAAAGCACCATGATGAACGGCGAAAAAGAAATCGGCGACATTGTGCCAACCCATGCCGTAACCGGCAACCTCACTATGAAAGATACCACCCGCAGCATTACTTTCAATGCGCGCATTGCCATGATGGATGATAAGATTACTGCCGAAACAAATCAGTTTTTCCTGGATCGTGTGCACTGGAACGTGCGCTATGGCTCCAAAACGCTGTTTAGCAACCTGAAAGATAATTTTATCAACGACGAGATGGGCATCGCCATTAAACTCACTGCTTATCCCGAAGACGATGCAATGGCAGGCGAATAAACCGGGTAATATCACTTTTACAACAAAAAACCTCCTGCAACCGATGCAGGAGGTTTTTTTTATTAATGGCGTCCGATAATAATTCTTTAAAACAACAAACAACGAACAACGAACAACGAACAACCCTAATCGTAGGGAATAAAATCTTCTTTGGTCACGCCACATATCGGGCATGTCCAGTTGTCGGGGATATCCTCGAAGGCTGTGCCGGGAGGAATTCCGGCAGGAGGATCGCCCTCGGCAGGATCGTAAATGTGGCCACATACGGTGCAGCGGTATTTCTTCATAGCTTTGGCAGGTTCTTTTTTGGTGCGTCGCTCATCTTGCTGCGAAGGTTTCTCGCGCAGCGTTTCGGGCTGAAGTTTCTCTTCGCGCAGATAGGTAGGCGAATTTTCGGGTGAAACACCCTTTATCACATCACGGTAGTACGCGTAGGTAAGGGGCAGCTCTTCGCCGGCAAGCACATCCAGGTCAATCACACGTCCGATAAAAAGCACATGCGTCCCGATGCGCACCTCTTGTTCCACCTCGCACTCGTAATACGCAATACATTTCTCTGTAATAATTGGAGCGCCGGTTTTCCCAATCTTATGACCGATTTTTTCAAATTTATCAATTTCACGTCCGCTCTTAAAACCCCAGTTGCCCAAAAAATCGAGCGTGACTTCCTGCTTCAGCGCCGACACGGCAAAGACTCTGCTGTTGCGAATAAATTCGGTGGTGAGGTTGTCGGCATGGGTGGCTACGGCAATGCGGGGCGGCTCGGCAGTAATCTGAAAAACCGTATTAGAAACGTGGCCATTGAGCCGGCCATCGCTTTTTGAAGTGAGCAAATAAAGCCCGTAGGTAAGTTTAAAAAATGCTTCGTAATTCATCCGGGAGTGTTTTTGAGTGTTAATTTTTGGCCGGTAAAAGTAGTAAAGAAAATGAAGAGGTTGTAGGGGTGTCAAGACACATTGCCTGAAATGTGCAGCGGCGGCGACGACAGGCAAAACATTCCGGAAGATTGCACGTTAAAACCCACATCAAAAGAATAACTTGCCGCGACATGACACGAAAAATATCCAAAACAGGAATTGGCCTACTGATGATTGTGGTGCTGTTGGCCGGCTGTCGCAACTACGAGTATTTTACCATCACCGTGCTGGAACCCGGTGAGCTTTTCCTGCCCGATCAGTACCAAACATTGCTTTTGGTGCACAACACCCCCGCCGATTCTGTTGCAGGACGCGGAACATTGTACAACATTTTCGACCAGGTGTATTACGATTCTACCGACCGCAGCGGCGCACTGGCTGCTGCCGCCAAAAATACGCTCGAAGAGATGGTGGAAATGGTCGGAAGTTTTCAGATTGCTAATCCTGATTCCATTACGCTGCATCTGCCCGCCGATGCCGCTTATTTCACCGAATTTCACCTGCGTCAGCTTCGCAGACTTTGCAACGAAGCCGGAGCCGAAGCAGTCGTTTTACTGCTCTCCGTCGACAAAATTGTAAACTATAATATCTATTATGAAAGCCTGGCCAGCGATGTCGGAGAGTTTTCGGTGGTGATGGTGAGCAAATGGCTTTTGATAGATCCTTTTATTTCTAAACTTATCGACAGCAAAACCATTCGCGACACGCTTTACATGACCGTAAAAAACCCGTACAATATGACCGACAGCGAGAGCATGGCCGTCAGCCAGCAGCTTCTCACCGAAAGTGCAGTGCAAAGCGCTATAAATTACGGAATGTATCTCTCCCCACATTTTGCACAGACCCAACGGATGATCTTTCAGCGTGGGCATCGCTTTATCCGGCGTGGCTACAAAGAGGCGAAAGACAGCAACTGGAGTGGTGCAGCGATGTGGTGGCGCAAGGTTTTGCCGCTGCCCGACAACAGCCTGCGCGCTATGGCGTCGTTTAATCTGGCTGTAGCCAACGAAATGGAGGGATTGCTGGAGCCTGCCCTTGGCTGGGCACAATCGTCTTATGAGTTTTTCCCCGACACACTCAATGGCACCTATCTGCACATCCTTCGCCAGCGCATCAATCAGCAGAAAGAGATCATCATTCAAATGGAAGGGCAGCAATAGCAGCTGCCCGACACGGTAAGGCGGATAAATTTAAGCCATGATAACCAGGAGTGATCTCCGATATCTAAGCCGGTAAAACAATCTTGTGCCGGTTTCCCGGCGGAATTAATAGTCGTCGGAGCCATCCCGTTGGTAATAGCGGTCGACCACCACGCGGGCGTCGGCCAGGTGGTCTTTGCCTACATACACACTTATTCCGCCTGCGATGCCCTTTGGCTCTTCGATGGGTGCATCCATCCCCCATATCTCATCGCCCAGGAATGCCTCTATTTCATTGTCCATGAGCATGTCTCTGATCTGATTAGCCTGCCATGCAGTGCCCGAAAAAATTTCGGTAGGCTTTAATTCGTTGATGTCCATATCTAATGAGTTTTTGTGAATGAATTGGTTGCTAAAAGTAACACTTTCCCTTTGATCACAGCAAAAGTTTAAAAACAAAATTGTCAACAAAGTTGTCAACAAAACAGTAAAAGAAAACTTTAATTTGCCGCTGCTATTCTAAAGCTTAATATCTGTAAGGGGCAGGGGTGCCTCCCGGAGGGATTATTTTCTTACTTTTGCCGCCCTTTACAGGAACGATGACGGAAAAGAAAAGTATTATTCTGGGCGCTATTGCCGTGAGCATATCAGCCATTTTGTGGGGCTTCGATGGCGTTGTGCTTACCCCGAGTCTTTTCAACCTCAACGTCACCTATGTGGTGCTGGTTCTGCATCTGGTGCCCTTTCTTATCATGAACTTATTTCTCTACAAGGAATATCGTACGCTGAAACTCTTTTCGCGTGACGACTTCATTTTCATGCTTCTTGTCGCAATCTTTGGTGGCGCCATCGGTACGCTGGCTATTGTTAAGGCTTTGTTTCTGGTCAATTTCCAGCAGCTTACCATCGTGGTGCTGTTGCAGAAGCTTCAGCCCATTTTTGGAATTGCGCTTGCCGCAATACTTTTGAAGGAGAGACTTGGAAAAAACTACATCATCTGGGCATCAGTAGCCATTGTCGGAGGGTATTTCCTCACTTTCGGGTTTCATGCCCCCAATATCGAAAGTGGAAAAGACACGATCTATGCGGCCGGATTCGCACTGCTGGCATCGTTTTCGTTTGGCAGCTCCACAGTCTTTAGCAAGCGCATCCTGAACCGATATAGCTTTACCACCGCCACCTTTTTCCGGTATGGCTTTACTTCCGTTATCATGCTTTTGGTGGTAATAACAATGGGAACTTACGTCGATATCTATCGCACCACACCACTCAACTGGCTGATCATTTTTATTATCGCCATCACCACCGGCTCGGGAGCCATTTTCCTTTATTATTTCGGGCTTAAGCGTATCAAAGCCATCATTGCCACCATCTGCGAGCTATTGTTTCCCATCTCCGCCATCATCTTCGATTATATTTTTAATGATGCCAAACTCTCCCTGGTGCAATGGGTCAGTGCCGCAGTGATGATCTTTGCCATCATCAATCTCAACCGCAAGCGGGTGCAGCGCGTCAGCACGGATCAATTATAAGTTGTCTCATTAATCCATTTTAAACTCTGTTAATTAATTTCACAGCCTCCTGTGGAATCTCTATCCACACCGCTTTGTCGATTTGCTGTGATGACGGATGCGAAAGGCTTTCGTCGATAATTACTGAAATCGGAATACCAATGTCTATCAGAAGTTCCTGGCCAAGCGGCGAGCGGAACACATCCAGGATTTTTCCTTCAAAAATATTGTCGCCGGTGGAAGGCTTTAATTTTGAATAGTTGATTTTCCGCGCATCGATGAGTGTCGAAACCAACGATTGGCGTAGCAAATCATTTTTTAGCTTTAGCTCAATTTTATTTTCTAATACCAACCGCTCGCCATTGAAAGCCTGAGCCTGGAAGAAATTTTTGTGTCCGCAAAACCGGGCGATGAATTTATCCGCCGGACGCGAAAGCATTGCTTCGGGGGCAGCGGTATGCAACAGCCGCCCCTGATGCATCACCGCCATGCGGTCGGCCAGCGAGTAAGCTTCGTCAAAGTCGTGGGTAACGTGAAGGATTGTAAGCCCGCTGCGGTGCAATGCCCTGAGGTGTCGTTTCAGCAGATCTTTTTGCAGACTATCTACTCCTGTGAGCGGCTCGTCGAGCAGGATGATCTTTGGATCGGAGGCCAGTGTGCGTGCCAGCAGTACGCGCTGAATTTCGCCCCCCGAAAGTGTTGTTACCGAACGATGCAACAAATCATCGAGCAGAAAGCGGCCACTCAACTCGCTTAGTTTGCTTTTTACATCCCGGTCATTATTGATATTTAGCCGCAGCGAAAACTCAATATTGCGGCGTACCGTAAGGTGCGGAAATAGGGTGTTGTCCTGAAAAACCAATCCGATCCTGCGCTGACGCAGCGGCTTGTGGCTGATGTCGGCGCCATCGAGATGCACCGTTCCGCTACACTGGTGCCGATAGATTCCGGCAATGGATTCGAGCAATATCGACTTGCCCGATCCCGACGGCCCGGCCAAAACAAAGTATTCGCCCTTTTCCACTTTTATGTTGATATCGCGCAAAGCGAAGTCGCCGAGGTGCACCGAGAGATTTTTAACTTCTAACATAGCGGCTCCTCTCTTTTACCAGCATGCGCAGCAGCACGAAGAACAGCAGGCAGACTCCTACAAAAATCACAGCTACCGGGCGGGCATAGCTAAGTCCGAATGCGCCAAAACGTTCGTAGATAAGGATCGGTGTGATCATGGGATGGTAGGCGATGATGACCACCGCGCCAAACTCGCTCATGCCGCGGGCAAACATCATGATAAGCCCCGACAGGATGCTGCGCCACGCCAGCGGAAGGGTGATCCTAAAAAATACCTGCCTCGGTTTTGCACCCAGATTCTGAGCGGCATGTTCCAGCCGCTCCGGCACTTCGGCAAAGCCATCGCGCGCAGCGTTTATAAGAAAAGGTAAGCTAACAAAAGCCATGGCCACCATGATGCCCGCCGGATGACCCACCAGATCGAAACCCAGCCAGCCGGCAGCTTGTCCGGGCAGTGACTGCCGTGAAATAATCCCCAGGATGGCGATACCGGCTGCAGAATGCGGTATAACCACCGGCAGATCGATAAGTCCCTGCACCAGCCGCTTCAATTTAAACTGTCGCCGTGCAAGCACATAAGCCAGCGGGATAGCTCCCACCGCCATCACCATTGTGGCGCCCATCGACGTGGTGAGCGTGAGCCAGATGCTGTCGGTAACTTCCCGGTCGTGAAGCGCTTCGGAGAGCGAGGCAGGCGACGAGTGGAGGAGCATGTTCAGCAGCGGCGCCAGGATAAAAAGAAGCACCAAACCGCCCAGCAGTGTGAGCCACAGCTCAAAGCCTTCGATTTGGCGCCTCTTCTTCTTCATCGAAAATATACTTTTTTACAAATGTTCAAACCAGATGCTGCTCACCGATTTGATGGCGCGGTCAGAAAAGAAATCGCCGGCAGGGAAGAGCCTGAAAGCGCCGCCATCGGTTTCTTCGGGAGCATGGATAAGCAGCACTTCCGACTGATCGTTGCGGTTGAAGACTTCCGAAAAGGTAAAGACGCCACGGAAGCCATCGCGTGCAGCCACAATGAGGTAGGCCTGCTGTATGTTTTTGGCAGTGAGCGGCCATTGATCGGCAAGCACTTTTTTCAGCGGCGCTCCGGTAAATGGCGTGGTGCTGTGAATGCCGCGACCCCGGCCGTAAAAAATCGCTTCGTAGGTGAGCGGATCAATATCGGAGGGCAAAGTCTTGATGGTTTTGGTTTTGGCGCCGTCAACATACACCTCGAACAGGTCGGAATACATCGGCGACATACCTTTTTCGACTTCAAACTCGCGGGCAGCCGAACGTACCGTTATTTTGGATGGGCTTTCGATATTGCGGGCAGTGAGCAGATCGGCACCGGCAACCATTTTGGCCTTCTCGGGCAGTGTCCACAGCTCATGCGTTTTGGAAGGAACGATACGCATCACATCGGTAGCCAAAATAATATCGTGCAGATGCGTGGGGTAATAAATTTCGCCCCAGCTAAAAACTGCACTGTCGCCACGATCGTTAGAAACCACCACATACAGATCGATGATAGGAGAGAATACTTCCTGATTGGCTTTTTGTGGATAATGCGTATTGATGATATCGAAAAGTGAATAGCCATCGTAGCGATAAGCGCCCACAAAATAGTTGCCCGTGTCGGAAGGAAGTGCCTCTTTTACGATGATGCTGCGCTTTGGCAACGCCGAAAAGTCGATGGTGCCGGGATTGGCAATTTCGCCGGAAATCGCTACTGTGTTAGTTTGCAACGCATGCACATCTTCGTTGTCGTAGAAGTTGTTGGTAGCGTCGGTAGTGTCGCGCTGCTGCTGAGGCGGGGCAGAGGTATCGGTTTGTTGTTGGTTTTGACAGCCAAACATCACTACGGCTGCAATCAGGAATAGAATTTTCTTCATGTTTTTTTATGATTTAAAAAATAATAATGAAATTGCGATTAGCACCGCGGTGCATATCAGTCGGCAAAGAAAACAATTTTTGCCGCGGTGATGGTGGATGAAAGAGAATAAATAATGTCTGTCCCTAAACTTGTGTTTATTAATTGAAATGAATCCATAGCCCAGACATTTATCCCTGAAATTGAAATGCCCAGGCGTTTATGCCTGGGCATTTAAAATGAATCAAAATGACCGGCAATATGGCAATCTATCTCGCTGCGTTTTGCGCGTCTTTGCGCAAGGCTTTATCTACGATAGCGTATGCATTATTTACTCTGGTTAAGCGTTCGGTTGTCATTCGGCCATTGTGTATCACCCTGCCGGTGGGATTGATAACCACGTAATGCGGAACAGCCTGAATGCCGAAGTGCTGTCGCAGAGAGTAGGCACTTTGACGGGTGGTAAAATAATGCCCGAAAGAATAAGGCAGCCGGTTTGTCAGGGCAACAATGCTATCAGGATTATCCCTTCTCATTAAAAGATTTACAGCAACTACTTCCACATTTTCGTTGGCATAATGCTGGTGAAGTGTCTCGATGTCAGGAAATTTGCGGAAACAAGCGCCACAGCCTGTTGACCAGAAATCGAGTACCAGCACTTTTCCCCGCTGTTCATCCAGACAAAGGGTAACCTCTTCATCACCATGAAGACAAATACCGGGAGTTGCAACTGATCTCTTTTCATCAACAGAGAAAATAGGTTCAAGCCAATTGGGCATACTGATATAGGCAGCAGCAAAGTGATGACGGTGATTAAAAGATTTTTATCCAGGCTTTCATTTTTTTAGAAATAGTAAGGTCAGTAACTACGCCGCCTTACCCCGGCGGCAGCGCATATTTCTGAAGCTCAACGGGAATCTCATCGTAACCTGAGGCCGGCGCCGGAACTACCGAAGGCTGGCCGGCCTCTTCCATTAGGCGCATGCCTTGGGTTGCGTTCAGAAAAAAGTCGAGGAAATCGATGGCGAGTTCGGAATTGGGCGCATTTTTGGGGATGGTCAACCCGTAAATCATAGGCTCGCCGTGCTGTGTAATTTTTGTTCCGGGCGCTGAACCAACAATTTCAACACTTGCCGTTTCGTACCAATCGGCCAGCTCAGGATTTTTAAGATTTATCGAATCGGGCAGCAGCAAATAGCCCAACTTGTGCTGCACGGCCACCGAGCGATAAATAAAAATATAATCTACCGTACGGGTTTCGAGCAAAGCAATCAGATCGGTTTCTTTGGGTCGCATGTATCGGCGGTCTTTGTCCAGGAGGTTTTGCTTCAATTCCGGCTGGTGCAGCATGCGTTCGGCCAGGTCGAGCACAAGCACTGTGCGGTAACCGCAAGGATCGGAATCGGGATCGGAGCGGCCATAGCGCACTTTTTCGTTTGCCAGCACACGCGGCCAGTTGATGGTGTTGATGCTGTCGGCAGCTTCGGTGGCGTAAACTATTGCCATTTCGTTGGCAGCAAAACGGATGTTCCAACTGCTGTATTCCGGGATCATCATCTTGTCGATGATGGAATAATCAGCCGATAGCAGGATGTCGCAGTCGCGGTGAAGGTCGGTAATCTTGCGGATGCTCGCCACACTGCCAGCGGCTTCTGTTAGAAAACCCACTTCAGGATGCTCCAGCTGGTAGGCTTCGGTAATTCGTTTTACAGGAACACTCAGGCTTCCGGCATGGAAAACTACAAGCTGCTGATCCGTGCTGCTTTTACATCCCGCGAAAAGCGAGACAATTATTAAAACTAAAAAATAATGTTGGAGTTTTTTCCATTGCACTATTCGCGCTGCTTTTGTGTGAATCATGAGAAAAGGTATAAAGCAAATTCCAGGTTCCAAATTTCAAGTTCCAAATAAATTCCAAATTCCAGGTTCCAAATAAATTCCAAATTTCAAGTTCCAAATAAATTCCAATTATCAAAAATCAAAATTCCGGGCGGTTTGAGTCATTGGAATTTTATTAATGATAATTTATTTGATTTTTCGACTTTTGTAATTTGTGATTTAAAAAATTATCTCAGCACGGTGATGGTTCCGTTGAAAGTTTCGGTGCGAAAATATCCTTTTGCTTTAAGCACATAAAAGTAAACACCTTCAACCAGGTTCTGCGCATCCCAGTCGTTTTGATAATTGGAGGACGAATAGACCTTTTTGCCTAAGCGATTAAAAATTTTAAGGTCGGTCGAAATATAATTTTCCAGGTCATCGATTACAAAAAACTGGTTGTATTCATCGCCATTTGGTGTGATCACAGCAGGGATTTTTAGTGTGGTTTCCAGTATATTCACAGTCAACGACACCGAGTCGATGCATTCGTTTTGCGTGGTGTATTTGAGCCAGACATCGTATTCGCGCACCTGATCGAAAACTTTGCGGGGATTTTCCTCTTTGGTGTAGGTGCTGTCGCCGAAGTTCCAGCTCCAGTCGATGATCTGAATGCTATCGATGGATTTGTTTTCAAAAGAGAAGGTCACCACCGGATTTTCGATGTAAATTTCATCGTCGGGATCGCGCACAATTTCCACCTCAGGCATGTCATACACTTCTACATTGATGGCAGTGTCGCGCAGGCAGCCATAAGCATCCTCCACTTCGACGACATACTCCGATTCGCACAGACTATAAGCAAGGGAATCGCGAAAAGCAGCCGAAAACCAATTATACGAATAAGGACGCAGCCCCCCTTCAACGATTACCTGCAACTGTCCTTTGCATGTGCCGGGGCAGCCTTTGTTGATCTGATTTACTTCGGCGAATACCATGCGCGGGTAGAGCCAAATCTGTACGCTGTCGGTGCAAACGATGGTGTTGGCGCTGTCGCTGATTTGTACATAAATGGTGGTGGTATCGTTTTCGGGCGTCACTTCTACACAGGCACGCGTGCTAAAAGGAATGAAAAGCTCCGGGTCGTCAGAAGTCCATTGATACATGAGCGTGTCGGGAACTACACACAGCGTCACCGGGTAAGAGTAGCAGGTCAGGATGGTATCCACCATGTCGATGTAGGCATTTTGCAGAATCACGAAAGTGGAATCTTCCACCACCGACATATCCTGACGGGTACAAAGCACGCTGTATTTTCCTGGCTGGTTGGCGATGATTGTCTGCGTTTGTTCGTCGGTGCTCCACAGATAGCTGATAAACCCTTCGCCGGCATCCAGCAGCACGCTGTCGGTCATACATGCCCGTGTGGTATCTGCAAGCTGTGGCTCCTGCGCCCCGGCACTGTCGAAAACATGCAGCAGCATCAATAGAATGATTGCGGTGATCGTCGAAAACTTGTTTTTGCTTTGTAATGCCATGCTTTTTGTGCTCGTTTTGGATCGCGAAAATAGAGATTATTCTGCAATTGCATCCTCACTTCGCTCACATCCTTCAGGTAAGTGATGAAAATGGTTTCCTGTCGAAAATATTGTAATCATCCATAAAAAATTCAGATGCACCTTTGGTTACAACATTTTTCATTGTCATCCATTTCTATTTTATTATTAAAATAATTGACAAAAAGACACTTGAAATCAGTTAGTTAACTGACAACATTGCTTCAAAATCCCGGTTTTGCCCGGTGGCCGGATGTTTGATAATTGATGTTTTCAACAAAAAAATTAAAACCTATGAACCTGAATAATTTCACTTTAAAAGCTCAGGAGGCCGTTCAGAAAGCACAGGAGATAGCGCAGGCATCGCAGCATCCGCAAATAGAGACTACGCATCTGCTCAAAGGCCTTCTGTTGATTGACGAAAATGTAATTCCATTTCTGCTAAAGAAAATGGATGTAGATATGAATGCATTATCTACCGGCCTCGACCGGTTGTTGCAGACCTATGCGCGGCAAACCGGCGGGCAGGTCTATCTGTCGGCTGATGCCAATACCGCTTTGCAAAAGGCGCTGTCGTACCTCAAGGAGTTCGGCGATGAGTTCGTAAGTATCGAGCACCTGTTGCTGGGTATCCTTTCGGTAAATGACAAAACCTCTGCTCTGCTTAATGAGCATGGTGTAAACCGCAGGAACCTGATCGAAGCTATCAAAATTTTGCGTAAAGGGCAAACTGTGAAAACACAAAATGCCGAAGATACCTACAACGCGTTGAATCGCTATGCACGAAATCTGAATGAGCTGGCTGCCAGTGGCAAGCTCGACCCGGTGATTGGTCGCGACGAAGAGATACGGCGCATCCTGCAAATTCTCTCGCGACGTACCAAAAACAACCCGATACTCATTGGTGAGCCTGGCGTGGGGAAAACCGCCATTGCCGAAGGTATTGCGCATCGTATTATTAATGGCGACGTGCCCGAAAACCTGAAGTCGAAACATATTTTTTCGCTCGACATGGGCGCTTTGATTGCCGGCGCCAAGTACAAAGGCGAATTTGAAGAGCGGCTCAAGAGCGTCATCAAAGAGGTGGTGGATTCCGATGGAGAGATCATGCTCTTTATCGATGAGATACATACCCTGGTGGGTGCCGGCGGCGGTGAAGGTGCTATGGACGCCGCCAACATTCTAAAACCGGCGCTTGCACGCGGCGAGCTGCGCGCCATCGGTGCTACCACGCTCAAGGAATACCAGAAATATTTTGAAAAAGACAAAGCCCTCGAACGCCGTTTCCAGATTGTGATGGTGAATGAGCCTGACACCCTCGACGCCATCTCTATTTTGCGCGGACTAAAAGAGCGCTACGAAACACACCACCACGTGCGGATTAAAGACGATGCCATCATTGCTGCCGTGGAGCTGTCGCAACGCTACATCACCGATCGTTTTCTTCCCGACAAGGCCATCGACCTGATTGATGAAGCTGCCGCCAAGCTGCGCCTCGAGATCAACTCGCTGCCCGAAGAACTCGACGAGATCGAGCGCCGCATCCGCCACCTGGAGATTGAGCGCGAAGCCATCAAACGCGAAAAGGACAAAGAAAAACTGCGTCACTTACAGGAAGATATTGCCAACCTCAGCGAGCAGCGCAATGCTATGCGCGCCAGGTGGCAGGCCGAGAAGGAAGTGGTGGAGGCCATTCAAAACCGCAAGAAAAACATCGAAGACCTGCGCCTGCAAGCCGACCGCGCCGAACGGGAAGGCGACTTTGGCAAAGTGGCCGAGATTCGTTACGGCAAAATTAAGGCACAGGAAGATGAGCTTGAAAAACTCAAAGCCCGCCTTAGCACACTGCAAGGCGACAGCCCAATGATCAACGAAGAGGTGGACAGCGAAAACATCGCCGAGATCGTCTCGCGATGGACGGGCATTCCGGTGAGCCGGATGCTGCAAAGCGAACGCGAGAAGCTGCTGCATCTCGAAAGCAAGCTGCATCAGCGCGTGGTAGGGCAGGAGGAAGGCATCACCGCCGTTGCCGACGCCATACGCCGCAGCCGCGCCGGATTGCAGGATACCCGTCGCCCCATAGGTTCATTTATATTTTTGGGAACCACCGGCGTTGGAAAAACCGAGTTGGCCAAAGCATTGGCCGAGTTTCTGTTTAACGACGAAAATTCGATGATCCGCATCGACATGTCGGAGTACCAGGAGCGCCACACCGTGTCGCGGCTTGTTGGCGCCCCTCCCGGATATGTGGGCTACGAAGAGAGCGGCCAGCTTACCGAAGCCGTGCGCCGCAAGCCCTATTCGGTGATACTGCTCGATGAGATTGAAAAAGCCCATCCCGACGTTTTTAACATCCTGCTGCAGGTGCTCGACGACGGCCGACTTACCGATAACAAAGGAAGGTTGGTGGATTTTAAAAATACCATCATCATTATGACCTCCAACATTGGCTCGCATTTGATACAGGAAAAGCTGGGCGCCGAAGATGGCAGCGACGACGAGCAGAAGTTTGAAGCCGCCCGCCGGGAGGTTTTCGAGTTGCTCAAGCGCACCATTCGTCCGGAGTTTCTCAACCGTATCGACGAGATCATCATGTTCCGCCCGCTGTCGGAAAAACAAATTCGTGAAATTGTCGAATTGCAGATCCGCCTGTTGCAGAACCAGCTTGCCAAAAACGGTATTCATCTGGAACTAACGCCGGCAGCTTTGGATTGGATAGGCCACGCAGGCTTCGATCCGCAATATGGCGCCCGCCCGGTAAAACGCGTTATCCAGCGCAACCTGATGAACGCGCTTTCCAAAATGATCCTGGCAGGCCGCGTCACCCGCGACGACACCATCCAAATAGATGCGCAGCAAGGGGAGCTTACTTTTGCAAATGCGTAAATATCTGTTGATAAAAAGAAAACAAAAAGAGCGAACCCCTCAGCGGTTCGCTTTTTTTTAGAACTGCCCGTTATAACCTTTTGTATCCCCGAGGTTCTTGCCGTGATTGACAAAAACAAAAGGTTTTGATGTAAAATTATTGTAACTATTTAGGTAGCGTCATTGAAATCCAAATCATCGTGACCCCATCCCCGACCTCCCGATAATCGGGACAGGCATTCCCCTGAAGGAGAAGGGAGCCCCGCCGCACAAGCCACAGCAGCGGCCAGTGCGTTGGCATTCTCCCCCTTCAGGGGGAGCTAGAGGGGGTCTCTGGAAGTGGCCAAACCAGAGCTGCCGAAGGAGACCTATATAGTTACAAATTATTTAGCCAACTTATCACTAACCCCGGCCTTTAGGCCGGGGATAAAAAACGGCAAAAAAATCACTGGGCTTTAGCCCAAATAAATAGAACATTATGATAAGTTCATGGAGAAAGTATGGATGTATAAAGTATGGCAGGGCTATCCAAATCCGCTCTAAAGGGCAGGGTTATTCAAATGCTGCAGATGTGATACACTCAATAAAGAATATCAGAGACGAACAAAACAATGTGATTTCTAATTTTTCCTGGCAGCAGTTTCCTGCATTTCACTCCTCAAATGGAGCACTTCGGTGTTTTAGGCGAATGATTTCCGGCTTGCTTCTCCAGGCATACCTATTTTTGCCCATTGATAATGAAATTAAAATGATTACAAAAAAGACTGGTAAAATGAATTATAAAAATGTAAATCAGAGAAGCGTTATTTACGCCATCGGCATCGCAGTGATTCTGGCGGTATTATCTTCTTGTGGTTCGGGCAATGGCAAGGATTCCGACACTTACGTAAAGTTGGTAAAAACCGCCCGGGTTCAACAGGATTCGTTGGTTGAGCAAAAACAGTTTCCGGCGACTGTTAAGGAAAACCAAAAAATCAACCTTGCTTTTCGCGTGGCCGGCCCTATCAAGAAAATTCATGTCCGTGAAGGGGATTATGTGAAAAAAGGGCAGTTGATTGCCGAAATGGATGCCCGCGATTATGAGGTGCAAAAAGCAGCCGCACAGGCACAGGTAGAACAACTGCGCTCGGAGTACGCGCGCGTGCAGCAGTTGCACCGGCGAAACAGCGTTGCCGACAACGACTACGAAAAAATGAAGGCAGGCAAAGAGATGGCCGAAGCCAAGCTCGAAAACGTTAACGACCAGTTGAACGATACCCGGTTGTACGCGCCGTTTTCGGGTTATGTTGCCGAAGTGATGTTCGACGACGGTGCACTGGTAAATCATGGAACACCTATCGCTACAATGATCGACGTGAGCAAGCTCAGGGTAGAAATAAATGTGCCCTCCTCCATGTTTTTGAAAAGAGACGCAATTACAAAAATTGAATGTACGCAGGATGATATTCCCGGAAAAACCTTTGCGCTCACCCTGGATAATTACAACATCAAAGCCAACAACAACGGCCTATATGCCATTTACCTGCATCACCAGCCCGACGCAAATTCGCCGTTAGCACCCGGGATGAATGTATCGGTGAAAATTTATTATACCACGCCCTTCAATTCTTTGCTTAGCCTTCCGGCAAATGCCGTGTTCGAAAAAGAGAACGAAAGCTATGTGTGGCTTGTCGAGGACAACACGGTTCGCAGCAAGAAGATTGTGCTGAGCAAGCAGATCAGGAATGGAAATCTGCAGGTATCCGCTGGCCTTCAAGCCGGCGATCAGGTGGTGATTGGAGGTCTTAATCTCCTAAAAGAAAACGACACTGTGGAAATAGTGGCACCCGTGAGCAAATCAAACGTTGGTAATCTGTTGTAAAAAAATCCCGTCATGCATATATCCGAATACGTTTTTAAGAAAAAGAACATTTTTTATTTCCTTTTGGTGGCCATCGTTTTAGGCGGAATTTATTCGTACCAAAAGCTGAGCAAGCTCGAAGACCCTGAGATAGCGGTGATGATGGCCAATGTGGTAACGGTTTATCCGGGCGCATCGGCGCACCAGGTGGAGATGGAGGTTACCAATGTGTTGGAAAACGAAATTTCGGCGCTGGCCGACATCAACAAGATAAAGTCGCGCTCCGAGGCCAATGTATCGGTAATACAGATAGAGCTGGAGATGGACGTGCCACAAGACGACATTCCACAGCGTTGGGAATTCCTGCGCAGGAAGCTGGAACTGGCCATCCCCAAGCTACCCGAAGGGGTACAAAAACCCATCGTGATGGACGATATGGGCGATGTGTATGGGATGTTTTATGCCATGGTGGCCGACGATGGTTTTTCGTATCAGGAGATGAGCGACTACGCCAACTTTATCCGCAAAAACATGCTCGAGGTAGAAGGCGTGCGCAAGATCACCGTGTATGGCGAGCAGTCGCCCGAAATACACATTACCCTTTCGCCCGACAAGATGAGCGAGATGGGCGTTATGCCCTTACAGATTTTTTCGGCCTTGAGCGATCACACCAAAGTATTGTATGCCGGCAGTTTGCAGTCGGGAACAAAGCAATTGCGCGTTAACGTAGATGGCCAGGCCACTACCGTTGATGATATTCGTGATATTTTGATTACTGCTATTGGCGGCTCTTCCTTTAAGCTGGGCGATATTGCCACTGTGGAAATGGCTTACAACGAGCCTTTGCGAAACACTTTTTTTGTTAATAACCAAAAGGCATTGGGCATTGGCATTTCGATGGAGAGTGGCGACAACATTCTGAATGTGGGGAAAAGGGTAGAGAAGAAGCTATCCTCGTTGCGACATCAGATCCCTGCGGGTATCACTTTCGAGAAGGTGTTTTTTCAGCCCGAAAAGGTCGACGATGCAATCACAGGTTTTATGTGGAACCTCGTCATTTCGGTGCTTATCGTTATTGTAGTACTCATGTTTACCATGGGCTTTCGTGGCGGGGTAATTATAGGCAGTGGCTTGGTGCTGACCATATTGGCCACTTTCCCGCTGTTGATGCTTGCCGATGGTACCATGCAGCGCATTTCGCTGGGCGCTTTCATCGTGGCCATGGGCATGCTTGTGGACAACGCCATTGTGGTTTTGGATGGCATTTTAAAAGAAAAAGATAAAGGTTGCAAAGGGAAAACAGCGTACACCAAATCAGCTAAACAAACGGCTATCCCGCTTTTGGGTGCCACCATTATTGCCATAGCAGCATTCTTCCCCGTTTATCTTTCGCCCGATGCTGCCGGAACATATATACGCGATCTTTTTGTGGTATTGGCTATCTCCTTATCGGTGAGCTGGGTGCTGGCATTAACACAGGTACCCTTGTTTTCAGCCATTTTATTAAAAAATAGTAATAAGAAAAAAGGGCGGAAAGCTGTAAATTTCTATGATAAACCCATTTATCGAAGATTGACCCGGGTATTGGAATGGGGCATGCATCATCGGATATTTGTTGTTGCCTCCACCTTTGTGCTTTTATTCATCACTGTGCTGATGATAGGAAGGGTTGATCAAACATTCTTTCCTGATTTTAATTACAACCAATGTTACATCGAATATACACTACCCAGAGGCAGCAACGCCGATCAGGTGAACGAAGACTTAAAAGAAATCAGCGATTATTTTAATTCATTGGACGAAGTGGAAATGGTGGTGAGCAGCCACGGAATGTCGCCCATGCGCTATTCGCTGGTACGCCCCATGATGACCGAAAATGCGGATAATTATGGAGAGCTTATCGTTAACTTCAGTGATTTCGAGACGATGATAAAAATGCGTCCGGTATTGGCTCAATATCTCCGCACGAGCTATCCCGAAGCCATGAGCCGCATACGCAAATATTCCATATCAATACTATCGTCGCACACGGTGGAAGCGGAGTTTACCGGTCCTGACCCGGCTGTATTGAAACATCTGAGCGACCAGGCACAACAATACATGTTGCAAAATCCAAACGTGGACAAATATACCGTAAGCAGCGACTGGGAACCTAAGGCAAAATCTCTCACCGCAATTTATAACCCGCTCTCGGCCAACAAAGCCATGATCACACGCAACGACATCAGCAACGCCATACTTGCCGCAACCGACGGCTTGCCCATAACAAAAGTTTATCAGGGCGAAACGCCTTTGCAAGTCCGCCTGATGCTAAGAGAAAGCGATGGCAGCCGCATCGAAGATCTGAACGACATACCCGTATGGGGTGCTTTGCCAAATATACATGGGATCATGGATAACACTACTTTGCAAAAAATATCCACCGGCGCACTTAGCGCCAACGAAATGATCAAGACAGCCATTACCGCCGTACCTTTAAGCACCATTACGCATGGTGTGGAAATAGACTGGGAAGAACCGGTGGTGCGACGAGTAAACGGGAAAAGGGTGATACAGGCACAATGCGATGCTGTCGATGGCGTGGGGCCGGCGCAGGTTCAGGCCGAACTCGACGAGGCTATACGAAACATTAACATGCCTCCCGGCTATAGCTTTAAGTGGGTGGGAGAATCGGAAATGAAAGTCGATGCGCTGAAAGGAATTCTCAGCTATCTGCCGCTGGCAGGAGGTATTATCCTGCTGGTGCTTTTGCTCTTGTTCAACGATTACCGCCGCCCGCTAATCATTGTCCTGTGCCTGCCACTATCTATTATTGGCATTGTTCCCGGTTTGTTACTCACCGGGCAGCCTTTTTCGTTTGTGGGCATTGTGGGGCTTATCGGCTTATCGGGCATGATCATCAAAAACGCCATCGTGTTGCTCGACGAAATCCATTTGCGGCTCAAGGAAAGTCCTACGGCATACCGCGCTGTGGTCGATGCTACCATTTCCAGGGTGCGCCCGGTAATTATGGCTTCGCTTACCACCATTCTGGGCATGCTTCCGCTGCTCACCGACCCGATGTATCAGGCCATGGCCGTAACAATTATTTCGGGTCTTTTGGTCGGCACGCTCATCACCCTGGTCTTTGTTCCGCTGCTGTATTCGGTATTTTATCGTGTAAAAATCAACAGTTAGTGACATCAGGAAATCTCGTGCTTTATTATTTTTTAATAAAAATAGAAATATGAAAAATACAACCTCAATAGTGTTTATCCTCCTGCTCTTCTCGGCTCACTTGCTGTCGGCTCAGCAAACGCTGGTACTGAACCGGGATGAATGCAGGCAAATGGCCATCGAAAATAGTGAGACATTGAAAATTGCCGACGAAAACATCAACATGGCGCAAGGTGAGAAAATGGCTGCCAAAGCAGCACGTCTGCCGCATATTTCGCTTTCCGGTACCGGCTTGTACTCGAAGCAGGAAATTAGCGAAGACCTCCTGCTGCCCACCCAGGCCTTCGACCCTGCAACCGGCGAATTGGTGCCCAACGTAGCCATCGACCCGGCCAGCGGCCAGCCCATCATTGGCCCCGACGGCAATCCCGTTTTTAACCTCTACGGGTTTCTCCCACTCGATATCACAATGTATGGTACTGCCCTGGCAAATTTAGCGGCGCAGCAGCCCATCTATACCGGAGGCAAGATAAATGCCGGCAACAAAATGGCAAACATTGGCGAAAACATGGCCGGCAAGAACAAAATGCTGCAGCAAGCCGAACTTATCTATGCCACCGACCAGGCTTATTACCAATACCTTTCGGTGAAGGAAAAAGTAGCGCTGGCCGAAGAATATAAAAAGCTGCTCACCAGGCTTGCTGCGGTAGTGGAAGATAGCTACGAAACCGGGATGATAAACCGAAACGAACTGCTCAAAGTGCAGGTGAAATACAACGAAGCCGCGCTGCAGGCACAGAAAGCCCAAACCGGACTGGCGTTGTCGCAAATGGCTTTGTGCCGTATCATCGGTGTGGATTTGAACACACAGTTGCAAATCACCGACAGCATAGCAAACGTAAGCATCAATCTGGATACCCTGAATAACTTGCGTGCCGGCAACCGCATCGAATATCAACTGATGCAAAGCCAAGTGGAAATGGCCGAACAAAACATAAAGATGGTACGTGGCGATTACCTGCCAACGGTGGGCGTTTCGGTGGGTTATAATTACCTGGTGATGGGATTGAAAGATATGGACAACTACGATCAACATGGCATCAACGCCCTGGCGAGCATCAATATACCCATCGTCACCTTTGGCGAACGAAAGGGCAAAATAAAATCGGCTAAAGCAGAATTTAATACCAAACAGCTTGAACTACAACAAGCCACCAATTATCTTCAACTCGAAATAGAACAGGCGCGCCTCAACTACACCGATGCCTGGACCCGTGTAGAAATGGCCCGCATCGCCCTGGAGCAGGCCAGCGAAAATATGCGCATCAGCGACGACAACTATGAGGTGGGAATGGAAACTATTGTAAACGTGCTCGAAGCAAAAGCCGAATGGCAAAAGGCTTACAGCAATAAAATTGATGCACTCACCAACTTTAAAATCCATGAAAGTAATTTACTGCGGGTTTCTAATCGTTTACAACCTTAAATAATGCAGGTTAAGTTCTCGAATTATCATTAATGCGGCAGGTTAAGTTGCGAATTTCAAAGTCCACGAAAGCAATTTACTGCGGGTATTCAGTCGGCTGGAGAGGTGAGAGATGAGAGATGAGAAATGAGCGATGAGAAATGAAAGGTGGTGGAGTGTCTTTAGAGTCGTTACTGTTCTTAGAACCCAAAGATAGAGGTGAGGAGTGATGAGAGATGAGTAGAAAGTGTAAAGTAAGAAGTGAGCATTAGCATAGTGCAAAAGTGTAGTTTTGTTTTATTGTGATAAACATCATGAAAAATAGTATAGAAAAAGCCATAAGAGTTTTGATTGTAGAAGACGAGGCGCCCAACAGCCGCATGTTGCGCGAACTCATTGCTGAGCTGCGCCCGCAGTGGAAGGTAGAAGCAATCACCGAAAGTGTGCAGGAGAGTGTGGCCTGGTTACAATCCAATCCCGCCCCTGATATCATCCTCATGGACATTCAACTTTCCGACGGCATTTGTTTTTCTATTTTCGATCAGGTGGCGCTGCCGCCGTCGTGCCGCATTATTTTTACCACAGCCTACGACGAATATGCCATCAGGGCTTTTAAAGTGAACAGCATCGACTATCTGCTGAAGCCCATAGAAAAAACCGAACTCGAAGCTGCCATTAAAAAATACGAAGAGCTTTTATCAGAATTTCAATCCGGGAGGAGTGAGATTTTTCAGGTTCAGGAGAAATACGACCAACTTGTCAAAAATATCCTTTCCGGAAAAAAAGAGTACCGCACGCGCTTCCTTGTTGCCGGCGTCAACAACTGGCAAACCATCGAAACCAAAAAGATAGCCTTTATCTTCAGCGAAAATAAGCTCACCTTTGCCGTCGATTTTGAAGGCAGAAATTACACGCTGGATTACACCCTGGAGCAGTTGGAATCGGAGTTGAACCCGGCGGAATTTTACAGGGCTAACCGCAAAACCATACTTCATATCGATGCGGTAATAAAGGTTTACAACGACTTGGGCGGAAAGTTAAAAGTGGTGACCAGGCCAGCACCTGATTTTGAAATCCCGGTGAGTCGATTAAAGGCAACCGACTTTAAAATTTGGATGGGGAAATAAAGAACAACGAATATGTTTGATGAAAAACGACTTCAGTTTCTAATCGATCTTAGCTCATACAAGCCGCTGTATGTTTTTATCAGGCTATCCATCATTACTGCGGTCTCCATCCTGCTGATTCACGTTTCTCAATTCCTGGCCGACGAGCCTCCGTTTCACGACAAGCTGCCGCCACTCGCCTTTTTTATAGCTGCCGTGGCATTCAACAGCATTATGGAACTCAGCCTTTTGCTCATGCGCATCCTCAACAAAATAGAGCGTTTCAGGTGGAACATCTATCTGCAGGCCATCAGCGTCATTTCTTTGTCGTTGATATTAATATTTATCTGGTTTCAGATAGCGCAAAGCGTTTTTGTGGATAAAAACATTTTAGACCACACCACCACCCAGATCGTTTTGATTACCGGGCTGCTGATTTTAATAATCCATTTACTCATCATCATCATCACCCATCTTGGAAAAGAGTGGATTAACAATCGCAAAGAAATCGACGAGCTGAAACAAGCCAAACTAATAAGCGATTACAACTCACTGAAGGATCGGCTCAACCCGCACTTTATGTTCAACAACCTGAGTGTTTTAAAATCCATGATCCGCTTTAGCCCGCAGGAAGCCGAAACTTTCACGCAAAATTTCACCAATGTGTATCGTTATGTTTTAAAAAGTCACGACGAAAAAACCGTGGTCTTGCAGGAGGAGCTGCGTTTTATCGAGTCGTACATTGCTTTACACAAAGAGCGCATTGGTGAAGGGTTGCAGGTTGAGATGGAAATTGATGATTTGGCGCTTCAACGCGCCATTCCGCCCATGAGCCTCCAGTTACTTGTCGAAAATGCCATCAAACACAACATCGCCAACAAGCACCATCCGCTGAAAATACAAATCGTTGCCGACCTGCAGAGCCTTTCAGTAAAAAACAACCGCAACCACAAAGCCAGCACTTACTCCACAAACATGGGATTGCAAACCCTGCAAAGCCAGTACAAACTCATCGCCGACGAGCAAATCCTGATAGAAACACAGCCCGAATTCTTCAAAGTCACCTTGCCTTTGTTGTAAGCCGGAATCATTACTTTTGCGTTTTATGCTAAATGACAAAACCTCATTATCTGAAATGACAAAGAGTGCTGATATCAGCCGGCTCATCGTGGTTGGCGACCGGGTGTTGATAAAACCCAAAACGCAGACCAACAAATCGCGCGGTGGCCTTTACCTTCCGGCGGGTTACACCGAAAAGGAGGAGGTGCAAAGCGGCTACGTCATCCGCACCGGTCCGGGTTATCCCATTCCCATTTCTGCCGACGATAACGACGAACCCTGGAAACACTCCGGCGAAAAAACCAGATACATCCCGCTGCAAGCCAAAGAAGGCGATCTGGCCATTTTTATGCAAAAAGCCGCTGTAGAAATAGTGTACCACGGCGAAAAATACTTTATCGTCCCGCAACACTCCATACTGCTGCTCGAACGCGACGAAGAACTATTCGATTAAACGGAGGTGCTCCTTCAACCATGACTACGACGTATCTTTGCGAAATTCCAAATTACAAACAAGCAAAAATCAAATAAATCTCATCATCGAAAATCCAATGACCAAAACCGTTAGAATATTTGAAATTTGTTTTTTGAGATTTATTTGTCATTTGAAATCTGGAATTCGGAATTTCTATTCAAGCTTTCGCAAAATTGCGCTGTCGTTAGTCTTGATCGTCATGCTGGCAGGCTGTGGTAATGAAAAATCCAAAAGTTCATTTTCCGAATTTACTGCTATCGGCGCTGCCACCACCAACCCGGTGATAGCCACAGGTTTTCGCATCACCGACGGAGAGCAGGAGCGGCTGCTCGAAATATTTAATCCTGCTGACACGCTGCATCCGGTAGCGCGGTTTTATCTGGTGGACAGCGTCTGCGCCGGCAATCGTTATGCTGATGGAATTACGCTTGAAGTTCCTGTGCAACGCATGGTCTGTCTCTCGGCCACACATCTCTCGCTGCTCGATGCGCTGGATAAGATGGAGGCGCTGGTGGGTGTGGCTGGCGCCAATTATGTAGTTTCCGGAAAGTTTAAAGAGAGGGTGGCTAACGGGAAAATCAAAGAAATCGGTATTGCAGGGCGCTATCAACTCGAAGCTTTGCTGGAGCTGGCGCCACAAATTGTAATGGTGTCGCCGCAGGCAGGGCAGGCCTTTGAGCCGCTTACCAATGCCGGACTAACGGTGATTCCCAACGGCGATTTTCTGGAAAACCACCCGTTAGGACGCGCCGAATGGATTAAAATGATGGGAGCGCTTACCGGCACCGAAAAACGCTCCATTTCCATTTTCGATTCAATCAGCAAATCTTATAACCATCTCAAACAAATTGCTGCCAATACGCCGCATCGGCCCAAGGTGCTTGCCGGAAAACAATATGGCGGGTTTTGGAATCTCCCCGGCGGCAAAAGTTATGTGGCGCAACTGCTGCACGACGCCGGCGCACACTATCTTTGGAGCGACAACGAAAACACCGGCGGCCTGATGCTCGACTTCGAGACCGTTTACAACAGAGGCCTCGGCGCCGACTACTGGCGCCTGCTGGTTTATTCTGACACCATTTACACTTACGATTTGCTAGCCCGCGAAGACGGACGTTACCGGAATTTCGCCGCATTCAAAAAAAAGCAGGTGCTGGTATGCAACACCCGCACGACGGCTTATCACCAGCAGGGACTTTTGCAGCCGCACATCCTGCTGGCCGATTATATCCACATCTTTCATCCCGACCTGCTTCATGATCACAAAAACCAATACTATCATCTGATGCCATGACGCACGCTGCTGCTAAATATCAGATTCATCCGCACAACGCTGTATTCAAACTGCTGTTGCTGAGCCTGCTCATTGTTATATTTTTTGTATTAAACATTACGATCGGTTCGGTGATGATACCGCCGGGCGAAATTGTACGAATATTAACAGGACACGCTGCTACACATCCCGCCTGGGAGGGAATCGTGCTGAGTGCGCGGCTGCCACAAGCGCTCACGGCCATGTTTGCCGGCGCTGCTTTGGGAGTAGCCGGCCTCATCATGCAAACGCTTTTTCGCAATCCGCTGGCTGGCCCGTCGGTGCTCGGCATCAGCTCCGGTGCCAGCCTGGGCGTGGCGGTGATGATGTTATTTATTACAATGCCCGCCGGCAAGTTCATCTCCATCAGCCACGTCACGGGCAACTTCGGTGTGGTGGTGGCAGCTTTTGCAGGGGCTTTTGGCGTGTTGCTGCTCATCATGGCGTTGGCAGCGCGCTTTCGCAGCCCGGCCACTATTCTCATCATCGGTATTATGATCGCTTACGCCGTCACGGCCATCGTGGGTATCCTTCAGTTTTATAGTCTTAAAGAAGATTTACAGGCTTTCGTCATCTGGGGTCTGGGCAGCTTTGCCAACGTTTCGTGGCAACAACTTGCCTTTTTTATTCCTTTATTAATAATCGGAATCGTGTTGGCTTTATTAATGATAAAACCTCTCAATGCCCTGCTGCTTGGCGAAAACTACGCCCGCAACCTGGGCGTAAATACCCGGCGTATTTCGCTGCTTGCCATTTTTACCTCAGGATTGCTGATTGCCGTTGTTACGGCTTATTGTGGCCCGATAGCTTTTCTGGGATTGGCGGTGCCGCATTTCAGCCGTGCATTGTTGCGCTCCTCCGACCATCTGCTGGTAATGCCGGGCACGTTGCTTTCGGGCATGGCGCTGGCTTTGTTTTGTAATCTCATAGCGCGCCTTCCGGGTTTTGATGGTGCGCTGCCCATCAATGCCATTACTTCGCTCATCGGCGCACCGGTGGTAGTGTGGATCATCCTTCGCCGC
>Ga0172382_10000499_pt1 | contig 73959 bp, 59 predicted proteins | sample Leawel138RmetaG_FD_122245 | JGI IMG/M metagenome (GOLD analysis project Ga0172382, IMG submission 122245) | Leachate microbial communities from a municipal landfill in Southern Ontario, Canada - Leachate well 138R metaG | ecosystem: Engineered > Solid waste > Landfill > Unclassified | place...
CAGCACGAAGATCCGGCCACCGAGCGATGCCTGGATGCCATCGCCGCCCGCGGCCGGCGGGGGCGCCGGCGGCTCGATGTCCAGTCCCGCGGCCAGCAGCGATTCGATCACCTCGCGATTGCGCGCCTCGGTGAAGAAATTCTCGAGCGCGGCGATGATCTCGGGCCCGACCCCTTCCAGCGGGTCCGGCTCGAGGGCTTCGCCCTTCGAGCGTCGCTTCGCGTTCTCCTTCTGCAGCCGGATCTTTTCCTCCCCCAGGGCCGGCCAGTCGGCCGTCATGATCGCCTGGAGGCTGCCGAAGGCCCCGGACAGGATCCTGGCGATCTCCTCGCCGACATGACGGATCCCGAGACCGAAGATGAAGCGCGCGAGGCTGCAGCGGCGCGATGCCGCGATGGCGGCAACCAGCCGGGCGGCCGATTTCTCCCCCATGCGATCCAGGCCGGACAGCGTCTGCGCATCGAGCCGGTAGAGATCGGCCGGACTATGGACGAGGTCGCGCGCGATGAGCTGCTCGACGATCTTTTCGCCCAGGCCGTCGATGTCCATGGCGCGGCGCTGCCCGAAGTGCAGCAGGGCCTGCTTGCGCTGGGCGGCGCACACCAGGCCACCCTGGCATCGCCAGGCCGCCTCGCCGGGCTCGCGCGCGGCCTGCGAACCGCAGACCGGGCATACGGACGGCATCCGGAATTCGCGCAGGCGCTCATGGCCGGGCTCGCCTTCGGCGGGACGGCGTTCGGACAGGGCGCGGACGACCTCGGGGATGACATCGCCGGCGCGACGCACCACCACCCGGTCGCCGATCAGCAGGCCCTTGCGGCGGATCTCGTCCTCGTTGTGCAGGGTGGCGTTGCTCACCGTCGTCCCCCCGACGAATACCGGGGCAAGGCGCGCCACGGGCGTCAGGGCGCCGGTGCGCCCGACCTGGATCTCGATGTCGAGCAGATCCGTCTCGGCCTCCTGGGCAGGAAACTTGTGGGCGAGCGCGAAACGCGGAGCGCGCGCCACGAAGCCAAGGCGCTGCTGCTCGCGACGCTCGTCGACCTTGTAGACCACGCCGTCGATCTCGTAGGGCAGGCCAGCGCGGCGCTCCCCGACCTCGGCATAGTAGGCAAGCAGGGCCGCCGCGCCCGCACGGGTTTCATGCTCGCCCACCGGCAGGCCGAAGGCCGCAAGCGCATCGAGCAGGCCGGACTGGGTGGCCGGCACCTCGAAGCCGCGTGCCGCGCCGATCCCGTAGGCAAGGAAGCGCAGCGGGCGCCGCGCCGTCGCCGCCGGATCGAGCTGGCGCAGGCTGCCGGCGGCCGCATTGCGGGGATTCACGAAGCTGCGTTCGCCACGCTCGAGCTGCTCCGCATTCATGCGCTCGAAGTCGGCCTTGTACAGGATGACCTCGCCGCGCACCTCGAGGAGTTCCGGCGGAGCGTCGCTGCGCAGGCGCAGGGGAATCGCCCGCACGGTACGCAGGTTCGCGGTCACGTCCTCCCCGGTCTGGCCATCGCCGCGGGTGGCGCCCTGCACGAAGCGGCCCGACTCGTAGCGCAGGGAAATCGCGAGGCCATCGTATTTCGGCTCGACGCTGTAGCGAACCGCTGTCTCGCCCTTGCCGAGCTGCTCGCGCACCCGCCGGTCGAATGCGAGGACCTCCTCGTCGGTGAACGCGTTGCCGAGCGAGAGCATCGGCTCGGCATGCCGGACCGCCGCGAAGCCGGCCGCCGGTGGCGCACCGACCCGCTGGCTGGGGGAATCATGGGCCACCCATTCGGGATGCGCGGCCTCGATCTCGAGAAGCTCGCGAAACAGGCGGTCGTACTCCTCGTCGCTGCGAGTCGGCGCATCGAGCACGTAGTACTCGTAGGAGAGCTGCTCCAGCTCCGTCCGCAATCGTGCAAGGCGCTCGCGGGCGCTTTCGGCCATCAGTTGAACAGGCGCAAGGCGACCGGCGAGCCGGCCTGGAACCCGGCCCGTTCCAGCGCGCCGTAGCGCGCCGCCAGCTGGTCCTCGATCCGGGTGAACACCGCATCGGTGAGGGCCCGCCCGGTATCGTCGACCATGCGGCCCTGCAGGGCCTGGGCGCAATGCCAGGCGCAAGCCACCATCTCGCGCAGCGGTTGGCGCGCAGCGGCCACCCTGGGCACATCGAGCAGGAAGGTGAGCCGGTTCGGGGTGTCGCCCAAGGCCACCGAGAACACCACCTCGCCCTGCTCGCCGAGCCGGGCGTAACGGTTGTTGCCGCGCTCGATGACGTCCGCCGACTGCGCGATCCCGGCCAGATCGGCCGGCGAGAGCGCCTCGGCGACCTCGACGTTGACGCCGATCTGCGCATCGAGGGCGGCGCAACGGGCGTCGAGTTCCCGGGCGCGATCGAGGACCTGCATCATGTCCGGCGCGTCGACGAAGGCACCGAGGCTGTCGACCAGCGACTGCAGGCCAGCGACGAACTCGGAATACTCCATCGCATTGAGGGGTCCGTGGCGGTTGGCCATCAGGATGCCGACGCGCAGGCTGCGGTAGTGCCGTCCGGGCCGTGGCGCCTCCCAGGAATCCGCCACCGGAGCGGGCCCGGCATCCGCATCCGCATCCGCATCCGGATCCAGATCGGAGCCGGGGCCGGCCGCCGCGATGTCGCCGGCCTCCGCCTGCGGCGCGAACGCGGCGCCGTCGCCCTCGTCCTCGCGCAGGGCCTGGGGACCCTCGTCCATCGTCGCGGTCGTCGCCAGCGCGATCGGCTCGGTCGAAGCCTCCACCACGACCGGCTTGCTGCCGGCACGGCGGAATTTCCGCGCCAGGCCGATGACCCGCTCGCCCGCCACCGGGCCGGCGAGATCGACCGGAACACAGCAGTCGGCCACGGGATCGAGCCGCGCCGGCGGGGGACCGGCCCGTGCCGCATGGGCCTCGAGAATGCGATCCTGGGCGGAGATCACCGCGCCTTCGGCACGCCCGGCCGGCTCGAGGGCGGCGGTCTCGGGGGAATCGGCCGCGGCCGCTGCATCGGCGGCATCGGCCACGACATCGTCGAGCGCCGGCAGCGGTTCGTCCTCGATCGACCCGGTTTCCGCCAGTCCGTCACCGGCGCCGGGCGGCAGATCGACCACCGGGGCGGCGCCGACCCTGCCGAAGCGGGGCTCCTGGCGCAGCAGCGGCTCGGGCTCCCGGGCATCGGGGATCCGGCGCCGAAACGTGCCGCCGAGCCAGTAGTTGTACAGGAGGACGCCACCGACGCCGACCAGCGCCAGGATCAGCAGGCTCAGTCCCAGACTGCTCACGTGCAAACTCCTTCAGGCCACCTCGGCGTACTCCACGGCCCGATCGAGATCGACCGCGACGATCCGCGACACGCCACGCTCCTGCATGGTCACACCGATCAGCTGCGATGCGAGTTCCATCGCGATCTTGTTGTGGGTAATGAACAGGAACTGCGTCTGGTCCGACATCCGCCGCACGATCTCGACGTAGCGCTCGGTATTGGGCTCGTCGAGGGGCGCGTCGACCTCGTCGAGCAGGCAGAACGGCGCCGGATTGAGCTGGAAGAGCGCGAAGACCAGGGCAATCGCGGTCAGTGCCTTCTCGCCACCGGAGAGCTGGTGGATCGAGGTATTGCGCTTGCCCGGCGGCTGCGCCATCACCTGCACGCCGGCATCGAGGATCTCGTCGCCGGTGAGGATCAGTCGCGCCTCGCCACCGCCGAACAACTGCGGGAACAGCACGCCGAAATGGCGATTGACCGTATCGTAGGTATCCTGCAGGAGCTGGCGGGTTTCCTTGTCGATCCGGCGGATCGCATCCTCGAGGGTCTCGATCGCCTCGCCGAGATCGGCCGACTGCGCGTCCAGGAAACCCTTGCGCTCGCCCGCCTCGGCGAGCTCGTCCAGCGCAGCGAGATTGACCGCGCCGAGCGCCGCGATCGAGTTGCCCAGTCGGGTGACCTCGCCCTGCAGCCAGCTCGCCCGGGGGCGTTCCTCGGCCATGCCGGCGAGCAGCTCGGCTTCGGCGGCCTCGTCGACGCCCGCGCCGCGCAATTGCTCGTCGAACTGCTCGACCCCGATCCGGGCCGCCTGCTCCTTCAGCTGCAACGCCGCGACCTCGGCCCGCAGCGGTTCCTGCTCATGTTCGGCGCGCAGGCGGGCTTCCTCGCGCGAACGCAGCTGCTGGCCGAGATCGTCCAGGCGCTGGCGCGCCAGGCCGAGCGCCTGCTCGCGATCGGCCCGCAGGCCCAGTGCCGATTGCAGGGCCTGCTGTGCGGGTTGCGTCGACAGGCGCGCAAGCCGTTCGCGCAAGCCCGTCGATTCGGTTCCGCCCCTTTCGATGGCCTGTTGCGCCTGCATGATCGATTGCTCGAAGCGCTCGATGTCGGCCGCCGCCGTGCGAGTGGCGAACAGCGCTTCCTGGGCCGAGCGCTCCGCCTCGCGCAGCCGCGCCCGATGGGCATCGCGTGCGGCTTCGGCTGCTTCGAGCGCCTCGCGCCGCCTTTCGGCCGCTTCCTGGCGCTCGGCCAGGGATTCGTCGAGCGTCTCGAAGCGCGCCAGCGCCTGGGCGAGCACCTCGTCGAGCCGGGCCACGCTTTCCTCGGATTCGGCCTGCTCGCCGGCGACCCGTTGTCGCTCGCTCGCGACCCGCTCCGCTTCCTGGGCGAGCCGCTGCACTTCGAGCCGCGCGGCCCCGAGGCGGCGCGCGAGATCGGCATGGGATTCGCGCAGGGCTTCGAGGGTGCGCAGGCACTCGGCGGCGCTGGATTCGGCTCGCTGCGCCGCGCTGCGCGATTCCTCGGCGAGCAGCCGCGTGGCCCTGAGGACGCGATCGAGGTTCTCGAGTTCCTGCTGGCGCGCGAGCAGCCCTTCCTGCTCGCTGTCCGCCGCATAGAGCTGCATCGAGCCGCGCCCGATGGTGTGCCCGTCCGGCACGACGAAACGCCCGCCGACCGGCAGCTCGGCGCGCTGGCGCATCGCCGTTTCCATGTCCGGCGCCTGGTAGTGCCCCGCGAACCAGTCGGCAACGAGGGCCTGGACACCCGCATCACCGGTACGCACGACCGCGGCCAGCGGCAAGGCGCCGCCCGGCAGGCCCGCCATCGGGGCGCCCGGGGCGAGGCTGGCATCGAAGAATGCGACCTTGGCCGGCGGAGCGTCGCCGGCCAGGCCGAGTGCATGGTCGAGCTGGCCCACTTCGAGGGCGCCCACCCGTTCACGCATGATCGATTCGACCGCAGTCTCCCAGCCCGACTCGATATGCAGGTGCTGCCAGAGCCGCTTCATTCGCTCGAGTCCGTGGCGAGCCAGCCAGGGGCCGACCTTCGCCTGGCTGTCGACCCGCTCCTGGAGGTCGCGCAGGGCGGCGATCCGGGCCTCGACCTGGGCAAGCTTCGCTTCGGTCTCGCGCAGCGCGTCGTGCGCCGGCGCGCGACGGGTATCGTGCTCCTGCCACTGCGAGCGGGCCTGCTCGAGCCGGGCGGCCGATTCCTCTTCGCGGGCTTCGAGCTCGGCGAGCTCGGCCCGGGCGTTCTCCAGCGTCACCGGGTCGAATTCGCGCAAGGCCGCCGCATCGGCGGCCAGTCGCTGGCGACGCTGTTCGATCCGCTCGAGTCGCTCCTGGGCGTTGCGCTGCTCGAGGCTGCTGAGCTCCAGCCCCCGGCGAATCTCGTTGACCTCGGCCTGCCCGGTCTCCACCGCCTCGCGCGCCTCGCGCAGCGTGGTCTCGAAATCGTCGGAGGAATCGGCGAGCCCGGCGAGGGATTCCTCGAGGCTGGCGTGCCGCGCATCGGCTTCCTCACGGGCGGTGCGCGCCTGCTCCAGCCCTTCGGTGGCAAGGCGAAGCTCGGCCGCGAGGCGCTCGGCATCGGCCTGGATCGTGGCGAGACGGTCGGTGATCTGGCCACTGGTTTCGTCGACGTGCCGGATCTCGGCCTCGAGGCGACCGACCTCGGCATTGGCCTCGTAGAAGCGAGCCTGCTCGGCATGGACTGCATCGCCAGCCTCGTAGTGGGCGCTGCGGCGCGTCTCGATCTCGGCCTCGAGCGCCCGCTGCTCGGCGATCTTCGCCTCGAGGGCGGTACGGGCGGCGGACTCGCGCTGCCGACAGGCGGCCTGTTCGCGACTCGCCTCGTCACGGCGGACCAGCCAGTGCATCTGCTGCTTGCGTTCCCGCTCGGTCTCGAGCTCGCGAAAGCGCTGGGCGACCTCCGCCTGGCGCTCGAGGCGCTCGATCTGGTTGCCGAGCTCGCGACGGATGTCCTCGACCCGGTCGAGGTTCTCGCGGGTATCGGCAAGCCGGTTGCTCGTCTCGCGCCGGCGCTCCTTGTACTTGGACACGCCGGCCGCTTCCTCGAGGAAGACGCGCAATTCCTCGGGCCGCGCCTCGATGATCCGGGAGATCATGCCCTGGCCGATGATCGCGTAGGCACGCGGTCCCAGGCCGGTGCCGAGGAACATGTCGTGAACATCGCGGCGCCGGACCACCTGGTTGTTGATCAGGTACGACGAATTGCCGTCCCGGGTGAGCACCCGCTTGACGGAGATCTCGGCGAACTGCGCCCAGCTGCCGCCGATGCGCCCGAGGCTGTTGTCGAAGATCAGTTCCACCGATGCGCGTGCGGAGGGCTTGCGATCGGCCGAACCGTTGAAGATCACGTCCTGCATCGATTCGCCGCGCAGCTCGGAGGCCTTCGACTCCCCCAGCACCCAGCGCACGGCATCCATGATGTTGGACTTGCCGCAGCCATTGGGGCCGACGACGCCGACGAGCTGTCCGGGCACGTCGAACGCCGTGGGATCGACGAACGACTTGAACCCGGCGAGTTTGATCTGCTTCAGTCGCAAGTTGGAGTTTCCTCGCGGCAAGGTCCGTGCAGGCGCAACGGACGGTATCGGCTCGCCCAGAAAAGGCGAAAAGCCGCAGCGGCGGCTTGGCATGAAGCCGCAACGGCGGCCTGGCGATCCACCGCGGCGGCGGCTCGATCGGGGCTCCGTATAATAGCACCGCCCCCTCCCGAACCGAGGCCCGCCGAACGATGCCAGCGCACGGCGGCGCCATGTGCCCGGGGCCCTGCCGGACACCCAGAATGCCCTCCAGACCCAGCAAGCAGCTCGAGACCTTCCCGAACCCGAATCCGGCCAGGGATTACCTCGTCCATATCGAAATTCCCGAGTTCACCTGCCTGTGCCCCATGACCGGGCAGCCGGACTTCGCGACGATCGTCATCGACTACTTCCCCGATCGCAAGAATCTCGAACTCAAGGCGCTCAAGCTGTACATGTGGTCCTACCGGGACGAAGGCGTCTTCCATGAAGCCGTCGGCAACCAGATCCTCGACGACCTCGTTGCCGCCTGTCGCCCTCGCTTCATGCGACTGACGACCCGCTGGTATGTGCGTGGCGGCATCTTCACCACGGTGGTGCTCGAGCATCGCAAGCGCGCCTGGCAGGCGCCACCGCGGGTGGAGCTCGGTGAATTTCCGGTCACGAGAAGCATGGGCGCCTGAGAAATTCAAAAACAACATCAAGGCATTACAGCCACATGCTAAACCAGAAGCTGAGCCTGCTCCACCCCTATCCCTTTGAACGCCTTGCCAAGCTGCAATCGGGAATAGAACCCGATTCATCACGATTTCCGATCAATCTTTCGATCGGTGAGCCACGCCACCCCACACCGGCCCTGCTCAGCGAGGCGGTGTGCGCGAACGTGGCCGGGCTGGCGACCTACCCGGCCACCGCCGGCACGCCGGCATTGCGCGGCGCGATCGCGGCATGGATCGCAAGGCGCTACGGGGTCGAGCTCGATCCGGCCCGGGAGGTCCTGCCGGTCAACGGGTCGCGCGAAGCCCTGTTCGCCTTCGCGCAGGTCGTGATCGACCCGGCGCAGGGCGGCCACGTGGTCTGCCCGAATCCCTTCTACCAGATCTACGAAGGCGCGGCACTGCTGGCCGGCGCAAAGCCCTGGTACCTTACCCAGACTCCGGATCACGGCTACCGATGCGACTGGGAATCCGTCCCGGACGATGTCTGGGCGAATACTCGCCTGGTCTACCTGTGCACGCCGGGCAATCCCACGGGCGTGGTCGTCGGGCTTGAGGAATGGCGCAGCCTGTTCGCGCTTTCGGACCGCCATGGCTTCGTGATCGCCGCCGACGAGTGCTATTCCGAAATCTACTTCGATGAAGCCGAACCTCCGCTGGGGGCGCTCCAGGCGGCGCAGGCCCTGGGCCGCGGCTGCGAACGGCTGGTGGTCTTCTCGAGCCTGTCCAAGCGCTCGAACGCGCCTGGCCTGCGCTCCGGCTTCGTCGCCGGTGATGCGAGCCTGCTCGAGAGCTTCCTGCACTACCGCACCTACCATGGCAGCGCGATGAGCCCGGTGGTCCAGGCAGCCTCGATCGCCGCCTGGGGCGACGAAGCCCATGTCAGGGAGAATCGCCGCCTCTATCGCGAGAAGTTCGATGCGGTCACCCCCATGCTGGGTCGGGTGCTCGAGGTGGCTCGCCCCGATGCCGGCTTCTATCTCTGGGCACGGGTGCCGGGCGGCGACGATATCGGCTTCGGACTGGGCCTGCTGCGCCAATATAATGTGCGCGTCCTGCCCGGCAGCCTGCTCGCCCGCGACTGGCAGGGCCAGAACCCCGGTGACGGCTTCGTCCGGATCGCCCTCGTCGACACACCGGCCAACTGCGTCGAGGCCGCAGGCCGGATCGTGCAGTTCGCCTCCGGATCATGAACACCGTGCAAGAGACCATCGAGCGGGCCTGGGAAGACCGCGCCGCCCTGGACCCGGCGACGGCGACGCCCGAGATCCGCGAAGCCGTCGAGCATGTCCTGGGCGAGCTCGACGCCGGTCGCCTGCGGGTGGCCAGTCGCAGCGACGACGGCGCCTGGGTGGTCCACCAGTGGCTCAAGAAGGCGGTCCTCCTGTCGTTTCGCCTCCAGGACAATTTCCCGATGGGCGAGGCGCCGCTGCGCTTCTACGACAAGGTGCCCACGAAGTTCGATTCGTACGGGCGCGATGACTTCGTCCGGGCGGGATTCCGGGTCGTTCCGCCGGCCGTTGCCCGCCGCGGCGCGTTCATCGGCCGCAACGTGGTCCTGATGCCCTCCTACGTCAATATCGGCGCCTATGTCGATGAAGGCACCATGGTCGACACCTGGGCGACCGTCGGCTCCTGCGCGCAGATCGGCAGGAATGTCCACCTGTCGGGCGGCGTCGGCATCGGCGGCGTCCTCGAACCGCTGCAGGCGAATCCGACCATCATCGAGGACAACTGCTTCATCGGGGCGCGCTCGGAGATCGTCGAGGGCGTCATCGTCGGCGAGAACTCGGTGGTGTCGATGGGGGTCTACATCGGCCAGAGCACCAGGATCTACAACCGCATGACAGGCGAAGTCGGCTATGGTCGGGTACCGCCCGGCTCGGTGGTGGTGAGCGGCTCACTGCCCGCCCCCGACGGCAGCCACAGCCTGTATTGCGCCGTGATCGTCAAGCGGGTTACCGCAGCCACCCGCGCGAAGACGAGCATCAACGAACTGCTGCGAGGCGACTGAGCATCGGTCGGGTCCGCGCCAGCGGCCCGACCCGAAGACCGAGGAGATCGGATGAGCACGATGGAACGCCTGTTGCGCCTCATGGCCGACAAACGGGCATCGGACCTTTTCCTGACACCGGGCAGCCCGGTGCAGCTGAAGGTCAACGGCATCACCGTCCCGATCAACCAGCAGCGTCTCGAGCCACCCCATGTCATCGGGCTGATCCGCGAGGTGGTGGGCGATCGGCAGTGGGAGATCTTCGAGACCGACCACGAGCTCAACGTCGGCTACGGCGTGCGCGATGTCGGCAGCTTCCGGATCAACGTGTTTCGCCAGCGCGGCACCCCGGCGGCGGTGGTCCGCTTCATCCCGGGTGACATCCCGACCCTGGACGCGCTCGGACTGCCCCCGATCCTCGGCGAACTGGTCATGGAAAAGCGCGGGCTGCTGCTCGTCGTCGGCTCGACCGGATCGGGCAAGTCGACCACGCTCGCCTCCATGATCGACCTGCGCGCCGAGAAGCGCAGTGGCCACATCCTGACGATGGAGGACCCGATCGAGTTCACCTTCCGGCACAAGCGCTCGATCGTCAACCAGCGCCAGATCGGCACCGACACCAAGTCGCTGCAGATCGGCCTGAAGAACGCGATGCGCCAGGCGCCGGACTGCATCCTGATCGGCGAGATCCGCGACACCGAAACCATGACCATGGCGCTGGCCTATGCGCAGTCGGGCCACCTGGTGCTCGCGACCCTGCATGCGAACAACGCCAACCATGCCCTGAACCGCATCATCGGCTTCTATTCGCCGGACAACCGACGGGTCCTGCTCTCCGATCTGGCCGCCGCCCTCAAGGGCGTCGTCTCGCAACGCCTGATTCGCGCTCGCGAGGGCGACCAGCGCCTGCCGGCGGTCGAGATCCTGCTCAATACCCGGCATGTCGCCGAGCTGATCGAAACCGGCCGCCTCACCGAGATCAAGGAAGCGATGGAGAAGTCCCTCGCCCCGGGCTCGGTCACCTTCGACCAGGCGCTGGCGCGCCTGGTGCGCGAGAACCGCATCGCCCGCGAGGATGCGCTCGCCCATGCCGATTCGCCGACCAACCTGCTGTGGAACCTCGAGAATGCCGGCGATGAAGCGCCATCGGCCGCGGCATCGGGCGCCACCATGATGCCCGAGCTGCAGGTTCCGCCGACGCCCGGCGCCGACGCCGACCCCGCCCAGCCGGGCAGGCCGAAGCCACCGGGAGACTCGGCCTCGTTCTCGGAATTCCTGCTCAATGTCTGAACCGTTCCCGATCATCGTCCATGGCATCGAAACCTGCGACCAGGTTCGCAAGGCCCGGCGCTGGCTTCGCGAACACGAGATCGAGCATCGCTACCACGACTTCCGGCGCGACGGCATCGAGGCATCGATGCTCATCGCCTGGGCCTCGCATGTCCCCTGGGATTCCCTGCTCAATCGGCGCGGACTGGCCTGGCGGGCGCTCGACCCCCAGGCGCGGGCCACGATCGTCGACCAGACGAGCGCGATCGAAGCGATGCTGGCCGAACCGACGCTCATCAAAAGACCGGTGCTGATCGCCGGCGAACACGTCCTGGTCGGTTTCAACCCGAAGCTGTACGAAAGCCTGCTGCCGCCCCCGGAGGCGCGATGAACGCCCCCCACGCCCACTTCGTTCGCCACCCCGGAGGGGGCGCGCCAGTGGCCTCGGGCGGCCGGGCGCCACTGGCATGATGCCGGCCACCGAACCGGTCCGGGCGTTTTGCGAGACCCTGGTAAGACGCCGGTCACTCACCCCCGACGATGCCGGCTGCCAGCAGCTGATCATCGAGCGGCTCGCGGCCAGCGGCTTTGCCGGCGCATCCGAACGCCATGGCGACGTGAGCAACCTCTGGCTGGTCCGCGACGGCGGCCGGCCCGGCCCCACCCTGGTCTTCGCCGGGCACACCGATGTGGTGCCCACCGGTCCGCTCGCCGACTGGTCGAGCGATCCGTTCGAACCGCAGGAACGGGATGGACAGCTTCATGGCCGCGGCACGGCCGACATGAAATCCTCGATCGCGGCCTTCGTGGTCGCCGCCGAGCGCTTCGTCGCAGGCGCCGGGCGCGAGGGCTTCGGCGGTCGCATCGCGCTGCTGATCACATCGGACGAGGAAGGCCCTGCGATCGACGGCACCGTCCGGGTCGTCGAAGCGCTCGCGGCGCGCGGCGAGAAACTGGACTACTGCATCGTCGGCGAACCCACCTGCGTCGAGCGACTCGGCGACACCGTCAAGAACGGCCGGCGCGGCTCGCTGTCCGGCAGGCTGCTGGTCCAGGGTATCCAGGGCCATGTCGCCTATCCGCATCTCGCGCGCAATCCGGTGCATCAGCTTGCGCCGGCGCTTGCCGAACTCGCGGCCCATCGCTGGGACGACGGCAACGAGTTCTTCCCGCCGACCTCCTGGCAGGTCTCGAACATCCATGCCGGCACCGGTGCCGGCAACGTCGTGCCGGGCGAAGCGGTGGTCGACTTCAATTTCCGCTTCTCGACCGCGAGCAGCGTCGATTCGCTGAAATCCACGCTGGCCGGCATCCTCGATGCGCACGGCCTCGAGTACGCGATCGAATGGTCGCTCTCGGGGATGCCCTTCCTGACGCCGCCGGGCGAGCTCTCGCGGGCGCTGGCGGCGGCCATCCTCGCCGAGACCGGCGTCGAGGCAAGGCTTTCCACGACGGGCGGCACTTCCGATGGCCGCTTCATCGCGCGGATCTGCCCCCAGGTCGTCGAGTTCGGCCCGCTCAACGCCAGCATCCACAAGATCGACGAGCATGTGGAGATCGCGAGCCTGCCGCCTCTTGCCGCCATCTACGAGCGCACGATCAGCGCGCTGCTGGACCGATGAATCCCCATCAACGCCATGTGCCCCGGCCCGGGGCGGCCCGGCGCGGGATGCGCACGGTGCGCGACCTGCTGCGCTACGCATGCAGCCGCTTCGGGGCTGCCGACCTGCACCATGGCCATGGGGTGGCCGACCCGCATGACGAAGCCGCCTGGCTCATCCTCTGGTCGCTCCACCTGCCGCCCACGCCGCTCGAACCCTGGCTCGACGCCCGCCTCACTCCGGGAGAGATCGAGGGCATCGTCGAGCTGGTCGAGCGCCGCTGCAGCGACCGCACGCCCCTGCCCTACCTGACCGGCGAAGCCTGGCTGCGCGGCCTGCGCTTTCGCGCCGATCCGCGCGCGCTCATCCCGCGTTCGCCGATCGCCGAGGCGATCGAGGAATCCCTGCCGGAATGGCTCGACGCCATCGGCCGGCCGGCGCAATGGCCGCGTTCCATCCTCGACCTGTGCACCGGTGGCGGCAGCATCGCGATCGTGGCTGCGCTGGCCTACCCCGAGGCGCGCGTCGATGCCGCCGACATCAGCGCCGCGGCGCTCGAGCTTGCCGCCGAGAACATCGCCGAGCACGGCCTCGACGGGCGCATCGCCCTGCACCGGGGGGATCTCTTCGCACCGCTGCGCCGGCGCCGCTTCGACCTCATCCTCTGCAATCCGCCCTATGTGAACAGCCAGTCGATGGCACGCCTGCCCGCCGAGTTCCTTGCCGAACCGGGCCTGGCGCTGGCCGGGGGTATCGACGGCATGGATCTGGTGCGGCGCATCCTCGCCAGGGCTCCCGGGCATCTCACCGTCGATGGCCTGCTGCTGCTCGAGATCGGCCATGAAGCCGAGCATTTCGAGGCGGCGTTTCCGCGGCTCGAGTTCGGCTGGCTGCCGGTGGCCGCCGGCGATCGCATGCTCGCGATCATCACTCGCCGGCAGCTCGAAGCGGCTCGATGATCCGGCTCCGCGGCCTGGGCCTGGCGCGGGGCGGCAAGCCCCTGCTCGAAGGGGCCGATGCCGCGATCTCGCCGAGCGAGAAGATCGCCCTGATCGGGCCCAACGGCTCGGGCAAGACCACCCTGTTGCGTGCGCTTGCCGGCGAGATCGTCGTCGACGCCGGCGAGATCGATCGTCCGGCGATGCGCGTCGTGCGCCTCGAGCAGGGCCTGCCGGTCGGCGCGCTGCCGGCCTGGCGCCATGTGGTCGAGTCCGATCCGGTCCTGCGCACGGCGCAAGCCTCGCTCGATGCCGCCCTGGCCGCCGACGACGGCCATGCGATCGGGGAAGCCCATGCCAGCATCGCCGAAGCCGGCGGGCTCGACGCGCCGGCAAGGGCGCGCAGCCTGCTCCATGGGCTCGGCTTCGATTCGGGCCAGGCCGATGCCCCGGTCGACACCCTGTCGGGCGGCTGGCGCATGCGGCTCAACCTCGCCCAGGCGCTGTTCGTTCCCAGCGACCTGCTGCTGCTCGACGAGCCGACCAACCATCTCGATCTCGATGCCATCCTCTGGCTCGAACGCTGGCTGGCCCGCTACGAAGGCAGCTGCCTGATCGTCTCGCACGATCGGGATTTCCTCGATGCCGTCGTCCACGCCACCTTGTCGATCGAAGATCGCCGCCTGGTGCGCTATCCCGGCGGCTACTCGGCCTGCGAGCGCCAGCGCGCCGAGCGCCAGGCCCTGGCCGAACGCAGCTTCCGGCGCGATTCCGAACGCGCCGCCCAGTTGCAGAGATTCATCGACCGTTTCCGGGCCAAGGCAAGCAAGGCCCGCCAGGTGCAGAGCCGGCTGAAGGCGCTCGAGCGACTCGACCTGGCCGCCCCCCTGCGCGCGGCGAGCGGGCTCGACTTCGGCTTCCCGCAAGCCGGGGAATGCCCCGATCCGCTGATGCTCGCCGAGGGTGTCGCGGCCGGCTATGAAACGCCCGTGCTGCGCGATATCGACCTGACGATCGAGCGTGGCGCCCGCATCGGCCTGCTCGGCCGCAACGGCGCCGGCAAGACGACCCTGATCCGGACACTGACCGGCGAACTGCCGGCGCTCGAAGGCCGGATCCAGCGCGCGGCCAGCGCGCGGATCGGATATTTCGCCCAGCAGGGCGTCGAGCGCCTTCGAGCCGATGACAGCCCCCTCGCGCACATGGCGCGGGTCGCACCACAGGCTCGCGAAGCTGAACTGCGTGGCTTCCTCGGGCGCTTCGGATTCCGGGGCGAAGACGCGCTGCGCCCGATCGGGCCGATGTCGGGTGGCGAAAAGGCACGAGTGCTGCTTGCGGAACTGGTGCACGGCAAGCCGCAGCTGCTGGTGCTCGACGAACCGACCAACCATCTCGATGCCGCCGCGCGCGACGCCCTGACCGAGGCGCTGGCCGAGTTCGATGGCGCGCTGCTGCTCGTCTCGCATGACCGCTACCTGCTGCGCGCCAGCGTCGATCGCTTCATCCGGGTCCATGATGGCCGCGTCGATGCCTTCGACGGCGATCTCGACGACTATGCCGCCTGGCTGCAGGGGCGCGAGCGGACAGCCACGCCATCGACGGGGGATCGCCCGGGCGCCCCGGGCAGCCTGACGCCGGCGGACGCTCCCACGGATGCCACGGCCCGGGGTTCGCGTCGCGACGAGCGCCGCGCGGCGGCCGAGCGCCGAGCCCGCCTCGCGGTCGAACTGCGCCCGCTCGATCGCGAACTGGCCGCGATCGAAGGCCAGCTCGCCCAGCTGGAGGCCGAGATCGGCGCCATCGACTCGGCGATGGCCGACCCCGGCTTCCATGCCGACGGTGCCCGGGTCGCCGAAGCGGCCAGGCGTCGCGGGGAATGCAGCCAGCGCGCCGAAGCGCTCGAGCTGCGCTGGCTCGAAGTCGGCGAAGCGCGCGACCGGATCCTCGCCGGGACGCAGGAGCCCGGCTGATGCGCGAGGACATCGGCCTGTTCCGGTTCGACCTCGACGCGCCCCTGCCGGCCACGGCCGCCGGCTGGCTGAATCCGGCCGAGCGGGAACGGGCGGCCCGCTTCGCCACGGCAACCCTGCGCCAGCGCTTCACCGTCGGGCGCGCCATGCTGCGCCGCCTGCTCGCCGAGCACACCGGCGAAGCGCCCGAGCGCCTGGCGATCGAGGACGATACCAACGGCAAACCCCAGCTCGTCGGTCGCCCACTCGCCTTCAACCTGAGTCATGCCGGCAACCATGCCTTGCTCGCGATCGGCCCGGCCCGGCTGGACCTGGGCATCGACATCGAGGACCTCGCAGCGGTCGGCGACGTCGACGCCCTGGTGACGGTCTGTCTCTCGCCGGCCGAACGGCAAGGCTTCGCCCGCTTCACCGACGCGGCGACCCGGCGCGACAGCTTCCTGCGACTCTGGGTGCGAAAGGAAGCCTGCCTCAAGGCGATCGGCCAGGGCCTGCGCATCGAGCCCAGCGAATTCACCGTCGGGTTTCCCGTGTTCGGCGCCGATCTGCCGGCCCGCATCCGCGGCATCGACCTGCGGCTGTCCGACCTTGCCCCCGGCGTCCCGGGCCATGCGGCGGCGATCGCCGTCGTCGGCTCGGCGCCCATGCCGGCGCTGGCGCCCATCGCCCACCTGGCGCCCGCCTCGCGCAACCGCTGAGCGGCGCGCATCCTCCGATACAATCGGCACTGGAGACAGGCGCGGTCGATCCTCGTCGAATCGATTCCAGCCCGGTGCAATATTCTTCGAGAGCAAGACGCCATGGACAGACCCTTTCGACGCATCGCCATCGTCGGCGCCGGTGCGATGGGCCGGGGAATCACCCAGCTTTTCGCGCAGAGCGGCTTCGAGGTTGTCGTGCACGACACCCGCAGCGAGGCCATCGACGCCGCCCTCGCCCACCTCGAGGGCACCTTCGAGCGGCTCGCCGAACGCGGCAAGATTTCCGCCGATCAGGCGCGGGAGAGCCTCGGACGCGTGAGCCGCGGCGACTCCCTCGAGAGCCTGGCCGACTGCGACCTCGTCATCGAGGCCATCGTCGAGCGCCTCGATGTCAAGCAGGCGCTGTTCGGCCAGCTCGAGGCGATCTGCGCCGCCGACGCGGTGCTGGCCACCAACACCTCCTCGTTGTCGGTCACCGCGATCGCCAGCGGCTGCAGGCACCCGGGACGCATCGCCGGCTACCATTTCTTCAATCCGGTCCCGCTCATGAAGGTCGTCGAGGTCGTGCGGGGCGCGGCCACCGACGATGCGCCGATCGAGCGACTGGTCGAGCTGGCCCGCATCGCCGGCCACCGCGCCGTGATCACGCGCGACTATCCGGGCTTCATCGTCAATCATGCCGGCCGGGCCTATGGCCCGGAGTCGATCCGCGCGGTCAGCGAAGGCGTTGCCGACACCGTCACCGTCGACCGCATCCTGCGCGAGCAGGTCGCCTTCGACGGCAAGGGTTTCAGGCTCGGTCCGTTCGAGCTGCTCGACCTCACGGGGCTCGATGTTTCGCATCCGGTGATGGAATCGATCTACCGCCAGTTCTACGATGAACCGAGATTCCGCCCCTCGGTGCTGACCGCCCAGCAGCATGCCGCCGGCTGGTTCGGCCGCAAGACCGGCATCGGCTTCTATCGCCACGAGGACGGCGTCCAGCGCACGCCCGAGGAACCCCCCCATCCCGAGCCCGAGGCCATGCCACGGGTATGGGTCGGCCCCGGGCCTGCCGCCGCTTCGCTGGGCGAGCTCGCGGAGGCCCTGGGTGCGACCACCGTCGCGGGCGCCACGCCGCCCGCCGACGCGATGATCCTGGTCGCCCCCCTGGGCATCGATGCCACCACGGCAGCCGCCGGCTTCGACGGCAGTCGCGTGGTCGCGATCGACACCCTCTTTCCCTACGCCCACAAGGCCTGCAAGCGCCGCGTGCTGATGGGCACGCCCGCCACCACGCCGACGATCCTCGCCGCCGCGGCCGCCCTCTTCGCGCGCGATGGCGCCCGGGTTTCCGTGCTGCGCGACTCCGCCGGCTTCGTGGCGCAGCGCGTCGTCGCGATGATCGTCTCGGTCGCGGCCGACATCGCGCAGCAGCGCATCGCGTCGCCCGCCGACATCGACGAGGCGGTTCGCATCGGCCTGGGCTATCCGGTGGGTCCGCTCACGATGGGCGATCGCCTCGGTCCGGCCACGGTGGTCGGGATCCTGCGCGGCATGGCCAGCGTCACCGGCGATCCCCGCTGCCGACCCTCGCTATGGCTGCAGCGCCGCGCCCAGCTCGGCCTGTCGCTGCTGCACGACGACAATGCGTGAACCGATGCACGCACACGGTTCCAGCGATTTCCCCACATCATCAGACGAACGGAGGCGACGTGGCTGATCAATCGAGCCAGACCGAATCGACCGACCCGAACGCCGTCTTCTCGGGCACGATGGACGTGCCGGAACGGCACCAGTTCGATGTCGGCGTACTTGGCGAGTATCTCAAGGGCAAGCTGCCCGACTTCGACGGCCAGTTGCGCGTCGAGCTTTTCAAGGGCGGCCAGTCCAACCCGACCTACAAGCTGTCCGGAACCAAGCGCAATTTCGTGATGCGCTCCAAGCCGGGTCCGGTGGCGAAGCTCCTGCCCTCGGCCCATGCCGTCGAACGCGAGTTCCGCGTCCTGCAGGCCCTGGGCAAGACCGATGTGCCGGTCGCCGAGGTCTATGCGCTTTGCGAGGACGAATCGGTGATCGGCCGTGCTTTCTACATCATGGAGCACGTCGAGGGCCGGGTGATGTGGGACCAGTCACTGCCCGACATGGATCCCGGCGGGCGCCGCGAGATCTACGAGGAGATGAACCGCGTCATCGCCCTGCTCCACAGCGTCGATCCCGCCGCCGTCGGGCTCGAGGACTTCGGCAGGCCCGGCAACTATTTCGCCCGGCAGATCAGCCGCTGGTCCAAGCAGTACAAGATATCCGAAACCGAGAAGATCGAGGCGATGGACAATCTCATCGCCTGGATGCCGGAGAACATCCCCGACATCGAGGAATCGGCGGTCGTCCACGGCGACTACCGGCTCGACAACCTGATGTTCCATCCCACCGAGCCGCGCGTGCTGGCGATACTCGACTGGGAACTCTCCACCCTCGGGCATCCACTGGCCGATTTCTCCTACCACTGCATGTCCTGGCATATCGACCCGGGCAAGTTCCGCGGCATCGCGGGCCTCGATCACGCCGGGCTGGGCATCCCGAGCGAAATGGAATACGTCGAGATGTACTGCAAGCGCGTCGGCCGCGATCCCCGGGAAGTGCTCGAACACTGGAACTTCTACATCGCCTACAACATGTTCCGGCTCGCCGGCATCCTGCAGGGGATCATGAAGCGCGCGGTCGACGGCACCGCGTCCAGCGACAAGGCTTTCGAATCGGGCCGCCGGGCCCGCGGGCTCGCCGAATCGGGCTGGCGAATCGTCGAGCGCATGCAGAAGGGCTAGGAATCCGGCTGCGATCTTCGCAGCCGTCTCGGCGGGTTCCGATCCGCCCACCAACCGAGGAGGTCGACATGGATTTCGAGTATTCGCCACGCGTCAAGAAGATGCAGGCCCAGTTGCTGGCGTTCATGGACGAGCACATCTACCCGAACGAGGGGCGTTACTACGAGGAGGTGTCGGCCAACCGTCGGGCGGGTGACGCCTTCGTGCCCACGAAGCTGATCGAGGAGCTCAAGCCCAAGGCGCGGGCCGCCGGATTGTGGAACCTGTTCCTGCCCAAGAGCGACCGGGTACCCGAGGGCCTGTCCAACCTCGAGTACGCACCGCTGTGCGAGATCATGGGCCGGGTGAGCTGGGCTGCCGAAGTCTTCAACTGCGCCGCGCCCGACACCGGCAACATGGAAACCCTCGAGCGCTACGCCAGCGAGGAGATCAAGCGCGCCTGGCTCGATCCCCTGCTGGCCGGCGAGATCCGCTCGGCTTTCGCCATGACCGAGCCGGCGGTGGCCTCGTCCGACGCCACCAACATCAGCTCGCGAATCGAGCGCGACGGCGACCACTACGTCATCAATGGGCGCAAGTGGTGGACCTCGGGGGCGAACGATCCGCGCTGCAAGGTCTTCATCTTCATGGGCAAGACCGACACCGAGGCCAACCGCCACCAGCAGCAGTCGATGATCGTGGTGCCGGCCGACACCCCGGGGATCACCGTGATGCGCGCGCTCTCGGTGTTCGGCTACGACGATGCGCCGCACGGGCACGCCGAGGTCGACTTCAAGGACGTGCGGGTGCCGGCGGGCAACATCCTGCTGGGCGAGGGTCGCGGCTTCGAAATCGCCCAGGGCCGGCTCGGGCCCGGGCGCATCCACCACTGCATGCGCTCGATCGGCGCGGCCGAACGGGCCCTCGAACTGATGTGCAAGCGCCTCAATTCGCGGGTGGCCTTCGGCAAGCGCATCTCGGACCAGTCGGTCTGGCGCGAGCGCATCGCGGAGGCGCGCTGCATGATCGACCAGACTCGCCTGATGACGCTCAAGGCCGCCTACATGATGGACACGGTCGGCAACAAGATCGCCAAGGCCGAGATCGCCATGATCAAGGTGATCGCGCCCAACATGGCCTGCCAGATCGCGGACTGGGCGATCCAGGCCCATGGCGGCGGCGGCGTCTCGAACGACTTCGCCGTGGCCAGCATCTACGCCCACCAGCGCACCCTGCGCCTGGCCGACGGCCCCGACGAGGTCCACCGCAACGCCATCGCCAAGCTCGAACTGGCCAGGCACATGGATGCGTCCGGCTGAGTGGAAAGCTAATGGGGTCAGACTCCATTTTGAAAAAATGGAGTCTGACCCCATTAACAAGCCCCGTTGACGCCGGCGGCGGGCTATTGCACCGGGTTCTTGAGCGCGGCCGGCATCGGGAAGGCGAACACCTCGATTCCCTCTTCGGCGAGGTCGGCCGCTTCGCGAACCGTCGCCTCGCCCCGGATCGCGCGCGCCGGGGTTTCCTCGTAGTGGATCCGACGCGCCTCCTCGGCGAACTGGTCGCCGACGTCTTCGGTCGATTCGATCACCTTCCGTGCCAGCTGCATCCAGAGCTTCTGCAGCTCGACCGGGGGCGCGGACGGCTCGGCCACGGCATGCGGCTTGCCGGCAGCGGGGCCTGGCGCCACGGCTTCACCGCGGTTTCGATTGATGCGCGGCGCGGACAACAGCTTGCGGATCCCGCCGCTGCCGCAGACCGGACACTGGATCAGGCCATCCTCGACCTGCCGCTCGAAATCCTCGCTACGGCCGAACCAGCCCTCGAAGACATGCTCGCGGTCACAACTGAGATTGAAGACTTTCATCGATGTGGCTCGACTCCCCACGGACACAGCATCATCATTCTATTGTGTTTCGGTGCGCGACCGTCGGCCGTCCGGCGGCAGGACACCGGGCGGGCACATTCCCGGGCTGCGCAATGAAGGGACCCAGAACCGTTTCGATCGCCGACTGCATCACGACGCTTGCCGGCTACGATGCGATCCTCGACGCCCGAAGTCCCGCGGAATTCGCCATCGACCGCCTCCCCGAGGCCGTCAGCGCACCGGTGCTCGATGACGCCGAGCGGGCCGAGGTCGGCACCTTGCATGCTCGTGAAGGCGCCTTCGCCGCCCGCCGACGCGGCGCGGCACTGGTCGCCCGCAACATCGGCACGCTGCTGGAGACCCGCTTCGCGGCCATGCCGTCCGACTGGCGTCCGCTCGTGTACTGCTGGCGCGGCGGCAACCGTTCCGGTGCGCTCGCCCTCGTGCTTTCGCGCATCGGCTGGCGGGTCGATGTGCTCGAGGGCGGCTACCGCGCCTACCGCCGCCAGGTGGTCGCCGACCTCGAATCGCTGCCCCAGCGCCATCGCTTCGTCGTGGTCGCGGGTCGCACCGGCGTGGGCAAGAGCCGGCTGCTGGGCCTGCTTGCCGAACGCGGGCTGCAGGTCCTCGATCTCGAAGGCCTCGCCGCCCATCGCGGATCCGTCCTGGGACCGATACCGGGCGACCCGCAGCCCAGCCAGAAAGCCTTCGAATCCGGTCTCTGGCGGAGACTGCGCGGCTACGACGACCGTCGGCCGATATTCGTCGAATCGGAAAGCCGCAAGATAGGTCGATGCCAGGTGCCCGGATCCCTGATCGAGCGGATGCGAGCCTCCGAATGCATCGTCCTCACCGCGTCGACCCGCTTCCGCACCCACTTGCTGCGCGAGGAATATCGGCATTTCCTCGTCGACCCGGGCCTGCTCTCGACGCGCCTGTCCGCCCTCGCGCCGATCCATGGCAAGACCCGCGTCGCCCATTGGGATTCGCAGGCGCGCAGCGGAAACTGGGATGAGCTGGTCGGCGAATTGCTCGCGGCGCACTACGACCCGGCCTACGACCGCTCGATGGCCCGCAACTTCCTGCGCCTGGAGTCCGCTCCATCGATCGTCGCGGATGCGGACGCCGATCCGGCCTCGTCACTTGCCGCCGCCGCCGACCGGATCGCCGCACTCTATCCGGCGGCGTGATCCGGCTCGCCGGCGCGCTGGCGATGACGCCAACGCCGTTTCACCTCAGTAGTCTTCCTCGTCACCGGGGCGCTCGAGCATCCCCAGATTCACCTTGACGTCCGCCCGCGCCCGCAGCAGCTCGAAGACGGCCGCTGTCTCGGCCTGTCCATAGAGGTCGGCCGCCTGGTCACGATAGGCCCGCAGGCGTTCATCGATTCGTTCCGCATCCGGATTCTCGATCTCGGAGACCTTGAAGATCGCGTAGCCGCTGGCGCCCTGGGGTACGCCGACGAAACCGGGCAGCTCGTCCGCCGCCACGCCGAAGATGGCCTGAACCGCGTCGGCGCCGAGCGAGGCCGCGCTCATGCGCGAAATCTTCAGCTCCTCATCGAAGCCCTCAGCCTGCGCTCCGACCTCGCGCGCCTCCGCCAGGGCGGCCTCACCGGCTTCGCGCGCGAGCCGCGCCGCTTCGAGCGCCTTGACGCGCGCCGCCACCTCGGCTTCCACCTCCTGGTATTCCGGCATCCTCGCCGGCTGGAAATCGAGCACTCTCGCGGCCACCAGCGTGCTGTCGCCGATGTCGATCGCTTCGGTGTTCTGGCGCTGCGAAAGCGATTGCGGCGAGAAGATCGCCCGCAGGACGGCCGGCCGGTTCAGGGGCGAGGATGGATCATCGGTGCCGCTGCGACGAACCTCGTCGACCGTGTTGATCTCGAGACCGAAATGCTCGGCGGCGGGGGCGAGGGTGTCGGCCTGCTCGTAGACCATGTTGCTGAAATCCTCGGCGGCTTCGCCGTAGCGCAGCCGGGCCTGCTGTTCACGCAACTCCTGGGTGATCTCCTCGCGCACTTCCTCGAAGGGTCTCGTCTGCGCCTCGCGGATGCCGTCGAGTCGCACGAGATGCCAGCCGAACTCCGATTCCACCGGTCCGGCGGTGGCGCCCACTTCATCGAGGCCGAAGGCCGCATCCGCAACCTCCGAAATCATGTCCTCATGACGGAACCAGCCCAGGTCGCCGCCGGCCTCTCCCGACGCGCTGTCATCGGAGGATTCGCGCGCCACCGCGTCGAAGGCCTTGCCCGCTTCGATCTCGGCCTCGAGCGAGTCGATCCGGGCCCGCGCCGCATCCCTTCCCGCGTCCCCGATGTCGACCAGGATGTGGCTCGCCCGACGCTCCTCGGGCGTACCGAAGCGCGCCTGGTTCTGCTCGTAGTAGTCGCGCACGGCCGCCGGATCGAGCTCGATCCCGGCTGCGATGTCCTCGGGACGCAGCACGATGTACTCGACCCGGGCGAACTCCGGAATCTGGAACTCGAGCGGATTCTCCTCGAAGTACTTCCGGAAATCCGCTTCATCCGATTCGGTGCTTGCGACATAGTCGTCGGCACGAAAGCCGCGCATGCTCACCGTGCGAACCTGCTCGTTGGCCAGCAGGAGGCGCTCGACCATCGGCCCCGGCGGCACGGCGGTCAGGCCGATCGATTCGGGCAGCGCCCGGATGGCGAGCTCGCGCCGCTGCTCGGCCTCGAAACCCGCCTCGCTCATGCCGCGCGCCGCCAGCAGATCGGCATAACGCTCCCGGTCGAAACGGCCATCCTCGTCGCTCAGTCCGGGGATGCCGATGATCAGCCGACGCAGCTCGTCATCGGTAACCGCGATGCCCTCTTCGCGCGCCGCCCAGAACAGCGTGTGCCGCGTGATCAGCGATTCCAGGATCTCGCGCTGCACCGCAGGCTCCTGCAGCATGTCCGGATCGAAGGCATCGCCGAGCGATTGCCGCAGCCGGTCCATCTGCTCGCGCTGCGCCTGCTCGAACTCGAACATGCTGATCTGGTTGCCGGCGACCGACGCGACCGAATCGCCGCCGGTCATCCGGTCGTACGCCGGCAGGCCGAAGAACGCGAACGCCGGGAAGATCAGGATCACCAGGGCCAGTTGCAGCAATCGCTGATGATTACGGATCGACTCGAACATGTCCTGCTTCCTGGTCTGAAAAACAAAAGGGGCGAACTCGCGTTCGCCCCTGGAATCGTTGGCGGAGTGGACGGGACTCGAACCCGCGACCCCCGGCGTGACAGGCCGGTATTCTAACCAACTGAACTACCACTCCTGATTCAGAAACTTTCGCGGCCCGCGCCTGGCGACTCTGGTGGGTGCTGAGAGTCTCGAACTCCCGACCTACGCCTTGTAAGGGCGCCGCTCTACCAACTGAGCTAAGCACCCGAGATCGAATGCGATTCGCGAAGACCGCGATTATAGCGGTTCCGGTACAAGGTGCAAGCGCGCGCTCAGTTGATCGCGTCCTTCAGTGCCTTGCCCGGGCGGAACTTGGGAAGTTTCGCGGCCTTGATCTTGATCGTGTCGCCCGTGCGAGGATTGCGTCCCGTGCGCGCAGCGCGCTTGCCGACCGCAAACGTACCGAAGCCGACCAGGGTCACCGTGCCACCCTTCTTGAGCGTGGTACGGACCGCACCAACGAATGCGTCGAGCGCACGGCCGGCAGCCGCCTTGGAGATATCGGCCTGCTTCGCAATGTGGTCGATCAGATCGGTCTTGTTCACTTAGAACCCCCTCGCATCAAGTCAGGTTTTCGTCGCGCCGACAAAGCCATGCGCGCATGTCTCACGGGCTTCGGGCAACGACCCCTGGCCCCGAAACCGATCGCGTATTACATCGCCCGGAAAGCCTTGTGTCAAGCGGATTTCCGGGCGATCGGCCGTCGCGCGAACGCGCGTTTTCAGTGTGCCAGCGTGCTTTCGGAATCGGGTTCCGCGGGCGGCGCGACATTGCTCGCGCCGGCCTTGTCGCCGGGCTCGTCGATCGGTTCGGGCGCACGCTCGAGCGCGCGCTCGAGCACCTTGTCGATCCACTTCACCGGAATGATCTCGAGGCTGTTCTTCACGTTGTCGGGAATCTCGGCGAGATCCTTGACGTTCTCCTCGGGGATCAGCACGGTGCGGATGTTGCCACGATGCGCGGCAAGCAGCTTCTCCTTCAGCCCGCCGATCGGCAGGACCTCGCCGCGCAGCGTGATCTCTCCGGTCATGGCGACATCGGCGCGAACCGGAATGCCCGTCAGGACCGACACCAGCGCGGTGGTCATCGCGATGCCCGCGCTCGGGCCATCCTTGGGCGTGGCGCCTTCGGGCACGTGCACATGGATGTCGTGCTTCTCGTAGAAGTCCGCCGCGATTCCCAGGCGATGGGCACGCTTGCGCACGACCGTCATCGCCGCCTTGATCGACTCCTGCATGACGTCGCCGAGCTTGCCGGTGGAAGTGGTCTTGCCCTTGCCGGGCACGGCCACCGCCTCGACGGTGAGCAGCTCGCCGCCGACCTCGGTCCAGGCGAGCCCGGTGACCTGGCCGATCTGGTTGTCGCGCTCGGCGACCCCGTAGCTGAAGCGCCGCACGCCGAGGAACTTGTCGAGGTTCTTCGGGGTGATGCTCACCTTGCGGTCGGTGCGCTTGAGCACCAGCATGCGCACCGTCTTGCGGCAGGCCTTGCTGAGTTCGCGTTCGAGCGCCCTGACGCCGGCCTCGCGTGTGTAGTAGCGGATGATGTCGCGGATGGCCGCATCGCTGATGGCCAGCTCCTCGGGCTTCAGGCCGTTGTTGCGCATCTGCTTGGGCAGCAGGTAGCGATTCGCGATGTTCAGCTTCTCGTCCTCGGTGTAGCCCGAGAGCCGGATCACCTCGAGCCGGTCGAGCAAGGCCGGCGGAATGTTCAGCGTATTGGCCGTGGCCACGAACATGACGTCGGAGAGGTCGTACTCCACCTCGACGTAGTGGTCGGTGAAGGTCGAGTTCTGCTCGGGGTCGAGGACCTCGAGCAATGCGCTGGCGGGGTCGCCGCGGAAATCCATGCCCATCTTGTCGACTTCGTCGAGCAGGAAGAGCGGGTTGCGCACGCCGACCTTGGTCAGGTTCTGCAGGATCTTGCCCGGCATCGAGCCGATGTAGGTGCGCCGGTGGCCGCGAATCTCGGCCTCGTCGCGAACGCCACCGAGCGCCATGCGGACGAACTTGCGGTTGGTCGCGCGCGCGATCGACTGGCCGAGCGAGGTCTTGCCGACCCCGGGCGGCCCCACCAGGCAGAGGATGGGCGCCTTGACCTTGTCGACCCGCTGCTGGACCGCGAGGTACTCGACGATACGCTCCTTGACCTTCTCGAGGCCATAGTGGTCGGCATCGAGCACTTCCTCGGCGTGGGCGAGGTCGGCATTGACGCGGCTCTTCTTGCGCCAGGGCAAGGCGACGAGAGTGTCGATGTAGTTGCGCACCACGGTCGCCTCGGCCGACATCGGCGACATCAGGCGCAACTTGCGCATCTCGGCGTCGACCTTGGTCTTGGCCTCCTTGGGCATGCGCGCGCTCTTGATCTTGCGCTCGAGCTCTTCCAGGTCGGCGCCATCCTCGCCTTCGCCGAGTTCCTTCTGGATCGCCTTGACCTGCTCGTTGAGGTAGTACTCGCGCTGGCTCTTTTCCATCTGGCGCTTGACGCGACCGCGGATGCGCTTCTCGACCTGCAGGATGTCGAGTTCGTTCTCGATCTGCGCGAGCAGGCGCTCGAGCCGCTCGACCACGCTGCGGGTTTCGAGCACGGCCTGCTTCTGCTCGAGCTTGACCGGCAGGTGCGCCGCGATGGTGTCGGCCAGCCGCCCCGCCTCGTCGATGCCGTTGAGCGATGCGAGGATCTCCGGCGGCACCTTCTTGTTGAGTTTCACGTACTGGTCGAACTGGCCGAGGATCGCGCGGCGCAGGCCTTCGACCTCGGCGCCGTCGACATCACCGGTATCGATCGCCTCGAGCACGCAGCTGAAATGGGACTCGTCATCCATGACCTCGACGATCCGGGCACGCGAATCTCCCTCGACCAGCACCTTCACGGTACCGTCGGGCAGCTTCAGCATCTGCAGGATGTTCGAGACGCAGCCGATCTCGTAGATGTCGTCGGCAGTGGGTTCATCCTTGGACGCATTCTTCTGGGCAACGAGCATGATGCTCTTGCCCCCTTCCATCGCGGCCTCCAGCGCCTTGATCGACTTGCTGCGGCCGACGAACAGCGGAATCACCATGTGAGGGAACACCACCACGTCGCGCAGGGGCAGCAGTGGCAGGGTCTGGACGCTCGCCGAGGATTCGGTCATTCGGTTCTCCGTTGGGACTTCCGACAGGACATGGCGACGCCTGGCGGAAATTCAAGGTACTTCATGAGGATACGCTGCTTGCGCGGGCAGGCGGGCAGCACCCGCGACGAGCGGCGGGACGGTCGGCACGGCGGCAACGCCCGGCCACCGGAACCCGGCCCGGGCGACCCTGTCATGAGAATGGGAAAAGCCGGCGCAGGGCAAGGCGGGGCGCCGAAGACAGTACGCTTGTACGGCGAGGCGCTCCAGCGCCGCCCTGCATCCGCATCCGAAGCCGTCAGCCGGCGACCTTCTTTTCGTCGCTGTAGATGACCAGCGGCTTGCCGACGCCTTCGATGGTGTGCTCGTCCACGACCACCTTCTGGACATTCTGCATGCTCGGCAGTTCGTACATGACGTCGAGCAGGGCCTGCTCGAGGATGGAGCGCAGTCCGCGCGCGCCGGTGCGCCGCTTGAGCGCCCGCCGGGCCACCGCCGCGAGCGCGCTGGCGCGGAATTCGAGGTCGACGCCTTCCATGGCGAAGAGCTTCTGGTACTGCTTGACGAGCGCGTTCTTCGGTTCGACGAGAATCTCGACCAGGGCGTTCTCGTCGAGTTCGTCGAGCGTCGCGACCACCGGCAGGCGACCGACGAGTTCCGGGATCAGGCCGAACTTGACCAGGTCCTCGGGCTCGATGTCGCGCAGGACCTCGCCGACGGTGCGGTCGGCCTCGCTCTTGACCTCGGCGCCGAAGCCGATGCCCGAGCGCTCCGAGCGATTGCGGATGATCTTCTCGAGCCCGTCGAATGCGCCGCCGCAGATGAACAGGATGTTCGTGGTGTCGATCTGCACGAAGTCCTGGTTCGGATGCTTGCGTCCGCCTTGCGGGGGCACCGAGGCCACCGTGCCTTCGATCAGCTTGAGCAACGCCTGCTGGACGCCTTCGCCGGAGACATCGCGCGTGATCGACGGGTTGTCCGACTTGCGGGAGATCTTGTCGATCTCGTCGATGTAGACGATGCCGTTCTGGGCCCGCTCGACCTCGTAGTTGCAGCTCTGCAGCAGCTTCTGGATGATGTTCTCGACATCCTCGCCGACATAGCCGGCCTCGGTCAGGGTGGTCGCATCGGCGATCACGAAGGGCACGTTGAGCAGGCGGGCAAGGGTCTGCGCGAGCAGGGTCTTGCCCGAGCCGGTCGGCCCGACCATCAGGATGTTGCTCTTGGACAACTCGACGTCGTCCTGCTTGCCGCGGTGACGCAGCCGCTTGTAATGGTTGTACACCGCGACGGACAGCCCGCGCTTGGCGGCCGGCTGTCCGATGACGTACTGGTCGAGGATCCCGCTGATCTCGGCCGGCGTAGGCAGTTCACCCTTCTGGCTGGCGCCACCGCCCTCCGCGCCCGCCTCATCCCGGATGATGTCGTTGCACAGCTCGATGCATTCGTCGCAGATGAACACCGACGGGCCGGCGATCAGCTTGCGCACTTCGTGCTGACTCTTGCCGCAGAAGGAGCAATACAGCAGCTTCTCGCTCGATCCTTTCTTGTCGGACATACTTATATTCCAGACTCCTGCGTTCAGACTCCCGCGTGCTCAGGCGCCCTCGGCGCGACGCGACAGGACTTTGTCGATCAGCCCATAGCTTACCGCATCCTCCGGCGCCAGGAAGTTGTCGCGGTCCGTATCGCGTGCGATACGCTCGATCGGCTGGCCGGTCATCTCCGCGATGATGGTGTTGAGACGCTCGCGCAGGTAGAGGATTTCGCGCGCCTGGATCTCGATGTCGGCGGCCTGCCCCTGCGCACCGCCCGAGGGCTGGTGGATCATGATGCGGGCATTGGGCAAGGCGTAACGCTTGCCCCTGGTGCCCGCCGCGAGCAGGAAGGCTCCCATGCTGGCGGCCATGCCCATGCACAGCGTCGAGACATCGGGCTTGATGAACTGCATGGTGTCGTACATCGCCAGCCCCGCGGAGACCGAGCCGCCGGGCGAATTGATGTACAGCGAGATGTCCTTGTCGGGGTTCTCGGATTCGAGGAAGAGCAGCTGCGCGATGACGAGGTTCGACACCTGGTCCATGACCGGCCCCACCAGGAAGATGACGCGTTCGCGCAACAGGCGCGAGTAGATGTCGTAGGCACGCTCGCCGCGGCCGCTCTGCTCGATCACGACCGGCACCATCCCGAGACCGGTCGGCTCCTGGCGCTGGCTCGCGAGATGGGCGTTGACCATGTCCTCGATCAGGTTGTTGCGGTTCATCGTGTATGTCACTCCGTGCGGTTCGTCGGATTGTCAGGGTCTCAGCCAGCAGCCATCAGCTCGTCGAAGCTGAGCGATTTCTCGTTGATCTTCGCACCGCCGAGCACCCAGTCGACGACATTCTGCTCGATCACGAGGGCCTCGATCTCGCCGAGTCGCTCGCGATCACTGAAGTAGTGCCGCACGACCTCGGCCGGATTCTCGTAGGCCTGCGCGAACTCCTCGATCTGGGCCCGGATCTGGTCGGGCTTGGCCTGGAGTTTCTCGCGACGGACGATCTCGCCCACCAGCAAGCCCAGCCGGACCCGTCGTTCGGCCTGTTCGGTGAAGGCGTCGACCGGCACCGGGATGTCCTTGACATCGACGCCTCGCGCGGCGAGGTCATTGCGCGCGCGCTCGGCGAGCGCTTCGCCCTCGCCGCGAACCAGCGCCTTGGGCAGCTCGAAGTCACTCGCCGCGGCGAGGCTGTCCATGACATTGCCCTTGGTGCGGGAGCGAACCCGCTGGCCGACCTCGCGCTCGAGGTTGCGGCGGATATCCTGGCGCATCGCCTCGACGTCACCATCGGCCTGGCCGAGTTCACGCGCGAAGTCGGCGTCGACGGCCGGCAGCACCGGTTCCTCGACCCTGGTCGCCGTGATGTCGAAGCTGGCGGTCTTGCCGGCGAGTTCCTTCGATCCGTAGTCTTCCGGGAAGGCCACCGGGCTGCTGCGGGATTCACCCGCCTTCATGCCATGCACCGCGGCTTCGAAGTCGGGCAGCATGCGCCCTTCCCCCAGCACGAAGGCAAAACCCTCGGCGGTGCCGCCCTCGAAGGCGACATCGTCGATCTTGCCGACGAAATCGATGGTGGCCTGGTCGCCGTCGGCCGCGGCCCGGTCGACCTCGTTCCAGGTGACCCGCTGCTTGCGCAGGATGTCGATGGTCTTGTCGATCTCCGCGTCGCCGACCTCGCAGCTGACGCGCTCGACCTCGAGCCCGTCGAGCGCGGGCGGCGTGATCTCCGGATAGACCTCGAAGGTCGCGTCGAACGCCAGCGCGCCTTCGGCGGCATCCTCGCGCGGCGCGATGCTGGGCTCGCCGGCGACCCGCAGGGAGTGCTCGGCGATGCCGTCGCTGAACGCCTTGCCGACGACGTCGCCGAGGACTTCGGCGCGCACCTGCCCACCGTAGCTCTGGGACACGATCTTCATCGGCACCTTGCCGGGCCGGAAGCCGGACATCTTGACCGTGCGCGAGAGCTTGCGCAGCCGCTGTTCGACCTCGCGGTCGATCTCGGCCATCGTGACCGTCATGGAAAGCTTGCGTTCGAGATTGCCAGTGTTTTCGAGTTGGGTTGCCATGTCTGTCGTCTTGTCTGATCGGCCCCTGGCCTGTGCGCGTATCCTGCGCGTGGCGCGATGATCCGGCCAAGCGCGGGAGCTTCCTCGCCCGGAGCGGTATCCGCACGAGCCCTGCCACGAATACGATGGTGCGGCCGAAAGGACTCGAACCTTCACGCCAGCGAAGGCGCCAGGACCTAAACCTGGTGCGTCTACCAATTCCGCCACGGCCGCCTACGGGCAGCCGGCTATTCTAGCGCATGCGTCAGGCCCTGGGCCCCGGCCTGGCCGGGCGGCTCCGGCCGGGGGTGGATCCGGTACCACGCGACGTAAAGCGCGGGCACGAACAGGACCGTGAGGACCGTCGCGAAGATGAGCCCGCCCATGATCGAGAACGCCATCGGCCCCCAGAGGACATCGCGCGACAGCGGGATCATCGCCAGCACCGCGGCCGCCGCGGTCAGGGAGATCGGCCGGAATCGCCGCACCGCCGACTCGCGGACCGCGACCCACACCGCGATGCCCTCGTCGATGTCCTGGCGGATCTGGTCGACGAGGATCACGGTGTTGCGCATGATCATCCCGCCCAGCGCTATGGTACCCAGCATGGCCACGAAGCCGAAGGGCTTGTCGAAGACCAGCAGCGCGGCCGCGACCCCGATGATGCCCAGCGGCGCGGTCAGCAGCACCATCGCCGCCAGCGAGAAGCGCCGCAATTGCAGCATCAGCAGCATCACGACGATGCCCAGCATCATCGGCATGCCGGCGGCGATCGAGGCCTGGGCAAGCGCGTTGTCCTCGGCCGGCCCGGCCACCTCGATGCGATAGCCGGGCGGCAGGTCGGCGCGCAGGGGATCCAGCCACGGATCGAGTTGCGCGGCCACATGCGGCGCCTGGGCGCCATCGGCGAGGTCGGCCTGGACCATGATCATCGGGGTACGGCTGCGCCGCCAGATGATCGGCTCCTCCATCACCGTCTCGATGCTCGCGACCTGCGACAGGGCCACGCTCGTGCCCAGGGCGGTCGGCACCTGGAGTCCGGCCAGCGCCTCGATCGAATCGCGTTCTCCCGGCGGGGCCCGCATCACGACCTCGATCAGCTGGTCGTCCTCGCGGTAGCGGCCGATCGTCGCCCCCGTCACCGCCGTGCCCACCGCCTGGGCGATCTGCATGCTGCCCAGGCCGAGGCGGCGTGCCCGTGCCTGGTCCACCGCAATACGCAGCGCCGGCGCCTGCAGGCCCCAGCCCTCGTGGGGATCGATGACCGCCGGATGGTCGCGGATGACCCGGGCCACGTCCCCGGCGATCGTCTTGAGCGTCGCGATATCGTCGCCCAGCACCCGCAGCTGGATCGGATAGGCGACCGGCGGGCCCAGCGGAGGCCGGTAGACCCGCGCCCGCAGGCCCGGGAAGTCGCGCTCGAGGATCTCGCGCAGGCGCTCGATCGCCCGGTCACGGCCCGCCACGTCGCGGTTCAGGATCACGTACTGGGCGAAGTTGGGTCGGAACAATTCCTGGTTGAGCGCGAGATAGTAGCGAGGCGAACCGTTGCCTACGTAGCCGACATAGGTGAGGACATCCTCGTCCTCGTCGAGCCGCGCCTCGAACCGCCGGGCCTGCGCTTCGGTGGCGGCGTAGCTCGAACCCTCCGGCAGCCAGAGTTCGACCAGGATCTCGGAGCGGTCCGAATCGGGAAAGAACTGCTTCTCGGTGAATCCCATGCCGATCACGCCGGCCACGAAGCCCAGCACGGTCACGGCCAGGGTGAGCCAGCGCCGCCGCATGCAAAAGTCGATGAGCCAGCGCAAGCGCCGGTAGAAGGGGGTATCGAAGACCTCCCGCGGCTCTTCCTTGCCACGCCCGAGCACGTAGTAGCCGATGAACGGGGTGGCGCCGACCGCCACCACCCAGGAAACCAGCAGGGCCGTGGTCACCACCGCGAAGATGCCGAAGGTGTATTCGCCGGTGGCCGATTTCGCGGTCGCGATGGGAAGGAAGCCGACGGCCGTCACCAGGGTGCCGGTCAGCATCGGGAAGGCGGTGGTCCGGTAGGCGAAGGTCGCGGCCCGGAATCGGTCCAGGCCCTCGTCCATCTTGCGGGCCATCATCTCGATCGCGATCATCGCATCGTCGACCAGCAGGCCCAGGGCGATGATGAGGGCCCCGGCGGAGATGCGGTGCATGTCGATCCCGAAGTACGACATCAGCACGAAGGTTCCGGCAAGCACCAGGGGGATCGACAAGGCCACGACCGATCCGACCCGCAGGCCCAGGCTCAGGAAGCTCACCGCCAGCACGATGCCGATCGCTTCGGCCAGGACCTTCATGAACAGCCCCACCGCCCCTTGCACGATCCGGGGCTGGTCGGACACCTTGGTGAAGGAGATGCCCAGCGGCAGGTCGGCCTCGATGCGCGCCATGCTTGCCTCGAGGTTCCGGCCCAGGCGGATCACGTCGCCATCGCCGACCATCGAGATGCCCAGCCCGATCGCCTGCTTGCCGTCGAAGCGCATGGTCCACACCGGCGGATCGACATAGCCGCGCGTCACCCGGGCGATGTCGCCGAGTCGGGTCAGTCGTCCGCCGACGTTGAGCGTCAGCGACTCGATCTGGGCGACCGAATCGAACTGGCCGGTCACGCGCAGGGGTATCGAATACGATTCACCCGCGATGACGCCACCCGGCGCGACGATGTTCTGCGCCTGCAGCTGCTCGGCGATCGCCTGCGCGCTCACGCCGAGGTTGGCGAGCTGTCGCGACGAGACCTCGATGTAGATGCGCTGTTCCTGGACGCCGAAGAGTTCGATCTTCTGGACGTCCGGAACCCGCAGCAGCTCCTGGCGCACATCCTCGGCGGTGCGACGCAGCTCCTCGAGGTCGAAGCCGTCGCCGGTGATGGCATAGATCGTCCCGAAGACGTCGCCGAACTCGTCGTTGAAGAAGGGACCGAGGACTTCGCCCGGCAGCAGCGCGCGGATGTCGCCGACCTTCTTGCGCACCTGGTACCAGATCTCCGCCACCTCGCCCGGGGGCGAGGAATCCTCCAGCTCGAGGATGATCAGCGACTCGCCCGGTCGCGAATAGCTGATCGTGTGCTTGAAGTACGGGACTTCCTGGAGGGTCTTCTCGATCCGGTTGGTCACGACCTCGTCGACCTGGGAGGTCGTCGCTCCCGGCCAGATGGTGCGAACCACCATGGCCCTGAAGGTGAAGTCGGGATCCTCGCGCTGGCCGATCTGCAGGTAGGAGTAGGCTCCGGAAGCCGCCACCAGCAGCAGGATGAACAGGGTGAGCTGCGGAAAGCGCAGCGCCATCGCCGAGAGATTGAAGCGCTCCCGCCCGCCCGCGGGCGTCGGGCTCACCGGACGCCCTCCTCGAGCCGGACCTTCTGGCCGGCATGCAGCAGGTTGGCGCCGGCCACGACGACGCGATCGCCGGGTCGCAGCCCGTCCTCGACCAGAACACCGTCGTCACGCATCTCGCCGATCTCGACCGCCACGCGGGACACCGTGGCATCCGGCCCCACCACCCAGACCCCGGCGTCACCGTCCCTGGCGAGCAGGGCCGACAGCGGAACGAGGATGCCGCGGCGCGAGTCGCGGACCGCCTCGACCGTCGCGCTCATGCCGAGCGCGATTCCCTCGGTGTCACCCAGCAGGGACAAGCGCATCGGATAGCTGCGGGTCGCCGGATCGGCCACCGGGGAAAGTTCGCGCAGCCGGGCCTCGAAGCCGCGTCCGGCGAGCGCCGGCAGGCTGACCCGCCAGCGCTCGATGGCTGCGATCGCACCCAGGTCGGCTTCCGGCACATCCACGAGCAATTCGAAGTCGCCCAGGGGGGCGACCCGGATCACGACCTGACCGGCGGCGACCACCTGTCCCGCTTCGGCATCGACCCCGGTGACCACCCCCGGCGAGTCGGCCCGCAGGTCCTGGAAGCGGGAGGTGTTGCGGGCGCTGGCCAGGCCCGCGCTCGCCTGGTCGGCTCGCGCCCGGGCGGCGTCGGCCGCCGCCTGCTGCCGGTCCAGCTGGCCCTGGCTGACATAGCCCTGTTCGCGCAGTTCCCGGATCCGCTCGAGTTCGCTCTCCGCCAGCGCCAGCTCGGTGCGCGCCGCCTCGAGAACGGCCCGCGCCGAATCGATCGCGGGCCGGACATCCTGCGGATCGAGGCTGGCGAGGCTCTGGCCTGCCTGCACCCGATCGCCGATCGACACCTTGCGCTCGGCGATCTTGCCGCCGATCCGGAAACCGTAGCGGGTTTCGATCCGGGGCCGCACCTCGGCCGGCAGACGCAGCGAATGGCTGAGAACCTGCTCGCCCACCACCAGCGTGCGGACCGGTCGCGGGATCTCGGACGTCGGCGCCTCCACCTTGCCGTCGCAGGCGGCGAGCAGGACGGCGAGCAGCAGGCCGCCCAGCGCTCCGGCAACGGAATTCGCAGGCCACGGGGTCATGCCATCGGTCCGGTCGCACGCGCGTGGAGTACCCATTGCCATGGGAGATTTCATCGGGATGCCGGCCGGTGCCGTGGATCGTTGGGAGGTCCCGGATTCGCTCGTCCGGGAGTGACGGGACAATAACTGACTCACCGGTCATCAAGATATTGAAAGCTGGATCGCGTGTCAACAGCCAGCGCTGCGCCCCGCCTACAATCGCAGCCATGCCCCAGTCCCGATCCGGCCACATCATCCATGGGGTCGACCACTACGAGAACTTCCCGGTCGCCTCGCGTCTCGTACCGGCGCGCCTGCGCCCGGCGATCATCGCGATCTATGACTTCGCCCGCCACGCCGACGACATCGCCGACGAGGGCGATGCCGACACCGCGCAACGCCTTGCCGAACTGCGTCGCCTGCGCGAAGCGATCCTGGCGGATCGACGCGAGCTTCCGGTCCTGCGCAACGTGCTGGCCGCCGCCGATGCCCACGGCCTGCCGCGCGAACCCCTGCTCGCCCTGCTCGATGCCTTCGAGCAGGATCTCGTGGTCAGCCGCTACCAGGATCGGGCCGGCCTGCTCGCCTACTGCCGACACTCGGCCAATCCGGTCGGCGAGCTGGTACTGCGCCTGTTCGGACGCTGGAGCGAAGCCACCCGCCCGGCCTCCGACGCCATCTGCTCGGGCCTGCAGCTGGTGAACTTCCTCCAGGACCTGGCGATCGACTGGCGACGCGGGCGACTCTACCTCCCGCTCGCCGCGCTGGCGCAAGCCGGACTCGACGCGGACGCGGTCGGCACAGCGGTCGAGGACGGACGGTCGAACCCGGCACTGTCGGCGGTCATCGCCGGAGAAGCCGGATTCGCCCGATCACTGCTGCTCGCCGGCGCCGGACTGCCAGCCCAGGTGCCATTGCGGCTGGCGCTCGAGCTGCGGGCGATACTCGCCGGAGGCCACCGCATCCTCGACCGGCTCGCCGGCTCGGGATACGATCCGATCGCCGAGCGCCCCCGGCTCGGCTGGCGCGATGCGCCAGGACTGATCATGCTCGCCGCCCGCCCGCGTCGCCCCTCGGCGGGCGACACCGATCGCTCCACGGACCCGACCGACCCGTGACGACCCCAGACCAGTATTGCCAGGAGAAGGCCGCCGCCAGCGGCTCGAGCTTCTATTACAGCTTCCTGTTCCTGCCACCGCCGCGGCGCGCCGCGATCACCGCCCTCTACGCCTTCTGCCGGGAGGTCGACGATGTCGTGGACGAATGCTCCGATCCCGATATCGCCCGCACCAAGCTCGCCTGGTGGCGCGACGAACTGGCCCGCATGCAGGCGGCCGAACCCCAGCATCCGGTCACCCGTTCGCTGGCACCCCATGTCGATACCTACCAGCTCGATGTCGGCGCCATGCACGAGATCATCGACGGCATGGAAATGGACCTGGACCAGAACCGCTATCTCGACTTCGAAGGCCTGCGGCTCTACTGCCATCGCGCCGCCGGAGTGGTCGGGCTGCTCGCGGCGCGGATCTTCGGCAGCCATGCGCCGGGCTCGACCGACGAGTACGCCCAGCGACTCGGACTCGCCTTCCAGATGACCAACATCATCAGGGATGTCGGCGAGGACGCCCGGCGCGGACGCATCTACCTGCCGCTCGAGGACCTGCGCCAGTTCGGGATAACACCCGCCGCGCTGCTCGACTGCCGGGATTCCCCCGCGCTCGCCGAGCTTCTCGCCTTCGAGGCGAAGCGCGCCCGCGAGTTCTATCGCGAAGCCTTCGAACTGCTCGACCCGCGGGACTACCGGGACCAGCGCGCCGGCCTGATCATGGCGGCGATCTATTCGACCCTGCTCGACGAGATCGAGGACGATGGCTTCCGGGTCCTCGAGCAGCGCATCTCGCTGACCCCGATCCGCAAGTTCTGGCTGGCCTGGCGCACCTGGATGCGGGCGCGCCCACCCGCGATCGGCGGACGGTGAGCACGCTCGGCCGCGACCCCGCTGCGGATAAGGGCGCGGCGCCGCAGCCGCGCATCGCGATCATCGGCGGCGGCTGGGCGGGCCTTGCCTGCGCGCTTGCGCTGCGCCATCACGGCCCCCGGCTCGATGTCTTCGAGGCCTCCCCGTTGTGGGGCGGTCGTGCCCGCAGCGCCCGCTTCCGGCTTGCCGACCGGGAGGTGACCCTCGACTGTGGCCAGCACCTCCTGGTCGGCGCCTACAGCGCCTGTCTCGCCCAGATCGCCGAGCTCGGCGCCGACGCCGAGGCGCAGCTCGTGCGCCAGCGCCTGCGCCTCGTCTCGCCAGGCGGCCTGGAGCTGCGCCGCCTGCCGCTGCCCGGGCGGCTCGGGCTCGGCGCCGGGCTGTTGCTGGCGCGCGGACTGTCGCTGACCGAGAAGCTCGCGGCGGCAAGGCTGATGGCGGGCCTGGGCGCGTCGGACTGGCGCCCGGCGCCGACGATCGACACCGCCGCCCAGCTCTTCGTCGCGCACCGCCAGCCCGCCCGGCTGGTTCGGCGACTCTGGGAACCGCTTTGCGTGGGCGCCCTCAACACCCCCTCCGACGAAGCCTGCGCCACCAGCTTCGCCGCCGTCCTGCGCGACACCCTGGGCGGCCCGGCCGATGCCGCGGACTTCCTGCTCCCGCAGGCGCCCCTGGCCGACCTGCTGTCCACGCCCGCGCTGGAGCGCCTGCGCAGCGCCGGTGTCAGCCTGCATCCGACCTGCCCGGTCGCCTCGACGATCGCAAGCGAAGGCCGCTGGCGGCTCGCGCTGCGAGGTTCCCGGCAGGATCCCGCGCATCGCTACGACCATGTCGTGGTCGCCACCGATGCCCATGCCGCCGCAAGGCTCGTCGCCCCTCTCGACGACGCATGCGGCCAGCGCCTGGGCGAGTTCGGCTTCACCCCGATCGCCACCGCCTACCTGGGCTGGCACGAGAAGCTCGACCTGCCCCCGGCGACGATGCTCGACGAGGACCGCGATGCCCGCGAGCCCGGCCAGTGGCTCTTCGACCGTGGCCGGCAGGCGGACCTGACGATCGGGGCGGTGGTGATCAGCGCGCGCGATCGCCTCGCCGATCTCGACAGCCAGGCGCTGGGCGCCGCAACGGCGGCGCAGGTCCGTCGACAGCTCGGCCTGCCGCCGCCAGCCGACGTCCGCATCCTGAACGAGCACCGGGCCACCTGGCGCTGCACCGCCGGCAGGCCACGGCTGGCGGTCGATGCGCTTGCCGGCGTTGCGCCGGGAATGTGGCTGGCCGGCGACTATCTCGAGGAGGACTATCCGGCGACGCTCGAATCGGCCATCCGCTGCGGCCGCCGGGTCGCCGGACGAATCGACGCCACGCTCCGGTGAGCTATTCCTCCCAGGCCTGGGCGAGCGCTTCGTCGACCTGTTCGACGGCAATCGTGTCCAGCCCCTCGATCGCCCGCTTCGGGGCGTTGGAGCGTGGCACCAGGGCTCTCGAGAAACCGAGCTTGGCGGCCTCGCGGAGCCGCTCCTGGCCGCGGGGCGCCGGCCGAATCTCGCCGGCCAGGCCGACCTCGCCGAAAACGACCAGGCCGCGCGGCAGGGGCCGGTCGCGCAGGGACGAGACCACCGCCAGCAGGACCGCGAGATCGGCGGCCGGCTCGGCGATCCGCACCCCGCCGACCGCGTTGATGAAGACGTCCTGGTCGAAGCAGGCGATACCGGCATGGCGATGCAGGACCGCCAGCAGCATGGCGAGGCGATTGTGTTCGAGCCCGACGCTCAGGCGGCGCGGATTGGGAACATGCGCGGTATCGACCAGCGCCTGCACCTCGACCAGCAGCGGCCGCGTCCCCTCCTGGGTCACCAGCACGCAGGAGCCCGGCACCTCGCGCTCGCGCTGCGTGAGGAACAGCGCCGACGGATTGGAAACGCCGCGCAGGCCACGGTCGGTCATGGCGAACACGCCCAGTTCATTGACCGCGCCGAAGCGGTTCTTGAAGGCGCGCACGAGACGATACGAGGAATGGGTGTCGCCTTCGAAGTACAGCACCGTATCGACGATGTGCTCGAGCACCCGTGGCCCGGCCAGCGTCCCCTCCTTGGTCACATGGCCGATCATGACGATCGCCACGCCGGTCTGCTTGGAGAGCCGGGTCAGCTGCGATGCGCACTCGCGCACCTGCGCCACCGAACCCGGGGCGGATTGCAGCTCGGCCGAGTAGATGGTCTGGATCGAATCCACCACCACCAGCGTCGGCCGGCGCCGCTCGATCTCGCCGATGATGCGCTCGAGCGCCGTTTCGGCCATGAGGGGCGCATCCGATCCCTCCAGGCCGAGCCGTCGCGCCCGCAGCGCGATCTGGGAGGCGGACTCCTCGCCGCTGACATAGAGCACCGGCCGCTCGCGCGCCATGTGGACCAGGGCCTGCAGGAGCAGGGTCGACTTGCCGATGCCGGGGTCGCCGCCGATGAGCACCACCGAGCCATCGACGAGGCCACCGCCGAGGACCCGGTCGAACTCCCCGCTGCCGGTCGACACCCGGCTGACGTCCTCGGTGGAAACCTCCGAGATCGAGACCACCGGCTGGCTCGGGGCGATCGACTGGAAACGCCCGGCGCCGCCGCGGGCTTCGGCGATCGTTTCCTCGAGCGTGTTCCACTCGGCGCAATGCGGACACTGGCCCTGCCACTTGGCGGCAACGCCGCCACAGGCGGTGCAGACATGCTGGACCTTCGCGCGGGCCATCAGTGCGCGTTCCGCTCCGCATCCGTCCCGGCCACCCGCAGCGGCACCCGGGGCGCGAGGGCGCACATGAGTTCGTAGCCGATCGTCCCGGCGGCGGCGGCGACCTCGTCGATGGGCACGCCCTCCCCCCACAGCTCGACCGGCGTGCCGATGTCGGCCCGCGGTACCGGCTCGAGGTCGACGCTGAGCATGTCCATGGACACCCGGCCGACCAGCTGGGTCCGGACGCCGCCGACCATGACCGGCGTCCCGGTCGGCGCGTGCCGCGGATAGCCATCGGCATAGCCGCAGGCAACGGTGCCGATGCGCATCGGAGCCGGGGCGGTGAACGTCGCCCCATAACCCACCGACTCGCCGGCCTCGATGCGACGCACCGCGATCAGCTCGGACGCCAGCGTCATGCCGGCCCGCAAGCCGAGGCTGGCGGCGCTGCGGCTTTCGAAAGGACTGCCCCCGTACAGCATGATGCCGGGCCGGATCCAGTCGGCGTGCGCAACCGGGCTGGCCAGCACGGCCGCCGAATTGGCGAAGGAGCACGGGCCGGGGGACGCCTGCCGGAGGGCGCGGATCCGGGCGAACGCCGGCTCGATCCCGCCGGGCCGGTCGGCGTTGGCGAAATGACTCATGAGGCCGAGCTCGGCGCTGCCCGCGAAGGCCCCGAGCCGGGTGCGCGCCGCCACGATGCCGGCGCCATCGAAGCCGAGCCGATGCATGCCCGAGTCGAACTTGAGCCAGATCGCTGGCGGCACCGCTCCCGCTTCGCGCGCGGCGGCCTCGATCCAGTCGAGCTGGATCGCCGAATGCACCGCGATGTCGAGACGCTCGCGGATCGCCTGGCTGGCATCGGCCGGTTCGAAGGGACCTTCGAGCATCAGGATGCGACGCTCGGGATAGCGCTCGCGCAGCATCGCGGCGCGATCGAATTCGAGCAGGGCCAGCCCGTCGGCAGCAGCGAAGGCGGCGGCCGTCCTCAATAGTCCATGGCCATAGCCATCGGCCTTGAGCACGGCCCAGATGCGCGCGCCGGGCGCCGCGGCGCGCGCGCGCGCCAGGTTGGCGGCGAGCGCCGCCGGATGGATCGTCGCCTGGATGGGTCGGGGCATGCAGGAACTATACACAGGCGCGCCGAGTGGGTAATACGGCGGCCGACCGTGGGAATCGTTCGTGGTATAAACGCCCCGCCCCTGCCGAACGCCGGGCGCAGAGTGCCGGTGGCGCCACCGGCAGCCAGGAGCAGCACCCCACCGGCCAAGGGCGAATGAAGCGCGGGTTCTACACGATCATTGCGGCGCAGTTCTTTTCCTCGCTCGCCGACAACGCACTGCTCATCGCCGCGATCGCCCTGCTGATCGAGATGCAGGCGCCGGCCTGGATGACGCCGCTGCTCAAGCTCTCCTTCACGATCTCCTACGTCATGCTCGCCCCCTTCGTCGGCGCCGTCGCCGATTCCTTTCGCAAGGGCCGGGTCATGCTGGTCACCAATGCGGTGAAGATGATCGGCTGCCTGCTGATGTTCATGACCCTCCATCCCGTGCTCGCCTACGGCGTCGTGGGATTCGGGGCCTCCGCGTATTCGCCGGCCAAGTACGGCATCCTCACCGAACTGCTGCCGCCCGAGAAACTGGTCGCGGCCAACGGCTGGATCGAGGGCGCCACGGTCGGATCGATCATCATCGGCACCCTGATCGGCGGAGCGCTGATCCATCCGGACATCGCCGGCCTGCTGCTGTCCATCGACCTGCCGGGCATCGACCTCGGCATCGACACGCCGGCCTCGGCCGCGATCACGGTCATCGCGGGGATCTATTTCATCGCCGGCATCCTGAATCTCTGGATCGTCGACACCGGGGCACGCTACAAGGCGCAGCAACGCAATCCGCTGCGCCTGATCGCCGACTTCGCGCGCGCCAATGTCATGCTCTGGTCGGACCGACTCGGCCAGATCTCCCTGTCGGTGACGACCCTGTTCTGGGGCGCCGGCGCCACCCTGCAGTTCATCGTCCTCGACTGGGCGCGCGAGGCGCTCGACATGTCGCTGGACAAGGCCGCCGTCCTGCAGGGGATCGTCGCCGTGGGCATCGCGTTCGGCGCAGTGGCCGCGGCCCGCCATGTCCCGTTGCGCCGTTCGCTGCGGATCCTGCCGGTAGGCGTGGCGATGGGGCTGGTCGTCCCGCTGATGACCCTCATCGAGACGACCGCCCTTGCAGTGCCCCTGCTGGTGATCGTCGGCCTGCTGGCCGGTTTCTTCGTGGTGCCCATGAACGCGCTGCTCCAGCATCGCGGCCATGTCCTGCTCTCGGCGGGCCATTCGATCGCGGTGCAGAACTTCAACGAGAACATGAACATCCTGCTGATGCTCGGCCTCTATGCCTGGCTGCTGGGCAGCGACCTGAGCGTCAACGCGGTGATCTGCATGTTCGGCGGCTTCATCGCGGTGACCATGGTGCTGGTCATCGTCGTCCACGCCCGCAACCAGAAGCGCTTCGACTCCGAATCGCTCATCGGGCAGCACAAGCCACTGCGGGACCCCGACCTTACGTAGCAAGCGGCGGCGCGACCCCAGGCCGGACGGGTGCGCCCCGCCTTACCCGGGCGGACCGGCGGTCGCGCGCGCGAGACAGAGATCCTGCCAGCAACGCGCCTTGTCCTCGTGCCGATCCCGCAACAGGTAGGCCGGGTGATAGGTCACCACCACCGGCACATCGAGTTCGCCCACGCGATAGCGATGGACCCGTCCGCGCAGGCTGGCAATGCTGGCATCGGTACCGAGCAGTGTCTGCGCCGCGAAACGGCCCACCACGAGGATCAGTCGCGGGCGCAGCAATTCGACCTGGCGGCGCAGGAAGGGCGCGCACTGCTCCACCTCTTCGGGACGCGGATTACGGTTGGCCGGCGGGTGGCACTTGAGCACATTGGCGATGAAGACACCCCGGTCGCGACCCAGGCCGACCGAGGCCAGCATCGCATCGAGCAGGCGCCCCGCCTGGCCGACGAAGGGCTCCCCCCTGCGATCCTCCTCGACACCCGGCGCCTCCCCGATCACCATCCAGTGGGCCTGCCGGTCGCCGACGCCGAAAACCGTCTGGCTGCGCGCCCTCGACAGACTGCATGCCTCGCACAGGGCGACGCGCTCGCGCAGGCCGTCGAGATCGAGACCGGCGAGATCGGCCGGGCCAGCCGCCGGGGACAGCCCTGGCGTCGGCGATGGCGACGCCCGCAGAACCCAGGCGGGGCCGATGTCGAGGGCGGCCCACGCCCTGCGCTGGCTCTCGTTCATGGCAGCGCGCGCGCCATCACGATCGCGTCCTCGCGCGTGCCGCCGGCGGCCGGATAGTAGCCGCGTCGCAGGCCGATGCGTCGAAAGCCGCGGCTTTCGTAGAGGTGGATGGCGATGGGGTTGCTCGGGCGCACTTCGAGCAGCATGCGGCCCGCGCCGCGTCGCACGGTGTCCTCGAGGAGCCAGTCGAGCATCGCGGCGCCGATGCCCCGGCCCTGCAGGGCCGGGGCCACCGTGATGTTCAGCAGATGGACTTCCTCGGGCGCCCACATCAGCAGCGAATACCCGCAAGGATCCACGGCCGGCGCACCACGGGCGGAGCCCAGGCCGAAGAGCCATGCATCGTGCCCGGCCCGGATCGAACTCACGAAATTCTGCAGCGTCCAGGGATATTCATAGGCCTCGCGCTCGATGCGCTCGACCCGCACGCAGTCGCCCTCTCCCATCGCCCGGGCTTCCAGCCGATCGGTCTCCTGCCAGGCCCGCGCCGCCATCTCAGGCTCCGGCGGCGCGCAGCGCGCGCTGTTCATCGACATCGAGCGCAACCTTCTCGCGGACATAGCGTGGGGCCGCGTCTGCCGGATCCAGCCAGCTCGTCGCCGGATCGGCGGCGATCATCGCGATGGCCGCGGCATCCGCTCGCGTATCGACCGGCGCGATGCCGAGGCGAACGAGGGCATCGCGCAGATCGGGATGGCGGTGCTGGGCATCCCCGGTGAATCGCAGGCCGGGATGTCGCCGCGCCCAGTGTTCGAGGGCTGCGACGACCTGCTCCGGGCCCGCGCAGCCGGGCTCGAGGAGGGTCGACACCGCGGCCCTGTTGCACGCGGCTTGAACCGCGGGCGCGAAGACGCCGAAATAACACTCGCCCATGCGGGCGTCGTTGGCGACGAAGACAGGGGACTCGCCCATTCCCTTTCCACCCTGTGTCGCTGCCGGCCCGAGCGCAAGGGCAACCGCGGCGGCTTCGAGGGTGCCCACCGGGCAGACCGGGATCCCGAGTGCGATGCCAAGGCCCTGTGCCATGGCGCAGGCCACCCGCAGGCTGGTGAACCCGCCCGGCCCCGCCTCGAAGGCGACGCCAGCGAGATCGGCAGGGCGGCTCGCCGTGCGCGCCATCAGCCCGGATACGAGTGGCAGCAGGCGGGCCGAATGCGATTGCGCGACATTCTCGGTGACGACCGCGAGTTCGTCCGGCGCATCACCGCGGCGCAGGGCCACCGAAGCCGATTCGCCGAAGACGGCGATGGCGAGCACGATACCGCTGGGGTGACTTGCCGGGATGGTCATGGGCGGCAATTGTACCGAGCGACTGGTCGGCCAACGACACCGCGGAGCGCATCGGGAGGCACTTCGACGAACCGCCGGCGGGAAGCCCGCAGGGGTCTAGTGCGGTCGCTGCGGGCCGCGGTTTTCGAAGGGAATGGGATTCTGGCGCAATTGCTCGCGCAGGGCCCGACGCTCCTCGGGGGACAGGCGCGCCCTGCTCAGGCCGGCACCGGGCCCGAGCGCGTCGGGCCGCAGCGCCGCAGCGGGCCGGGTATCGGAGATATCCTGGCGAAGCAATTCGGAGCGGAAGCGAGTACGCTCGACATCACCCATTCGACGGGCCCCATCGGCCATTGCATCGACACTGACGGCGAGGACCATCGCACCGAGGAAGAGTGAAGGAGGAATCCTCATGCCCCAATTCTATGCCAGTGCCCGCCATATGCCACAATGCCCGGGTAAACGGTGTAACAAGCCGTAAGCCTCGCAGGTCCGTCTCGCGGCCATGCGAAACCCACTGGTTATGATTGCGCCATGAGCCCAGCGCAAAACCGGATCCTGGTCGTCGACGACGACCCCAAGATGCGCGATCTCCTGCGCCGCTACCTGAGCGACAACCAGTTCGAGGTCAGCCTCGCCCAGGACGCCGCAGCGATGAACCGCCTGATGCTGCGCGAGCCCTTCGACCTGATCGTGCTCGACCTCATGATGCCCGGCGAGGACGGCCTGTCGGTCGTCCGCCGCCTGCGCGGCGCCAACGATCGCACGCCGATCATCATGCTCACGGCCAAGGGTGACGACATCGACCGCATCGTCGGTCTCGAGGTCGGCGCCGACGACTACCTGCCCAAGCCTTTCAATCCCCGTGAACTGCTGGCGCGCATCCATGCGGTGCTGCGTCGCCGCCCGCCCCCCGAAGCGCCCGGCGCGCCGACGACCGAGGCGGCCGAAGTCGAGTTCGGCCCGTTCCTCCTCAATCTCGCGACCCGCGCCCTGACGCGCGATGGCGAACCCATCCCCCTCACCACCGGCGAGTTCAGCGTCCTCAAGGTCCTCGGCCAGAACCCCCGTGTACCGATGTCGCGCGAAAAGCTGATGGCGCTCGCACGGGGTCGCGAGTACGGCGCCTACGACCGCAGCCTCGATGTGCAGATCTCCCGCCTGCGCAAGCTGATCGAAGCCGATCCCCAGCAGCCACGCTACATCCAGACCGTCTGGGGCGTCGGCTACGTGTTCATCCCGGACGACAAGTAAGCCGGCGTGCCCCAGCGTCGCATGCGGATCAGCCTGTTCTGGCGGACCTTCATGCTGCTCGTCGTGCTGGTGGTGGCCAGCCTCGCGCTCCTGCTCGGCGTGATGCGCTGGCTCGACCGGGCGCCGGCCGAGCAGCGCCTGGCCTGGGAGATCGCCTCGGTGGCAAACCTGACGCGATCCGCCCTGATCAGCTCCCAGCCCGAGCGCCGCCTGATGCTCCTGCGCGAGCTCGCCCGCGACGAAGGGGTGCGGGTCCTGCCGCTCGAGTCGTCCGATCGCATCGAAGCCGACCTGCGCAGCGACCGGGTGCACGACCTGCGGGGCTATCTGCAGAATCTGCTGGGATCGGACACCATCGTCGTCCTCGGTTCGGTCAACGACATCGACGGACTCTGGGTGAGCTTCGACATCGAGGGCGACGGCTACTGGCTGCTGATGCAGCGCCGGCGCCTCGAGCGCCACTTCGGCTCGGGCCTGTCGGTCGTCCTCGGCCTGTCGGCCGGCCTGTCCCTGCTCGGCGCCCTGATCCTCAGTCGTCTCGTCAACCAGCCGCTGTCGCGGCTGGCGGGGGCATTGGGGGCCTTGAGCCGGGGCGAACCGGCCCCGCGCCTGCGCGAGGAACTCGTCGTCAGCGAGATTGCCGAAGTCAACCGGCGATTCAACCAGATGGCGAGCGATCTCTCGGCGCTGGAGGCGGACCGCTCGATCGCACTCGCCGGGATCTCGCACGACATCCGCAGCCCGCTCGCGCGCCTGCGCATGGAAATCGAGCTGGCGCCCCTCGAGGAAGCGCAGCGCACACCCATGGTCGAGGATATCGAACGCATCGACAGGATCGTCGGCCAGTTCGTCGATTTCGCCCGCGCCGGCCAACCGCCCCGCTTCGAGCAGGTCGACGTCGCGGACCTGCTCGACCAGCTGCCGGCGCCCTACCGGCAGCAATCCGGTGAACCCGTGGTCGAACTGTCCGTGTTCGCGCCGGCCAGCCTGCGCTGGCACGGCGATCCCGTCGACCTGCAGCGAGCGATCGGCAATCTCATCGACAATGCGATCCGCTACGGGCGCGGCCCAGGACAGGCGATCGCGAAGATCACGGTGTCGGCACGACGCGCGGCCGGAGGCATCGAGCTCAGCGTCGCCGACGAAGGCCCCGGCGTCCCGGAAACCGCGCTCGCGGAACTGCGGCGGCCCTTCAGCCGGCTCGATCTCGCCCGTGGCGGCAACGAAGGCTCCGGACTGGGACTGGCGATCGTCGATCGGCTCGCGCGGCGCTATGGTGGCCAGCTCGAACTGCGCAACCGGCCGGCGGGTGGGCTGGCCGCCATCCTGCAGTTGCCCGACCAGCGCCGGCGCGGCGCGCGCGCCGAGGCAAGCGCGATCACCGAGACGCCGGTGAAGTCCTCATAGCCACAGGCAATCGAAGGCATACCTAAAGGCAATTGGCGGCGACATATCGGTCTGATAAGGTTCGCGGACAAGCACTGGTCACGACGATTTCACGAACCAGGAGGAGACCCGCCATGTCGAACCTGAAGGGAAGCCGTACACACGAGAACCTCAAGGCGGCGTTCGCCGGTGAAAGCCAGGCAAACCGACGCTATCTCTATTTCGCCAACAAGGCCGACGTCGAGGGGCATCCCGAAGTCGCAGCCCTGTTCCGTTCCACCGCCGAAGGCGAGACCGGCCATGCGCATGGCCATCTCGACTATCTCGCGGAAGTCGGCGACCCGGCTACCGATCTCCCCATCGGCAGCTCGTCGGACAACCTCAAATCGGCGGTGGCCGGCGAAACCCACGAATACACCGACATGTATCCGGGCATGTCCAGGGAAGCCCGGGACGAGGGTTTCGACGAAATCGCCGACTGGTTCGAAACCCTCGCCAAGGCCGAACGCTCGCACGCGAACAAGTTCGCCAAGGCGCTCGAGACCCTGGACGACTGATACGGGTTCGCTCGCAAGCCGGTAGCGGGCAAACCCCGCACACAGCGGGTCCCGCCTCACGGATGTGGGCGGGACGACCCGTTTCGTCGGGTTGCCGAAGGCCCGGAACCCATCGGCCCGGACACCAGGAGACCAGGCGATGAGCGTCAAGGAAGGCTCGCTCGAAGCACCCACGCGACATCCCATCGATTGGCGCGAACCGTCCTACTACGATGAACGCGCCTGCCAGGATGAAATGGAGCGGGTGTTCGACATCTGTCACGGATGTCGACGCTGCGTCAGCCTGTGCAACGCCTTCCCCACCCTGTTCGACCTGGTCGACGAAAGCGAGACCATGGAGGTCGATGGCGTCGATCGCGAGGACTACTGGAAAGTCGTCGACCAGTGCTACCTCTGCGATGTCTGCTACATGACGAAGTGTCCCTACGTTCCGCCCCACCCGTGGAACGTCGACTTCCCGCATCTGATGCTGCGCGGCAAGGCGATCCGGTTCCGCGCCGGCAACCCCCGCCGTTTTCGTGACGGCGTGCTGTCCTCGACCGACCGCAACGGCAGGCTGGCCTCGATCCCGATCGTGGTGCATGCGGTCAATGCCGCGAATCGCACTCCGCTCCTGCGCAAGGCGCTCGAAGGCAGCCTGGGCGTGCATCGCGACGCCTGGCTGCCGGAGTTCGCCAGCCCGAGTTTCCGCTCCCGACCCCCGGCCCGCGGCGCAACGATCGAAGCTCGCGACGGTGCGCGCACACCCGGCAAGGTCGCGATCTTCACCACCTGCTACGTCAACTACAACGAACCCGGCATCGGACGCGACCTCGCCGCCGTTCTCGAGCACAACGGGATTCCGTGGATCCTCGCCGAGAAGGAATACTGTTGCGGCATGCCGAAGCTCGAGCTCGGCGACCTCGAATCCGTCGCCCGGCTGAAGGCGAAGAACATCCCGCGGCTGGCGCGACTGGCCCGCGACGGCCATGCGATCCTCGCGCCGATTCCCTCCTGCGCCCTGATGTTCAAGCAGGAACTTCCGCTGATGTTCCCCGAGGACCAGGAGGTCCTGGCGGTGCGCGACGCCCTGTTCGACCCCTTCGAATATTTCGTCGCCCGTCACAAGGACGGTCTGCTGCGCACCGATTTCAGCCGTGAGCTCGGCAAGGTGTCCTACCACGTCGCCTGTCACCTGCGCGTCCAGAACATCGGCCAGAAGACGCGCGAGCTGCTGCAGCTGGTTCCGGCCACCGAAATATCGACGATCGAGCGCTGCTCGGGCCATGCGGGGACCTGGGGCGTGAAGAAGGAATTCCACGAAACCGCAATGAAGATCGGCCGGCCGGTGTTCCGGGCCGCCGGCAAGCATCCGGCCGGCGGCGAGCCCGACTGGGTGGCCTCGGATTGCCAGCTCGCCGGCCACCATATCGCGCAGGGCCTGGACGGCAAGGCCGACGACAGGCTCGCCCATCCGCTGACCCTGCTGCGAATGGCCTACGGGCTCGACTGAAGCCGGCGAGCGCGACCGAGGAGCGACGCCATGAGGAAACTGACGATCGAATCCCTGCTCAAGCTCGAGGACTACGCGAAGGCGCGTGACGAGTTCCGCCGCGAGGTGATGGCGCACAAGCGGGATCGCGCGCTGCGCCTGGGAGGGAATCTCAGCCTGCTGTTCGAGGATGAACTCACCGTTCGCTACCAGGTGCAGGAAATGCTGCGCATCGAGCGCACCTTCGAGGAAGCCGGCATCCGCGAGGAGCTCGACGCCTACAACCCGCTGATTCCCGATGGCAGCAACCTGAAGGCGACCATGATGATCGAGTATCCCGACGAGACGGTGCGCCGCGAACGGCTGGTCGCCCTCAAGGGAATCGAGCGGACTGTCTGGCTGCGCGTCGAGGGCCACGACAAGACCCTTGCGATCGCCGACGAGGATCTCGAGCGCGAGACCGAGGACAAGACCTCGGCGGTGCATTTCCTGCGCTTCGAGCTCGGCGCCGAGGCGGCAAGAAGCCTCAAGGGCGGCGCCACGCTGGCGGCCGGAGTGGAGCATCCGCAGTACCGCTTCACGGTCGATCCCGTGCCGGAAAACATCCGCGAGGCCCTGGCACGCGACCTCGACTGACGCCTCTCCTGCGGATTCGAACTCGACGGGAGAACGAAGCGCCGGGGCGCGGCCTCGCTTCAGGCCCGCATGATCAGGGCGATCGCGTGGGCCTCGATGCATTCGCCGCGCCCGACCGGACCGAGCCGCTCGCCGGTGCGCGCCTTCACGTTGACCCGATCGGGCTCGATCGCGAGCACCTCGGCGATGCGTTCGCACATCGCCGGAACGAAGGATGCCAGCCGCGGCGCCTGGGCGATGATCGAAGCGTCGATATTGCCGATGCGCCAGCCCCGTTTGCCCAGCACGCCCCCGATGTGTGCGAGCAACACCGCGCTGTCGGCGCCGCGCCAGCGGGGATCGGTGTCCGGGAAATGGCGGCCGATATCACCCAGCGCCGCCGCGCCGATCAGCGCATCGGTGACCGCATGCAGCAGCGCGTCGGCATCCGAATGCCCCAGCAGGCCATGGGAATGCGGAATCGTGACGCCACCGAGCACCAGGGGCCGCCCGGGCACCAGCGCATGGATGTCGTAGCCCTGGCCGATCCTGTAGGGCATCATCGCCGCCCCCCGGCCTGCCGCGCGCTGCCACGCGCGCCCAGCACCGCAACCATCGCGGCGAGGTCCCCGGCGCTGGTCACCTTGAAGTTGTCGCGATGGCCCGGTACCAGTCGAGGCCGATGGCCGGCCGCTTCGATCGCCGCCGACTCGTCGGTGGCATCCGGGCATGTCCGCAAGGCATCGCGCAGCATCCCGAGCCGGAACATCTGCGGTGTCTGCGCGAGCCAGAGCCCCGCCCGGTCGACGGTACCCCCGGAACGCGCCGGGCTTGCGTCGGCCTCGCGCTTGATTTCGTCGGCCTCGCGCTTGATCGTGTCGGCGACCGGCAGGGCCAGCAGGGCGCCGACCGGATCCTCGATGGCGGCATCGCGCAGGGCGTCGAGCGCGGCCAGCGGCAGGCCGGGCCGGGCCGCGTCGTGCACCAGCACCCAGTCGTCGGCCGGCGCCTCGAGCGATTCGATACCGGCCAGTACGCTGTCGCGCCGGCTGGCGCCGCCGATCGCCCGCACGCTGGCGCGCGGCAGGCCCGCCAGCAGCGCCTCGGCCCGGCCGGCGTCGTCGGGCGCGACCACCACCACCAGGCGGTCGATCCACTGCGCCGCCAGCAGGGCGCGGACCGAATGCACGATCATCGGCGCATCGAAGATGGGCAGGTACTGCTTGGGCAATCCGGCTCCGAGCCGCTGCCCCTGGCCAGCGGCCGGCATGATCGCGTGGATTCGTTCGGGCACCATGAACCTCCTCGGCTAGAATTCTACTTTCACCGCACCAGAACCCATCCTTGATTTCTGCCGAGCTCGCATCCGGCGCCCCGCCCGCCCTTCGCCCCTCCGATCCCGCGATCGAACGACTCGAATGGCCCGCTGCGGGCCGCAAGGCTTCCCTTCCCGCCTGCGCCGGCTCCGGCGACGCCTGGCTGATCGCGCAGCTCGCGCGACACCCGGGCCGCCAGGGCGCGCTCGCGGTCGTCACCGCGCAGGCGGCCGATACGAACCGCCTGCAGGACGAGATCGGCTTTTTCGATCCCACGATCCGCTGCGCGGTGCTCCCCGACTGGGAGACCCTGCCCTACGACGCCTTCTCGCCGCACCAGGACCTCATCAGCGAACGCCTCGCGACCCTCTACGACCTGCAGCGCGGCGCCGTCGACCTCTTGCTGGTTCCCGCCAGCACGGCCGTGCATCGGCTAGTGCCGCGGGAGTTCCTCGCATCGCGGACCTTCTTCTTCGAAAAGGGCCAGCAACTCGACGAGGCCGGCCTGCGCGAACAGCTCGTCGTCGCCGGCTACGAGAACGTGACGCAGGTCGTGCGGCCGGGCGAATTCAGCATTCGCGGCGGCCTGATCGATCTCTTCCCGATGGGATCGCGGCTGCCCTACCGGCTCGACCTGTTCGGTCCGGACATCGAGTCGATCCGCACCTTCGATCCCGACACCCAGCGCAGCCTCTATCCGATCGACCGGGTGCGCCTGCTGCCCGGCCGCGAATTCCCGCTCGACGAGCCTGCCCGCAACCTGTTCCGCAGCCGCTGGCGCGAACGCTTCGAGGGTGACCCGAGCCGTTGCCCGGTCTACCGGGACGTGGGCAACGGCATCGCGCCCGCCGGCATCGAGTACTACCTGCCCCTGTTTCACGAGCGGACGACGAGCCTTTTCGAACACCTGCCCGCGGGCGCGACCCTGCTGCTGCATGGCGACATCGAGGGCGCACTGCGCGGCTTCGTCGAGGACACCCGGCAGCGGCATGCCTTCCTGCGCCATGATCCCGAACGACCGGTGCTCGATCCCGAGGAACTCTTCCTGGGCATCGATGAATTCTTCGCCGCCGCCAATGCGCAGGGACGCTTCACCCTGGGCCGGGAGCCGGCGGCCTCCGGCAGTCGCGCGTACACGGTCGTGCCGCCGGATGTCGCCATCGACCGCCGCGCCAGCGAGCCGACCGCCGCGCTGCGCCGCGCGCTGGCCGATGTCGACCGACGCTACCTCCTCGTCGCCGAATCGCCGGGCCGGCGCGAAACCCTGCAGACGATGCTCGCCGAGCACGGCATCGAATCGGCCACGATCGACGACTGGGCGGCCTTCATCGACGGCCAGGATCCGGTCGGGTTCGCAGCCGGCCCGCTGGCCGACGGGTTTGCCCGCGACGAGGCCGGCATCGTCGTCCTGACCGAAGCCGAACTCTTCGTCGGCGCGGTGCGCCGCCGTCGCGGCGGCCGCCGGGAGGCGATCACCGATGTCGACGCGATCATCCGCGACCTCTCCGAGCTCAAGGCCGGCGATCCGGTGGTGCATGTACAGCACGGCATCGGCCGCTACCAGGGCCTGGTCAGCATGGACCTCGGCGACGGCAGCACCGAGTTCCTGCTCCTGCTCTATGCGGGCGATGCCACGCTCTACGTGCCGGTCTCGCAGCTGCACCTCATCATGCGCTACAGCGGCGCAAGTCCCGACGAAGCCCCGCTGCACCAGCTCGGCAGCGGGCAGTGGGAAAAGGCGCGCCGGCGCGCCGCGGCGCAGGCGCGCGACACCGCCGCCGAGCTCCTCAATCTCTACGCCCGCAGGGCGACGCGCATCGGCCATCGCTTCGCCTTCGATTCGCTGGACTACGAGACCTTCGCCGAGGGCTTCGGCTTCGAGGAAACACCCGACCAGCTGGCGGCGATCCATGCGGTGGTGCAGGACATGGTCGCGGGCCGCCCGATGGACCGGCTCGTCTGTGGCGATGTCGGCTTCGGCAAGACCGAGGTGGCCCTGCGCGCTGCCTTCGTGGCGGTTGCCGATGGCCGGCAGGTCGCCCTGCTGGCGCCGACCACCCTGCTGGCCGAACAGCACTTCCAGACCTTCTCGGACCGCTTCGCCAACTGGCCGGTGCGGCTCGCCCTGCTGTCGCGGTTCCGCTCCGCGAAGGAAGTCGCGAGCGCCATCGATGCGATCAACGGCGGCCAGGTCGACATCGTGATCGGCACCCACAAGCTCCTGTCGTCGAACCTGAAGTTCCCGCGCCTGGGCCTGACGATCATCGACGAGGAACATCGTTTCGGCGTGCGCCAGAAGGAGGCGCTCAAGGCGCTGCGCGCCGAGGTCGATGTGCTGACGCTTACCGCGACCCCGATTCCACGCACCCTGGCAATGAGCCTGGAAGGCATCCGGGATTTTTCGGTGATCGCCACCGCACCGCAGAAGCGGCTCGCCATCAAGACCTTCGTGCGGCGCGAATCCGAGGGCGCGATCCGCGAAGCGCTGCTGCGCGAGCTCAAGCGCGGCGGCCAGGTCTACTTCCTGCACAATGAAGTCAGCACGATCGAGAACCGTCGCGAACGCCTCGCCCGGCTGGTGCCCGAGGCGCGGATCGCGGTCGCCCACGGCCAGATGGCGGAGCGCGACCTCGAGCGGGTGATGCGCGACTTCCACCAGCAGCGCTTCAATGTGCTTCTGTGCACCACGATCATCGAGACCGGCATCGACATCCCGACGGCCAACACGATCGTGATCCATCGCGCCGACAAGTTCGGCCTGGCCCAGCTGCACCAGTTGCGCGGACGGGTCGGCCGCTCGCACCATCAGGCCTATGCCTACCTGCTCATCCCCGATGAAAGCGCGATCACCCGCGATGCGAGCAAGCGGCTCGAGGCGATCCAGCTGATGGAGGACCTCGGTTCGGGCTTCTTCCTGTCGATGCACGACCTCGAGATCCGTGGCGCTGGCGAAGTACTCGGTGAATCCCAGGCGGGCGACATGCAGCAGGTCGGCTTCGCGATGTATACCGAAATGCTCGACGAGGCGGTGCGCGCACTCAAGGATGGCCGCGAACCGGACCTCGAGGCCCCGCTCGCCTCGACCACCGAGATCAACCTGCACCTGCCCGCGCTGCTGCCGACCGACTATTGCCCGGACGTCCACGAACGCCTGACCCTGTACAAGCGGCTCGCCAACTGCGAATCGTCCGACGCCCTCGACGAGCTCCAGGAAGAGCTGATCGACCGCTTCGGCAAGCTGCCCGACCAGGCCCGCGCCCTGGTCGACACCCATCGCCTGCGAATCCTCTCCCGGCCCCTGGGCGTCAGCCGTATCGACGCCTCCGAAAAGCTGATCCTGATCCAGTTCGTTCCCGAACCCCCGATCGATCCGCTGCGGATCATCCAGTTCATCCAGAGCCGGAAGGACACCCGGCTGGCGGGCCCCGACCGGCTGCGGATCGAGACCGCGACCAGCGATGCGAAGGAGCGCGCCCAGCGGATCCGCGAGATCCTCGGCTGGCTCGCCAGGCCGGCCGAGGTGGCGGCGGCCGGGTCCGGGAAGAAGAAGAAGAAGGACAAGGCAGGTCGATGACGCAGCGCTTCATCATCCAGCGCCCCGGACTGGCACCGGCCACGGTGGCTGAATTCTCCGCCCTCCTCGGCCGCCCACCGGATCGGGTCGACAACGCCAGCGCGACCTGGGAGCATGCCGACGTCGACACGCGCAGGAGCGGAGAGATCGCCGCGCGCCATGGCGTCGATGCGAATCTCCTGCCGACGGGGTGCCGGCTGGCGGACTTCCGGCTGATCGCCTTCGACATGGATTCGACCCTGATCACGATCGAGTGCATCGACGAGATCGCCGAGTTCGCTGGCCGCAAGGCGGATGTCGCGGCGATCACCGAGGCCTCGATGCGCGGCGAGATCCCGGATTTCGCGCAAAGTCTCCGGCAAAGAGTGGCATTGCTCGCAGGACTCGATGAATCAGTCCTGAAACAGGTCTATGAAGAGCGGCTGCGTCTCTCGCCCGGCGCCGAAGATCTCCTGGATGCCGCCCGGGCGGCCGGCCTGAAGATCCTGCTGGTCTCGGGCGGTTTCACCTATTTCACCGAGCGCCTGCGCAGCCGGCTGCCGATCGACTACACCCGCGCCAATACCCTCGAGATCATCGACGGCAAGCTCAGCGGTCGGGTGTTCGATCCGATCGTCGATGCCGACCTCAAGCGCGACACCGTGCTCGAGACCTGCGCCGCGATAGGCTGCGACCCGGCCGAAGCAATCGTCGTCGGCGACGGCGCCAACGATCTCAAGATGATGGCGGTGGCCGGCGTCTCCGTCGCCTATCGGGCCAAACCGGTGGTCCGCGCCGGCAGCATGCTGGGCATCGAGCACAACGGGCTCGACGCCATCGTCGGCCTGCTCAGCTGATCGCCTCGCCGTAGAGGTCGTGCTCGTCCGACTCGACGATGCGCACGCTGGCGAACTCCCTCACCCGCAGCCCCGGCGCATCGTCGAGGATGACACGCCCATCGATCTCCGGCGCATCGGCCGAGGATCTCGCGATGAAGCCGGTGTTGCCGTCGGCATCGCGGATCCGCGCATCGACCAGGACCTGGATCTCGCGGCCGACCCAGCGTCGCAGCCGCCGCTCGCTGATGCCCGCCTGCAGTTCCATCAGGCGCTGGCGGCGCTCCTCGCGAAGCTCCTGCGGGACATGCCCGGCAAGCTCGTTCGCGCTCGCGCCTTCGACCGGCGAATAGGCGAAGCATCCGACCCGGTCGAGCTCGGCCTCCTCGATGAAGTCGAGCAGATGCTCGAACTCCTCGTCAGTCTCGCCCGGAAAGCCGGTGATGAACGTGCTGCGAATCGTGAGGTCGGGGCAGATCGATCGCCACTTGCGAATCCGCTCCATGTTGGCCTGGCCGCTCGCCGGACGCTTCATCGCCTTCAGGACCCGGGGATGCGAATGCTGGAAAGGCACGTCGAGATAGGGCAGCACCCTGCCCTCGGCCATCAGCTCGAGGACCTCGTCGACATGGGGATAGGGATAGACATAGTGCAGGCGGACCCAGGCGCCCAGTTCGCCCAGTTCGCGCGCCAGCTCCGTCATCCGGGTGCGTACCGGGCGACCGTCGACGAAGCCGGTGCGATAGCGCATGTCGACGCCGTAGGCGCTGGTGTCCTGCGAGACCACCAGCAGTTCCCGACACCCGCCATCGACCAGCGCCTTCGCTTCGCGCATCACCTCGCCGATGGGCCGGCTCACGAGCTTGCCGCGCAGCGAGGGGATGATGCAGAAGCTGCACTGGTGATTGCAGCCCTCGGAGATCTTCAGGTAGGCATAGTGGCGCGGCGTCAGTCGCACGCCGGCAGCCGGCACGAGATCGATGAAGGGATCATGGGGCCGTGCCAGCTCGCGATGCACATGGGCCATGACCTCCTCGGTCGCATGCGGACCGGTCACGCCCAGCACCTTCGGATGCACCTCGCTCACGAGGGATTCGCCACTGCTGCCCCGACGGGCGCCCAGGCAGCCGGTGACGATGACGCGGCCGTTCTCGGCGAGCGCCTCCCCGATCGCATCGAGCGACTCGGCAACCGCCTCGTCGATGAAACCGCAGGTGTTGACGATCACGAGATCCGACCCGGCGTAGTCGCCGACGATCTCGTAGCCCTCGGCGCGCAACTGGGTCAGGATGCGCTCGGAGTCGACGGTGGCCTTCGGGCAGCCGAGGGAAACGAAGCCGACGCGCGGTGCCGGCCCGGGGGCGGCACGAGGTTCGGTCTGGGAAACGCTGGCCATGGGTATTGCTCGTGGTGGATCCAGAACGGCATCCTACCAACTCCGCCCGGCCCCGGCACGCAGCGGGTGAACAGGCCCTACCGCTTGTCCGGTGGCTCCTTGCCCGGCTCGCGCTCGGGTTCGCGCTCGTCTTCGCCGCCCGGCGTTCCGGCTGCGCCAGGCTGCCCCCCCGGGCCTCCCGGCCCGAAGGGGAAGGTCTGGAACATGCTGCGGGTCTGGGCCTGCATCTGGTCCTGCATCTGCACGAACAGGTTCTTGCTCTGCTCGATGTAGCTGCTCATCATCGATTGCATCATGGGCGTCTGCAGTGACAGGAACTGGGTCCACATCTCGGGCGACGGCATGCCCTTGCCGTCGTAGAACCCCCGCGACTGGTCCTGCATGTTGTTCTGGATCTCGACGAAGGCCTGCATCGATTTCTCGAGATAGGCCCCCATCATGCCCTGCATCGCATGCCCGTAGAAACGGATGATCTGCGCCAGCATCGGCGCGGAGAACAGCGGCGAACCACCGGCCTCTTCCTCGAGGATGATCTGCAGCAGGATGCTGCGGGTGAGCTCCTCGTTGGACTTGGCGTCGACGACCCGGAAGTTCTCGTTGTCCAGTACCAGCTGCTTGACATCGACAAGCGTGATGTAGGTACTGGTCTGCGTGTCGTACAGACGCCGATTGGGGTACTTCTTGATCAGGCGAGTGGTGTTGCCCATCTACCGTATCTCCCGGTGTTGCCACCGGCCGCTGCGCCGCCGCTGGCGGTGCATCAGCCCATGTGCAGACCACCATTGAGCGAGAATTCCGCACCGGTGGCAAAGCCCGCCTCGTCGGACGTCAGCCAGGCGATGATCGATGCGATTTCCTCCGGGTTGCCGAGTCGGCGAACCGGGATCGACGCGACGATCTTCTCGAGGACGTCTGGCCGCACGGCCCGGACCATGTCGGTCCCGATGTAGCCCGGTGCCACCGTGTTGACGGTGATTCCCTTGGACGCCAGCTCCTGGGCGAGCGCCATGGTGAAGCCATGCATGCCGGCCTTGGCCGCCGAATAGTTGGTCTGCCCGAACTGGCCCTTCTCGCCGTTGACCGAGGAGATGTTGACGATCCGGCCCCAGCCCTTCTCGAGCATGCCGTCGACCACCTGCTTGGTCACGTTGAAGAGCGAATTGAGGTTGGTATCGATGACCGCACGCCAGTCGTCGAGGGACATCTTGCGAAACACCCCGTCGCGGGTGATCCCGGCGTTGTTGACCACGATATCCGGATTGCCGTGGTCGGCCTTGATCTTGTCGAAGGCCACCTTGGTGGAGTCCCAGTCGGCCACGTTGCCGACCGAGGCGATGAACTCGTAGCCATCGGCCTTCTGCTCGTCCAGCCATTTCTTGAAATCACGGCTCGGACCGCAGCCCGCGATGACGAAATAACCCGTGTCGTGGAGCCGGCGGCACACGGCCGTACCGATGCCACCCATCCCGCCCGTTACATACGCCACTTTCTTGCTCATATCGCTCTCCTGATGAGATTGAGTGGTGGGTAATGCTCGCCAAGATCAATCGGCCCTTTCCTTGACATAGCGCCCGGGAGCTTCCTCGATCGGCCGGTAGGCCGCCGAACCCGGCTGCCTCGGCGCGGGCACCTTGCCGCCATCGAAACCGGCAAGCCATTCGGACCATTCGGGCCACCAGCTGCCGGGAACGGATTCGGCTCCGTCGAGCCATGCCTGGGGATCGTCGGGCAACTCGGGATTGACCCAGTAGTTGCGCTTGTTCGCCGCCGGCGGATTGATCACCCCGGCGATATGACCACTCGCGCCGAGCAGGAAGCGGGTATCGCCGCCGAGAAGCCGGGTCGAGGCGTAGGCCCCCTGCCAGAGCACGATATGGTCGTCGCGCGAGCCGTAGACGAAGCTGGGCACCTCGATGCGACCGAGGTCGACCGGGACGCCCGCGGTCATCAGGCGACCGGGAACGCACAGCTCGTTCTGCAGGTACATGTGCCGGAAATACCATGTGAACATCGGGCCCGGCAGGTTGGTCGAGTCGGCGTTCCAGTAGAGCAGGTCGAAGGCCGGCGGCGACTGGCCCTTGAGGTAGTTGCTGACGACGTAGTTCCAGACCAGGTCGTTGGGCCGCAGTACCGAGAAGGTGCTGGCGAGTTCCTGGCCCCGCATGAGCCCCTTGCGCCCGATCGTCTGCTCGCGCCAGGCGGCGTGCGCCTCGTCGACGAAGACGCCGAGCACGCCCGGCTCGGAAAAATCGAGCAAGGTCGTCAGCAGGGTCATGGATTCGGCCGGATGCTCGCCGCGGGCGGCCAGCGTGGCCAGCGCCGTGGCGAGGATCGTGCCGCCGACGCAGAAACCGAGCGTGTTGATCCGGTCCTGGCCGGAAATTTCGCGCACGACGCGAATGGCCTCGAACATGCCCTGTTCGATGTAGTCGTCCCAGGTGAGATGGGAGAGATCTTCCTTCACGTTGCGCCATGACAGCATGAAGACCGTGTTGCCCTGGGCGACGGTGTACGCGACCAGCGAATTGGCCGGCTGCAGATCCATGATGTAGAACTTGTTGATGCACGGAGGCACCAACAGGATCGGCCGGGCGGCAACTTCGGGCGTGCTGGGGCTGTACTGGATGAGCTGGATGAGATCGTTCTCGAAGACCACGTGCCCGGGGGTGGTCGCGACGTTGCGGCCGACCTCGAACGCGGATTCGTCGGTCTGGGAGATGCGCCCCCGGGCGAGATCGCCGGCGAGATTCTCGAGGCCCGCGCGCAGGCTTTCCCCGCCCGTCTCGTGGAGCAGTCGCTGCGCTTCCGGATTGGTGACGAGGAAGTTCGCCGGCGACATCGCGTCGACCCACTGCTGCGTCGTGAAACGGATCCGCTCGCGAGCCCTGGCATCGCCATCGACGGAATCGGCCAGGCGGGTCAGGAACTCGGCGTTGAGCTCGTACATGGCCGCCATCCAGCCGAAGGGCCCGCCCTCGTGCCAGCTCGGATCCGAGAAGCGCCGGCTGGCGGGCTCGGGCTTGCCGGCGCCCAGCAGCGATTGCAGCCGGTTCAGGAATTCGCTCTGGAGTTCGGCAAGACGCTGGGGCGCGATGCCGACAGGACCGACCGGCGACAGGAAGGGCGACATCGCCTGGGGGTCATCGGCAGGCGATCGCGTGTCCGCAGCCGCTTGCGTGCGTGCTGCCCGCGGCGACTTGCGCGCATCGCCGGCGCCGTTCCCGCCCTTGCCGGCGCCACTGGCCCGCTTGCGGCCCGATGATCCGGCGCCCGCTCGCCTGGCGGCGGCCGTTGCGCCGGTGGAGCGATCGGCTCCGGCCTTCGCAGCCCGGCCCGCCTTGCCGGCCGGACGTTTCGCGGCTCGACGCTCGTCTGGCATGGGCGTCTCCTCCTTTCGCAGACAATATGTGAAACCCTGCAGTCCATTCTGCATTGCGGCAAGCATTTGTCAATTGAAACGAATCGAAGCTCCGGGTGAACCCTCATGACACGGCTCATCGTCGCGATCGGCTGGATGTACGTGGTGGTGTTGATGGCCGCCACCCAGGACGGCTGGCTGGCCGCCATCGGCACCCTCGTCTTCTACGGCCTGCTGCCGCTCGGCGTGGTGCTCTACCTGCTGGGCACGGCCGCCCGAGCCAGGCGTCGTCGCATGACGACGGGCCGTGATCCGGCGATGCTTGCGGCCGATGCGCGCGGCACCGGGCCCGATTCAGGCCCGGGCGGGCGCGAGCCAGATTAGCGAAGCCATGCGCCCGCACTGGCCGTCGCGACGATAGGAATAGAAGCGCGCCGGATCGGCGACAGTGCACAGCCCGCTCGGGACGATCGCCGATACCCCGGCAGCGACGAGCCGGTGCATCGCGAGCGACGGCAGGTCGGCAAGCCATTTGCCGGGCATCCCCGCCCGCGGACGGAAATGGACGGCGGCGCCGGGATCCCGTCCGACGAACGCCTGACGGACATCGTCGCCCACCTCGAAGGCATCGGGCCCGATTCCCGGTCCGATCCAGGCATGCAGGCTCGCCGGCGAAGCCCCGAGCGCGAGCATCGATTCGACCGTGGCCTCGAGCACGCCGCCGGCAAGGCCGCGCCACCCCGCATGGGCCGCGCCGACCACACGCCGCCGCGAATCGGCGAACAATACCGGCAGGCAATCGGCGGTCTGGATCGCGAGCACGCAGGCCGGGCGGTCGGACACCATCGCATCGGCGACCGGCGGCACGCAATCGCCATCCGGGCTTCGCTCGACATGCAGCACATCGCATCCGTGCACCTGCCGCAGCCAGACCGGCGCGGAAGGCAGGAAACGGCGCAGGCGGGCCCGGTTCGCCGCGACCGCCGCCGGATCGTCGCCGCAACCCATGCCGAGATTGAGCCCGCCCGAAGCGCCGTCCGCAAGCCCCCAGGGCCCGCTGCTCAGGCCGCCGCCGCGGGTCGTCGAGAATGCGCGAACCCAATCCGGCGCGCCCCAGTCGGGAAGCAGCATCAGCATCGCCTGCTCCATCGGTTCGATCTCCTTCATGGGCCGGCCGGGGAAGCCGCATCCCGATCCGCGAGCATGGCATGCGCATCGCCCATCCCGGCATCGCGCAGGCAGGCGATGAAATCGGCCGGCGGCTCGCTGCGAAAGCTGCATCCGGCGGCTCCCGACGGGTGCATGAACGACAGCCGCCAGGCATGCAGCATCTGGCGTGTCGGCCAGGGGGCGCCAGCCGGCCCCCTGTAGAGGGCATCGCCGAGCAGCGCATGGCCGATCGAACGCATGTGCACCCGGATCTGGTGGGTACGGCCGGTATGCAGGCGACATTCGACCAGGCTGACTTCGCGGTCCGCGAAGCGGCCCGTCGCGAGACGCTCGTAGTCGGTTCGCGCGGCACGCCCCCGCGGGCCTTCGACCACCGCCATGCGCAGCCGATTGGACGGATCGCGGCCAATGGGCGCCTCGATGCTGCCCGCGCCGGGACAGCGACCGATCACGATGGCGAGGTAGCGCCTCGACATCGACCGGTCGGCGAGCTGGGCCATCAGCGAAAGACGCGCGGTTTCGCTGCGCGCGACCACCATCAGCCCGCTGGTGTCCTTGTCGAGACGATGGACGATGCCGGCGCGCGGCAGGGTGGCGTGGACGGCGTCGTGGTGCAGCAGTCCGTTCAGGAGGGTTCCGCTCCAGTTGCCGGCGCCCGGGTGCACGACCAGGCCGGCCGGCTTGTCGATGACGATGAACCCGGGATCCCGATGCACCATCGCCAGCGGCACGGGCTCGGCGACGAAGGCCCGCTCGGCCTCGAGGGGCTGCGGCTCGACCTCGAGCCGCTCCAGGCCCGACAGGCGCATGCTGGAGGCCGCCGGACGCTGGTCGCAACGCACCGCCCCGATCGCGATCCAGCGCTGCAGCCGGGTACGCGAGTACTGCGGCAGCATCCGCGCGAGATAGCGATCGAGGCGCTCGCCGGCGCCCTGGGCGCCATCGATCAGGAGACGTTCGACCTCATCGGCGGGATCGCCCGCCTCGTCGGGATCATCGATTGGCGCGTGGCTATAATCGTGGCTGTCCGAATGCATGGCACCGAGATGAACACGTCCGTACTGCGACGACCACTGGCACTCGTCCTTGTCGCGCTCGCCGTGCTGCTCGCCGGCTGCCAGACGGGGCGCGAACCCGACCCCACGATCGGCTGGACGCCCGATCGATTGTATGCCGAGGCCAAGGACGAGATCGCCTCGGGCAACTTCGGCGAAGCGATCAACTACCTGCAGAAGCTCGAATCGCGCTATCCGTTCGGTCGCTGGGCGCAGCAGGCCCAGCTGGAGCTGATCTACGCCCAGTACAAGGACAACGAGCGCGCCCTCGCGCTGGCGGCGGCCGATCGCTTCATCCGGCTCCATCCCAATCATCCGGCCCTCGACTACGTCCACTACATGAAGGGCCTGGTCAACTTCAACGACCAGAGCGGACTGCTGGCCAACCTCGGCGGACAGGATCTCTCCGAGCGCGACCTCGCCGCATCCCGCGCCGCCTTCGACTCCTTCCGCCAGGTGGTCGAACAGTACCCGGAGAGCAAGTACGCCAGCGATTCGCGCGACCGGATGGCCTATCTCGTCAATGCGATGGCGGCCGGCGAAGTGCATATCGCGCGCTACTACTACGAACGCGGCGCCTACATCGCGGCGGCCAACCGGGCGCAGTCCGCGGTCCGCCAGTACCAGCGGACGCCCGCCATCGAGGAAGCGCTCTACATCATGTACCGCGCCTACGAGGAACTCGGCATGGATGAACTGCGCGACAACGCCAGGCGAGTCCTGCTCGCGAACTTCCCCGAAAGCGAGCTGATGGAAAACGGCTTCCCTCGCGAGAACCGCCGCTGGTGGCAGGTCTGGCGCTAGACACCATGGTCGCCCGGGTCATGGCGGGCGACCATGGTGTCTAAGCCCTTCCCTGCTCGATGAAGCCGACGACCTCGTCGACCGACCGGGCCAGCCCGAATGGCGGCAGGCTGCGCAGCAGGATCCTGCCGTAGGGCCGTGACACGAGACGCCGGTCGCCGATCACGAGCACGCCGCGATCGGTCTCGGAGCGGATCAGCCTGCCGACGCCCTGCTTGAGTGACATCGCCGCCTCGGGCAACTGCAGCTCGCGAAACGGATCCCCGCCGCGAGCGCGCAGCGCTTCGGCCCGGGCCCGGACCACGGGGTCGTCCGGCGGCGCGAAGGGCAACTTGTCGATGACGACGAGCGATAGCTGGCTGCCGGGCACATCCACCCCCTCCCAGAAGCTGGCGCTGCCCACGAGCACCGGCGCCGCCGCATTGCGAAAGCGTTCGATCAGCACTGCCCGTGGCGCGCTGCCCTGGACCATGAGCTCGAGCTGCGACGCGATCCCCTGGCCCAGCAGCTCGGCCATGCGCGCGACCATGCGCAGGCTGGTGCACAGCACGAAGGCCCGGCCCCGGTTGGCGAGAAGCAGCGGAACGATGGTGTCCGCAAGCTCGCGGGCAAAGCTCTCGGCCGCCGGCTCCGCGATGCGCTCGGGCACGAACAGCCGGGTGTTGGCTCCATAGTCGAAGGGGCTCGGCCAGCAACGGGTAGCGGCATCCTCCAGGCCGAGTGCGCGCTGGAAATGGCCGAATTCGCCACCGACGGTGAGCGTCGCCGAAACGAAGATCCAGGCCCGGGGACTGGCCTGGCGATGGCGTCGGAACTGGCCGGCAACCGACAGCGGGCTTGCGTGCAGCGCCACCCCCAACCGACGGATGTCCGCCCAGAGGACGGCCGGGCCGGCCGTATCGGGGGATTCGACGCCATCCTCGTCAGGGTTCGTCGACGCCGGCTCGAGCAGCGCGAGCAGCCAGGCGCGCAGGCGCTGCGCAAGCTGCGCCGCGCGGGGCTCCAGGCGGCCGAGGTCGCGACTACGCTGGGCCGCCTCCGCCAGGCTGGGACCGACCGCCTCCAGGGCGGCCGCGAGCGCCTCGATCGCGGCATGCAGCTCGCCCATCGCGCGCAGGCGCCGATCATCGAGGCGTGCCGGCATGCCCGCCTGCAGCCGGAACTCCCGCAGGGCCGCTTCGATCGCCGTCGCCCGCGCCATCCAGTCATCGGCATCGGGCGCATCGGCGCGCCCGATCCGCAGCAGGTCACGGGCCAGCTCGGCCAGCTGCCGGGTCGAGACGGCGACGCCGAAGAACTGGGTCGCGATATCGGGAAGCTGGTGGGCCTCGTCGAAGACCAGGACCTCGGTGGCCGGCAGCAGCTCGGAGACGCCCTCATCACGCAATGCGAGGTCGGCGCAGAACAGGTGATGGTTGACGACCACGACATCGGCCTTCATCGCCCGCCGCCGGGCCTGCATCAGGAAGCAGTCGTCGAAACGTGGGCACTCCTGTCCCAGGCAGTTCTCGCGGGTGGACACCGCGCGCGCCCAGGCCGGCGCATCCTCCGGGATGCCGGCAGCTTCCGCTCGATCGCCAGTGCTCGACAGCGCGGCGAAGCGCTCGATCCGCCGCAGCATGGCCGCATCCTCGCGACGCTCGAAGCGTCCCTCGAGCAGGTTGCGCTCGAGGTGATGATGGCAGACGTAATTGGCCCGCCCCTTGAGCACGGCGATCCGGGCCGAAACCCCGAGACTGGCCGCGAGCGCCGGCAGATCGCGCCCCACGAGCTGGTCCTGGAGGTGGCGGGTACCGGTCGAGATCATGGTCCGGGCGCCCGAGAGCAAGGCGGGAACCAGGTAGGCGAAGGTCTTGCCGGTGCCGGTCCCGGCCTCGGCCACCAGGCAGGCGTGCGACTTGATGCATTCGGCGATCGCACGGGCCATGTCCTGCTGGGATTCCCGGAAGACATAGCCGGGTCGGCGCGCAAGGGCGCCGCCGCGAGGATCGAAGGCGCCGGCCACGGCATCGCCGAGCTCGCCGGACGGCATGGCGCGACCATCCGCCAGGCCGGCGGCAGGCGAAGCGTGGTTCACTCGGGGTCCGGGATTCTCAAGCCTGGATGTCCGGGACCAGCTGCATCTGCAGGATGACCATCGCATCCTTGATCTGCAGCTTGCGCTTCTTGAGGCGGCGCAACTGGAGCTCGTCGAAGCCGCCTTCACGGCCGAGCGTCTCGATCATGGTGTCGAGCCCGCGGTGCTCGAGCACCAGCTCGGCGATTCGACGCTTGATCGCTTCCTGGGGTTGATAAGGATCCGAAACCATGGGGCCCATCCGATAGCCGGCTCGCCGGGGCCAACCTGACCGGCGCGAGCGAGCCGTCAGCCAGCATGGAATAATACTTCGCTGCCAGACGGTACTCAATCATCCATGCAATGGCTGCGAATGGCGGTCTGCACCGCCCAGCACCAGGGGGACAGGGACGAACAGCAGGATCGGGTCGCGCTGCTGGCTTCCGACCTGGATCCACGCTGCGCCCTCGGCGTACTCGCCGACGGCCTGGGCGGGCGCAGTGGCGGCGCCCTGGCCGCCGAGAACGTGCTGCTCACCTGCCAGTCGCGCTTCCGCAACTTCACGCCCTCGTCCGAGCCCGTCACTCCCTTCTTCCGCTCCCTGGTCGACGAGGCGCATACGGTCCTCAAGCTCACCGCGATCACCTCCCGGCTCGAGCCGCACACCACCTTCGCGGCGCTGCTGATCCAGCCCGACAGGGTGGACTGGTGCCATGTCGGCGACAGCCGCATCTACCATCTGCGCGAGGGCAGCGTGGCGCATCGCACCGAAGACCATACCCTGGCGCTGCGACTCGCCCGCGAGGGGGCCGAACCCTCGATGCCGATCGTCGGAAATCCCGCCGCGAATCGGCTCGTCCAGACCCTGGGCGCCCGGGAAAGGCCCGAAGCCGATATCGACGGCATCGCCGACCCGCGGGCCGGCGATGCCTTCCTGATCTGTTCGGACGGGCTCTGGCGTCATGTCGACGAAGCGGAGATCGCCACGGTCGTGGCCGAGCAGTCGGTGCGCGACGCGGCGGAAACCCTGGTCGGCCTGGCGCGGGAACGCGCCCGGGGCCGGGGCGACAACTGCTCGCTGGTCCTGGTCCGGCTCGAGAACTGAGCAAGGCCGGCGGCTCAGCGCGCCTGGCCCGGCTCCATGATCCCGCGCACGGCGGCATCGTCGACGGCCGGGATGCCGGCCTGCCGGGCGTTGCGCTCGATGGCCTGGTGCTCGCGCAGGGCCCGCCGCGCCTGCACGGCTATCCGGTCGAGCTCGTCCTCGACCACCCGGCGCTCGGCATGGACGCGGCTTGAGCAATCACTTGCGAGAAAACGTCCGTGGCAACGCGCGAGGCCGGCCGACCAGCGAGCCTCCCATCGCTCCCGCAGGGACTGCACCTCGTCAATGGTCTCCTCGGCCTGGGCCTCGGTGTAGGTCCGTCCCAGCGGATGACCCGGCATGATGAGCGCCGGATCGGGAGTGCTGGCACAGCCGGCGAGCAGCACGACGAGCAGCGCGGACAGTCGGGCGCGGATCAGGAGAGCCTCCTTGCGCCGGGCGCCGCGCTCCACGGCGATCCCGTCGTTCAGGTCAGTGATTCCACGACCTGCCGTCGCGGCAGGTCGAGGTACTCGGCCGACTGCATCTCGGCGAGCCGGGATGCCGTCCGGTAGAACTCGCCGGACATCGGCCCCGCAACGTACAGGGCCTGCGGCTCGCACTCGGCCGACAGCAGCAGCTTGACCCGCTGATCATAGAACACGTCGACCAGCCAGACGAAACGGCGCGCCTCCGATGCCATGGCCGGACTCATCCTGGGCACATCGGAGACGATGACGGTATGGAAGGAGCGGGCAAGCTCGAGGTAGTCGAGCTGCGAGCGCGGCCCGCCGCAAAGGGTGTCGAAATCGAACCAGCACACGCCGTCGGCGCGCCGCCGCGCCCGCAGCTCCCGGCCTTCGACCAGCAGGACCGGGTCCTCGTCGGCGGTGGCGGCCAGGCGCTCGAAGGCGTCGGCGAGTTCCGCATCGGCAGCGGGCCCGGCCGGCACGAGGTAGGTCCGCACCTGGGCGAGCGTCTGGCGCCGATAGTCGATGCCGGCATCGACGCTGATCACGTCGAGGCGCTCCTCGAGCAGGGCGATCGCCGGCAGGATGCGCTCGCGATGCAGGCCATCGGGATAGAGTCCCGACGGGGCATAGTTCGAGGTCATGACGAAGGTCACGCCATGGGCGAAGAGGCCGCGCAAGAGGCGATCGAGGATCATCGCATCGGCGATGTCCGAGACATGGAACTCGTCGAAGCAGATCAGCCGGTAGCGGCGGGCAATGCGGCGGGCGACCTCGTCGAGCGGATCCTGCCGCCCCTTCAGGCCTTCGAGTTCGCGATGGACGCCGCGCATGAACTCGTGGAAATGCAGGCGGGTCTTGCGGACGATGGGGATCGTCTCGAAAAAGCAGTCCATCAGGAAGCTCTTGCCCCGCCCCACGCCGCCATGCATCCAGACGCCACGAGGCACGTCGGGACGCGCGATCATCCGGCGCAGACGACCGCGCCGGCGCGTGCGAAATGCGACGAGCTCATCGTACATCCGCTGCAGGCGACCGATCGCGGCGAGCTGCGCCGCATCGGCCGTGTATCCCCTGGCGGCAAGGATGCTTTCGTACTTTTGCTGGACGTTCAATGTCGTAGTGGGGACCACCGGCCCAGCCGGGCGCCTCATGCGGCGAATCCGTATTACATGTTCAATGCGCGCTTGTCGCTGGCAAGCGCAGCCTCGCGGACCACTTCGGACATCGAGGGGTGCGGATGGCAGACCCGGCCGATGTCCTCGGCGGACGCCTTGAACTCCATCGCCACGGCCGCTTCCGCGATCAGGTCGCTCGCGTTGTGGGCGATGATGTGCACCCCGAGGATCTCGTCGGTCTTCGCATCGGCGATCATCTTCACGAAGCCCTCGGGATACCCCATGCCCAGCGCGCGCCCATTGGCCGCGAACGGGAACTGGCCGGCATGGTAGTCGCGCCCTTCCGCCTTGAGCTGCTGTTCGGTCTTGCCGACCCAGGCGATCTCGGGCGACGTGTAGATGACCCAGGGAATGGTGTTGTAGTCGATGTGCGGCGACTGTCCGGCGATCAGCTCGGCCACCATCACGCCCTCGTCCTCGCCCTTGTGCGCCAGCATCGGGCCGCGCACCACATCGCCGATCGCGTAGATGCCGGGCACGCTGCTGCGGCAGTGATCGTCGACCGGCACGAAGCCACGCTCGTCGACGGTGATTCCCACCGCCTCGAGACCGAGACCATCGGTGTTCGGCACCCGGCCGACCGAGACGACCAGACGGTCGACCTCCAGCGATTTCGCCTCGCCGCCGGCATCGGCGTACTGGATCGTCACGCCGCTGGGCGACTTCGTGACTTCGCTGATCGCCACGCCGAGCTGGATGTCCAGGCCCTGCCGGGCGAAGCTGCGCGCCGCCTCCTTGGCGACCGCGTCGTCGCAGGCCGCCAGGAAGGCCGGCATGGCTTCCAGCACGGTGACCTCGGAACCCAGCCGCCGCCACACCGAACCCAGCTCCAGCCCGATCACGCCGGCGCCGATCACGCCGAGCCGCTCGGGCACGGCGGCAAGCGACAGCGCGCCGGAGTTGTCGCAGATCGTTTCATTGTCGATCTCGATGCCGGGCAACTGGCGTGGATTCGAGCCGGTCGCGATGATCACGTTCTTCGCTTCGCTGATCTCGGGCTCGCCCTCGCCGGAGACCTCGATACGGAAGAAACCCTCGGCGGACTCGAGGAATCGGCCATGGCCCTTGAGCCAGGTGATCCGGTTCTTGCGGAACAGGAACTCGATTCCCTTGGTCATCTTGCCGACGATGCCGTCCTTGCGCGCCATCATGCGGGCGATGTCGAGCTCCGCGCCGGTCACCGTGATGCCATGGTCGCCGAGCTTGTGCGCGACCTTCTCGTATTCCTCCGAAGATGCCAGCAGCGCCTTCGAGGGAATGCAGCCGACGTTCAGGCAGGTACCGCCCAGGACACGCTCGCCGACCGGATTCTGCCAGCGCTCCACGCAGGCGACCTTGAAGCCGAGCTGGGCGGCACGGATCGCCGCGATGTATCCGGCCGGACCGGATCCGATGACGACGACGTCGAATCGTTCTGACATGCCAGGTTCCTCCTCAGAGATCGAGCAGCAGGCGGGAGGGATCCTCCATCGCCTCCTTGATCGCGACGAGGAACAGCACCGCCTCGCGGCCGTCGATGATCCGGTGATCGTAAGACAGGGCGAAGTAGTTCATCGGTCGCACCACAACCTCGCCGTTCTCGACGACGGCCCGTTCCTTCGTGGCGTGGATACCGAGGATCGCCGACTGGGGCGGATTGATGATCGGGGTCGAGAGCATCGATCCGAATACTCCGCCGTTGCTGATCGAGAAGGTTCCGCCGGTGAGCTCCTCGAGGCCGAGCTTGCCCTGCTGGGCGCGCTGGCCATAGTCGGCGATGGTCTTCTCGATCTGCGCGAAGCTGAGCTGGTCGGCATTGCGGATCACCGGCACGACCAGTCCGCGCGGCGAGCCGACGGCAACGCCGACGTCGAAGAAGCCGTGGTAGACGATGTCGGTGCCGTCGATCGAGGCGTTCACGACCGGGTACTTCTTGAGGGCATGCACGACCGCCTTGACGAAGAAGGACATGAAGCCGAGGCGAATGCCGTTGGTCTTCTCGAACGGCTCCTGGTACTTCTTGCGCAGCGCCATCACGGGCGCCATGTTGACTTCGTTGAAGGTGGTGAGGATCGCGTTGGTCGCCTGCGACTGCAGCAGGCGCTCGGCGACCCGCTGGCGCAGGCGCGACATCGGCACCCGCTGTTCCGGGCGTCCCTCGAGGACCTTCGCGAGATCGATCGGGGGGCGCACCTGCGGCAGGCTGGGTGCCGCCGCCGGGCCGGGAGGCGGCGCCGGCGCCGGTACCGGCGCCGCGGCCGGCGCGGCGAGCTTGCCGAGGACATCACCCTTGGTGATCCGGCCATCCTTGCCCGTACCGGTGACATCGCCGGGGCCGAGGTTGTTCTCCGCCATCAGCTTGGCGGCCGAGGGCATCGCGATCTCCTTGCCGGGTCGCGATGCCGGAGCCGGGGCCGACTGCGAGCCGGGGGCATGCTGCGCGGGGGCCGGCGCGGCGGCCGGGGCCGCAGCAGGGGCCGGGGCCGCAGCGGGGGCTTCGGCTGGCGCCGCCGGTGCCGCGGCCTGCGACGCGGACGCTCCCGCCTTGCCCTCGGTATCGAGGATGGCGATCACCTGGTCGGCCACCACGGTCGCTCCGTCGCTCGCCCGGATCTCGGTGATCACGCCGGAGTCCGGAGCGGGCAGTTCCAGCACCACCTTGTCGGTTTCGATATCGATGAGGTTCTCGTCGCGACCGACGGAATCACCCACCTGCTTGTGCCACTGCAGGAGCGTCGCCTCGGCGACCGACTCCGACAGTTGCGGGACCTTGACTTCTACCAGGGCCATTTATGAAGTACTCCGAATATCTGTGAATTCCTGCGCCGGGCCCGGCGGTCCGTTTCGGCGAACCCGGCCTGCTTCGATGAGTGCCGGGTCGATCACTTCCTGCTGCGCGACTTGCCGTCGCCGAAAGCCGCCGCCACCAGCTCCTTCTGCTGGGCGAAATGCTTGTCGAAGTAACCGACCGCGGGCGAAGCCGAGGCCGGGCGGCCGGCGTAGCCGAGCTTCTGGTTCGCGCCCAGGGCTTCGTTGATGTGATGCTGGACGTAGAACCAATAGCCCTGGTTTTGCGGTTCATCCTGGCACCACACCACCTGCCTGGCTGCGGTGAAACGCTTGAACTCCGTCTCGAACGCCTTGTGGGGGAAGGGATAGAGCTGTTCGATCCGGATGATCGCGACATCGTTCGCGTTGCGCTCGCGCCGGGCTGCGATCAGGTCGTAGTAGACCCGGCCGGAACACAGGATCAGGCGCTTCACCCCGGCGGGGTCGATCTCCGGATCGCTCTCGCCGATCACCGTCTCGAAGCCCCCCTTGGACAGCGTCGCCAGGGACGAGGTCGCCTCCTTGTGCCGCAGCAGCGACTTGGGCGTGAGGATGACCAGCGGCTTGCGGAACAGCCGGATCATCTGGCGACGCAGGAGGTGGAATATCTGGGCCGGCGTCGTCGGCTGGCAGATCTGCATGTTGTTCTCGGCGCACAGCTGCAGGAAGCGTTCCGGCCGGGCCGAGGAATGCTCGGGCCCCTGCCCTTCGTAACCGTGGGGCAGCATCAGGGTCAGGCCCGAGACCCGACCCCATTTGGTTTCACCCGAGGAGATGAACTGGTCGATGACGACCTGGGCGCCGTTGACGAAGTCGCCGAACTGCGCTTCCCATACCACCAGGGTGTTCGGCTCGGCCGTCGAGTAGCCGTATTCGAAGCCGAGCACCGCTTCCTCGGACAGCACCGAATCGATCACGGTGAACCGACCCTGGTTGGGCGCGATGTTCTCCAACGGGATGTACTTGCCCACGCCCCATTCCTCGCGCTTCTGGTCATGGAGCACGGCATGCCGGTGGGTGAAGGTGCCGCGACCGCTGTCCTGGCCCGAGAGCCGCACCCCGTAGCCTCCGGCGACCAGCGTCGCGAAGGCGAGATGTTCGCCCATGCCCCAGTCGAGCGGAATCTCGCCGCGTCCCATCTTGGCGCGCTCGGCGATGACCCGCTGCACCAGCGGATGGATGCTGACCGTGTCGGGAACCCGCGAGATGATGTCGGCGATCCGCTGCAGCTCCGCCAGCGGCACGGCGGTATCGGCGCTGTCGGTCCACTTGCGGTTCAGGTAGGGCATCCAGTCGACCGCGTACTTGCTCTTGAAGTTCGAGATCACCGGATCGGCCGTATGCCGACCCGCATCCATCGCATCGCGGAACTCGGTAGCCGCCGCGGCCGCGTCGTCCTCGGTGATCACGCCCTGCGTGATGAGCTTGTCGACATAGATGCTGCGGGTCGACGGCAGGGCCGCGATCTTGCGGTACATCAGCGGCTGGGTCAGCGAGGGCGTGTCCTGTTCGTTGTGGCCCAGCTTGCGGTAGCAGACGATGTCGATGACGATGTCCTTGCGGAACGCCATCCGGTAGTCGACCGCGATCTGCATCGCCAGCACCACCGCCTCGGGATCGTTGCCGTTGACATGCAGCACCGGCGCCTCGATGCTCTTGACCACGTCGGTGCAATAGAGCGTCGAGCGCGCATCGCGTGGGTCGGAGGTGGTGAAGCCGATCTGGTTGTTGATGACGATGTGCACCGTCCCGCCGGTCCCGTAGCCGCGGGTGAGCGCCATGTTCAGGCACTCCATCACGACGCCCTGCCCCGCGAAGGCGGCATCGCCGTGCACCAGCACCGCCAGGACCTCGTCACCCTTGGGGTCGTTGCGACGATCCATGCGCGCCCGCGCGGAACCGCCCACGACGGCGTTGACGATCTCGAGGTGCGAGGGATTGAACGCGAGCGAGAGGTGGACGGGCCCGCCTTCGGTGGAGACGTCGCTCGAGAAACCCTTGTGGTACTTGACGTCGCCGCTGGGCAGGTCGTCGGCGTGCTGCCCCTCGAATTCCGCGAAGAGCTCCTGTGGCATCTTGCCGAGGATGTTGACCAGGACGTTGAGGCGGCCCCGGTGCGCCATCCCGATCACGATCTCCTGGATGCCGTGCTTGCCCGAATGCTGGATGACCTCGTCGAGGCCGGCGATGAAGCTCTCGCCGCCCTCGAGCGAAAAGCGCTTCTGGCCGACGTACTTGGTGTGGAGGTACTTCTCGAGGCCTTCGGCGGCGGTGAGTTGCTCGAAGACGTGGAGCTTCTTCTCGCGCGAGAACTTGGGCGTCGCGCGGGTGGATTCCATGCGCTCCTGGATCCAGCGCTTCTGGGCCGGATCGGTGATGTGCATGAACTCGGCGCCGATGGTGCCGCAGTAGGTGTCGCGCAGCGCATGCAGCAGCTCGCGCAAGGTGGCGCTCTCGAAGCCGAAGAAGGTGTTGGCGACCGAATAGATGTTGGCGTGGTCACCCTCGGTGAAGTCGTAGAAGGCCGGCTCCAGCTCGGGAATCGTCGGCCGCTCGTGCCGCTTGAGTGGATCGAGGTCGGCCCAGCGATTGCCCAGGGAACGGTAGGCGGCGATCAGGGACTGGACGAAAACCTGCTTGCGGGCCGTACCGGCATCGCCTCCCATGACGCGAGGCGCGAGAGTGCCCTCACGGGAACGCTCGGCGAAGGACCGGACGATCGGGGCATGGGCGACATCGCGCGACTGGACGTTGCCGTCGGCGGCGGGCACCACCTGCATATTGTCGAAATAGGCCCGCCATTCCTCCGAAACGGAGCTCGGATTGTCCAGGTAACTCTCGTAGAGTTCCTCGATATAGGGGGCATTGCCGCCGAACAGATAGGAGTTCGACTGGAGGGACTTCATCATTGACGCTTCACCTTTTGTAACGAGTTTCTCGTCGACGAGGCATGGAACCCGTCGATTCACGGGATTCCAGGACGGGCGAACCGGTATGCGGTCCACCGCGTCCGCGGTACGGAGATCCTGTCTACATCATTGAATTTCCTCTCGGAATTTCGTAAAGGATACTCTGGCTCTATGACGCCGGCCACCTTGCCCCCTCGATCGCGAGGGATCACGGGGCCTGGCGACGGAGTCGACGAACGCGAGTGTTGCCTGCCCGCAACGAGTGCCACATTCTTCCCAGGCTCCGCAGCGGCCCACCTCAGGATGGACCCGACGCCGCCGTCCCGATCCGCCGAAAAGCGGAAGCCGGGGCGGCCCGATCGGGATAGGGGGACCGCCATGATAGCGGCCGCCCCTCCCACACCACCCGGCATGCGGGTCCGCACCGGGCGGTTCGAGTGGTTGAGGTCATGAGAGACGGGGAACACCGAGCCG